>Ga0209671_1005751_pt1 | contig 12599 bp, 10 predicted proteins | sample WorMetHERISLAND2_2_FD_187401 | JGI IMG/M metagenome (GOLD analysis project Ga0209671, IMG submission 187401) | Marine gutless worms symbiont microbial communities from Max Planck institute for Marine Microbiology, Germany - Olavius geniculatus... | ecosystem: Host-associated > Annelida >... | reverse complement strand
ATTTATCATGTAAATGGTATTTTCCATAATAATCAAATGATCGTTTAAAGAAAAAGCTATAAGTCTTGCAAAGCGGACGGTATTTCGATTATATTGTCGATAATTTAGGCGTTGTTAAGTATCTAAATGAGAGCAGAGTGTTTAAGACGATTTATAGTTATACCCGGGACGAAATTCGCGCACCTATTCCGGAATTGCCCAGCGAATCATACCCAATACAGGAGAACGATCCTATGAAACCAGGCAAGAACGAATTCGATGTCATCGTAGTGGGAAGCGGTCCGGGTGGTGCGACCGTCGCCCGAGAATTATCCCACAGGGGCCAATCGGTACTCATTCTCGAATGGGGTGACAATGACCCGGTCAAGGGAACGTTTGCCCAAATGGCGCCCCGTGGCATGCTTCCCGGCAAAAGCATGCTGCTCACCGGGCAGGCGCTGGGAATGGTACGGGGGATAACCACAGGGGGCAGTTCCATGTACTTTTGCGCCACGGCGTTCGATCCGCCCATCGAGATGTTGAAGACCTATGGCGTCGACATCTCCCAGGAGGTAGAAGAGGTCCGTTCGGAAGTGCCCAATGCTCCCCTTACAGACGATTTGATGAGTCCGGCAGGTGCATGTTTTGAAAAAAACGCTCTGGAGCTGGGTTACGACTGCCGGCGGTTGAAAAAATTGATCTACCAGGACAAGTGCGAACCAAATTGTCAGCGATGCTTGTACGGATGCCCGCAGGGCGCCAAATGGAACGCCCGCCATTTTGTTGACGAAGCGGTTGAAAGTGGTGCCCAATTAATCAACCGCGCCAAAGTAAACAAGGTCCTCATTGAAAATCGTCAAGCCGTTGGCGTGGAATATAAACACCAAAACATGGTTCGGACAGCCCATGCGCCTAAAGTGGTTATCGCGGCCGGCGGTATCGGATCGCCGGTTATTCTGAATAAATCAGGGATCCGGGGGGTTGGCTACGATTTCTTTTTTGACCCGCTCATTTTTGTGATGGGTAAAATAGACGGCATCACCAGTGGAAGGGGCCTGTGTATGAGCGCCGGTGTCCACTTCCCTGAAGAAGGTATTGTGATGACCGACTTCAACCTGCCGCATCTCATGAAAATATTGTTCGATCTGGAGCTCTTCAGGTTCAGACAGGTCTTCGCCTACTCGGATGTGGTCCCCATCATGATTAAAGTGCGCGATAGCCTGGCCGGGCGGGTCATCAACGACCGCTTGATATGGAAAGGACTTACCAGGGATGACAAGCAAAAATTGAACAAAGGTTTCACCTATGCCAAATCCATCCTGGAAAATGCCGGTGCCCAAAAAGTATACCGGAGCTGGTATTTGGCGGCACATCCGGGGGGAACCGTTAAAATCGGCGAACACGTGGACACAAACTTGAAAACACGCTTCGACAATCTTTACGTATGCGACTGTTCCGTAATTCCTGAAGAATGGGGCCTGCCCCCCACAATGACGCTGCTCGGCCTCGGAAAACGCCTTGCCAAGCATTTGGCCGGCGAAGAAGCGGTTTCCGATGACCAGGAAACAACCGCCTCAACCATCAGGAAGATGCACGTGCGAGACGATGTGGCCGCTTAGGGATAGGGATACCGCTTGCCGCGATAACATTCCAAATGCTGCAGGCGGCAGCGGGTTTGTTTTTCAAAATGCCACATCAATCCTCAGCATCCCCTTTGCCCGGCTGGATTGATGATGATGGAGGACCTTTTTAATGAACGCGATACAACCCCAGTCCAATAAGCCGGCGGGCATTCAGAAAGCACCCCAACCTGCAAAGGAAAGTGATGCGGTCCTGAGCGCCATCCTCCGCGGCGTTCTCGAGACGCGCGAGGTCAGGCAGTTGTTGATCACGATGGTGCCCGCATTTCTGAATGTCTGGGCCGGACAAAGCTGGTGGAAAAAGACATTGTCGAAAGCGGCCGGTTCCAGTGTGGCCAAACAACTGTCGCGGCCGGATGATGTCTTGGAGAAAAATGAGATTGCAGCGTTGTTCGACAACGAGGCGTTTATCAACCATCTTGCCCTGCAACTGCCCGGCATCGTCAATGGTATTTTCGACGCCCTTGCAGCCGGCGTGCGCCGCATCGAGGGCCTGCCGGCCGAAGAAAAGAAGAGATTGTTTGAGGATGTATTGATTCACACCGGGCAAGGGCGATCCGGGGAAATGTTGACCCGTTGCGCCCGTATGCTGGTGGACATACACACGGTGGATCCGGAGTTTATGGCGCACACCCTTGCGCCCGGCATCAATAAATGGCTGGAATCGATGGATTTTGCAGAAATCAAGGAAGCACTCGAGGATTCTCAGCAGGGTGCCCTGGCGCTGGTTCGCATGGTCAATGACGCGGTCTGGCAGTATCCTTCCAAAGTCATTGGCATCTTTTCCCTGCTGCCGTCTATTGCCAACATGGCCGCCGGCGCGACTGATATTAGCGTGGGAAAACTGAACGGCCTGTCACCGGACCTGCTAACCGATGTTATTATTTCCCTGTTGAGAGAAATCGATGGCAAAGCGGTTGCCGGACTGGTGAATGAAGTGAATGAGATCGGGCGCAAAGTTCACACCGGCAGTGCCCTTCTGGGGGAGCCGGGATCGCCGCAAATGCCCAAGGTCCTGGCACAAAAACTGGAAGAGGTGGTCTCGGAGACAGACCCGACTGTTTTCTGGAAAGGCCGGATCGGCCTGGCTGAAATCAAGGCCGCCTTTGACGAAGCCCTGTCCAACGCGGTAGCGCAGCATCCGGATTTTCTCAGGCTCGGAATGAGCCGAGTCCCGGAGTTGACCAATATCCGCCTGCGCACCAGAAACCGGCTGGTGTCCCGCCTGGAGTCGCTGGATGATACCGAGTTAAGTGATTTACTGAGCCTGTCATTATCCACCCTGGATGTCCAGGAGGTTGCGGAGTTGATCAATAACTACCTGCGACTGGCCAATCGTCTGTATGAAATAAAACCTGAGATTTGCACTGAAATCGTGAGCCAGTTCGTGAATGCCGTGGATCCCTTTGAGATCGGCGAGGCGATCAAACTGGCGTTTGCCGAGATGCGGGAGGAACTCAGACCGATAGCGCGCAGTGTGGTTCCGGGCGTAGTGGAATGGGTATGCGATGTTCTCCAGCCGGAAGAGGACGAATATGAGGACAACGCGGCCCGGGCGCGTGAGGCCCTGCGCACGTTATTGATGGCCGAGGAGGTCTAGCCCATGAAAACATTTTATGAAGCAGCAACCCGGGTGCAGTGCGACGCAATTGCCGACTGGAAATCATCCGGAAAACCGGTGGTCGGCTACACCTGCTCCTATACGCCGGCGGAAATATTTTATGCGGCCGATATCCTGCCGGTCAGGCTGCGGGGGATAGAGACTGAAGGCATGGAAGTCGGCGATACCTATTTCGGCCCCTTTATCTGCAGCTTTCCCAAATGTATCTTGCAGCTGGCTGGAAAAGGGAAATTCGCTTTTCTTGACGGGGCTGTCATCACGCCGGGATGCGATGGCATGCGTCGGCTGGATGAGTGCTGGCGCAAGGCCGGCGAGGACTACGACGGTATCGTACCGGACTTTTTTTACTACTTCGATGTCCCCCACAAATCTGAAAACCACGGGATGGCGTGGTTTATCGAAGAAATCAAGGCGTTGATCAAGCAGGTGGAAACGCATTTTGGTGTTTCCATCACCAGCGAAAAGCTCAACGCGGCCATCAAGGTGTTCAACAAGGGGCGCAAGTTGCTGAAAGAAATCGAGGACCTTCGGTCCCGGGATAATGTACTGGTGTCCGGCACCGAGGTCTTTGCCGCTACCGTCGCCGGCACGGTCATGCCCCGCAATGAGTACACGAAAGCGCTGGAAACATGGGTGACACGGTTGAAAAAGCGTAAAACATCGTTAAGCAAGGAGAAAAAAAGGCTCATGCTGGTGGGCAGCATCAGCGACGAGATCGACCTGTTCGAAATGCTGGAAAGCAATACCGACGCTATCGTTGTCGCTGAAAACCTCTGTTTCGGCCTCCGCTTCGAAGGTAGCGAAATACCGGAAACCGGTGATCCCATCGAGGCTTTGGCGACCCATTATCTGGCCAGATCGGTATGTCCGCGCATGTTCGGCAAGTACAAAGAGCGGTTGGCAACGTTGAAAGAAAAGATCACTCAAGCTCAGGTTGATGGTGTTGTGATGCAGAATATCCGCTTCTGTGACTTGCACGGTGCGGAGAACTCTCTGTTTGAACGCGACCTGGAAGCCATGGGCATTCCGTGCTTAAAAGTCGAGCGGGAATACGGACCGCTGATCGACATCGGACGAATGAAGCTGCGCATCAATGCCTATCTCGAGCGGATCGAAGCCTTGAAAGAGAGCGCAGCTGCCAGGGAAACATTGCGGGCCGGGTGAGCCGCCGGCAATACCGGATCAAGCGTTCTGCAGCACCTCAGATTCCAAGTGGAATGATGGAATTGTGGAATAATGGAATATTGGGAATCAAAAACGGAAGATGGGCTGAATTTTAATTCTGGTTCGTACCATCATTATGAGATCAGATCTCACTCCGCTAAACCCAGTATTCCAACATTCCAGCATTCCATCATTCCGTTTTCGCTTGAAGCAGGATTCACGCCAGAGCCGATTGTATCTGACCTGACCCAAAGGACCAGGTTTTCTGCAATAAAACGCTATCTCAAAGGGAGAGATGTTTATGAGACCGGAGATCCATGAATACAATTATGATTGGATGATGGGGCAAACATTGAAAGCGGCGTCACGGGTGGCCGCGGGCACCGCCAAAGAAACCGAGCTGGCCTTGAAGTATATCCCCAGTGTCAGGGGCGTGGCCGAGTCGTTTCTCAATGCCGGACCATCGGGCATTCAGTTCCTGGCCCTTTTGGCCGCTTATTACGAAAACATTCTAACCGCCCGTGATAATGGCAAGATGATTGTTGGAACCACCTTTTGCAACTCGCCGTCGATTCTGCATGCCATGGACATTGTTCCGGTGACCTTTGAGGTTCTGACAGCTGTCGGTGGCCTGGTATGGAAAAGAGGGATGTTCGATTACATGGATTATTGCGTGGAGGTGGGCATGCCGGAGACATCGTGCTCCTCGCAGCGCGGATTTATGGGGGCCGTCCTAGCCAATCTGACCGAGAAACTGGATTTCGTCATCTGCGACACACCGGGCGTGTGCGACACCAACGCCAATGCCTTCGCCTTTGTCTCCAGCTACCAGGACATTCCGTACTTTCAATTGAACTATCCCAGTACCCTCGGAGACGATCGCAGCCAGCAGTATCATATCGACGACTACAAGGAAATGATCCGGTTTATCGAGACACATAGCGGCCGGAAACTCGATTATGATCGGCTAAAAGCAGTACTTGAGGAAGTCAACAAGCAGGATGAAATCACCGCCGATATCGAAGACATGCTCCTGATGAAACCCACACCAATCCCGCCAATCTTCAACTTGATCCTTTACGCCGGACGCTTCCTTTTTTCCGGGCATGCAGAATATACGAAACTCCTCGAAGTCATGCGTGCCTCATCCCTGCAACGAATGAAAGACGGCACACCAGGCCTGAAGGCCGGCCAAGAAAAGCTCCGTGTGTTCATGGCCTATATCGATCATTACACCGTAGATATGAATTTTTACGATTACTTTGAAGCGCGCGGCATTGCCCACGTCGGTTCCATCCTGACCCGAAATTTCAGAGACAACAACAAATACGTCGAAGACATGCCCGGCACCGCCTACGGCGTCGACACATCGAGCCCAGAAGCAATGTTGGACAGCATTGCGCAGATGAACGGGCGCCTGCCCATGGTCCGATCGATCCGCGGACCCTACGACCAGCCCGGGATGTGGCTGGAAGAGTCGTTGGCCTGCGCTCATCTGTATCAAGCGGATTGTGTGATTTACAACGGCACACCGGGATGCCGGAACACCTGGGGTATGGTGAAGCCGTTTGCCCGGGACATGGAAAAGCATGGATTCCCGGCCCACATCATGTACGACGATGCTTTTGACGACCGCGTTGAATCCTGGGACGCCACAAAGGAACGTCTGGATGAATTTTTTAAAGTACGGGGGTTACTATGACGATCGTTGCCGGATGTGATGTCGGCTCATTGACATCGAAGACCGTTTTGATGAAGAACGGAAAAATCATTGGAAGCAGTATTATCAAATCAAAACCACGTCCCCAGGATTCCGCGCAACTGGCGATGGCTGGTGCCCTTGAATCTGCCGGCGTTACCATGACTGATATCGGCTATTGTATTGGAACCGGATACGGGCGCGAGAAAATTCCGTTTGTAAATGAAGTGAAATCCGAGATTGCGTGTCATGGGAAAGGCGCGCGCTGGCTGTTGCCGTCCGTTCGGACCGTCATCGATATCGGTGGCCAGGATTGTAAAGCGATCAAGATAGACCGTGATGGGAATGTCCAGCGATTCATGGCCAACGACAAGTGCGCCTCGGGAACAGGCCGTTTTCTGGAAGTGATGGCAAGGGTTCTTAATGTGGGCATCGATGACTTGGGGCGCATGTCTTTAAAAGCGAAGGAGCCGATTACGCTGGCTTCGAATTGCACGGTCTGGGCCCAGGCCGACGTCATTAAATCCGTCAATTCGGGGGTTCCGGTTGAAGATATCGGTGCCGGAATCAATACCGCCATGGCTGCCCGGGTCGCCATCCTGGTAAACGCCGTTAAGCCGGAGGGCGATATTTTCATGACCGGCGGGGTGGCTAAAAACATCGGTGTTTTAACGACACTTGAAAAACTTATCGGTAAAAAAATCAAAAAAGCGCGCAAAGCCGATCCGCAAATGGCTGGAGCCATTGGGGCGGCGTTGCTGTCCCTGGAAAGAGTCGATGGCAACATGAAGATGGCCTCTTAAAACTTGCCAACTGATCGCGTGCCATATGTTGGGTTTCGATCCGAGTATCGAACTAGCAACATTGGACGGATATTCGTAGGTTGGGTTGAGGAACGAAACCCAACATAACATGCGTGGATCTCAACCCAACCTACAATCAAAACCAATGATCTGGTTAATTGAGAAAGCCTTATTTTGGTTTATATAATCGTAAAACTATATGCAATAGCAATCACTAGTTAGGAGAAACGATTATGATAGTAGCAGGATGCGACATCGGCTCCCTGACCGCCAAAGCGCTTATCATGGAAAAGGGACAGGTGTTGTCCGATGCGGTGATGCGGGCGACTGTCCGGCCGGCAGATTCAGCCAATGCTGTCATGCAAATCGCATTAGATAAAGCCGGGATGACCATGGATCGAGTTGACTACGTGGTAGGCACCGGATATGGCCGCGAGCAGATTCCTTTTGTGGACAGTGTGGAATCTGAAATCTCCTGTCATGCCAAAGGGGCCTGGCGGGTCTTGCCTTCGATAAGGATGGTGATCGACATCGGAGGTCAGGATGCCAAGGCCACCCGGATGGATGACAGCGGTGCCGTAGCGCGCTATATCTACAATGATAAATGCGCCTCCGGAACCGGCCGGTTCCTGGAAGTCATGGCCGACGCCCTTGAAGTGCCGTTGGATGATATGGGCCACCTCGGGACGACGTCTAAAGAAAAGCTCACCATTTCCAACCAGTGTGTTATCTTCGCCGAGACCGAAGTGGTGTCGCTGGTCAATGAAGGCAAAGATACGGCCGACATTGTCAACGCCCTTCACCATGCATTGGCCAAACGCGCAGCCTCTTTGGCCAGGAGCATTGAAGTAAAGCCAGACGTGGTCATGACCGGAGGGGTGGCAAAGAACTCAGGCGTGTTCCAAGCGCTCTCCGAAGCGTTGAACCTGGAAATGAAAACCCTGGATGGGGTTGACCCCCAGATCATGGGCGCGCTGGGTGCCGCTTTATATGCTGAAGAAAAGGCCGCTGCGCTGAAAAAAGCGGTTTAGGCCGTTTTTTTAGGCGTTTCCCTGACATATTCAGACTATAGGAAAATATATGGGGCTTTTTGACACATACCATCAGGAGATATTGACCTACCTGAAGCAAAAGCGTCGCGAGGGGGCGGTAACCGAATTTGACTATCGCGGCCGAACCGACTGGCCAATATCGAAAAACCGAAACCTGGTGCTTGCTCAGGACACTGCCGTGGAGCTGGGTGACCCAAAGAGCGCATCCACATCGTTCCTTTTGTGGACCAATGATTATAGAAGTCTGCGGCACAACCGGATCACGGTTGTGGGCCCCGATTTACCCGACATCACCACAAAACAGAGCTCCTTCGGCAAAATTGTTATCGTTGGTGGCGAGGACTTCAACCAAGAGAACAGTTATGAACGATATCGGGCGTTGGAACTGGTGCGTTACGATTTGCACCTCAAAGGCTACATGATGCGCGGGGTGTCGCAATACCAGCGTGAATGGAGCCGCATAAGCCAAAAAGCCATTGAAGACAATTTTTCGTTTCATACCCTCGGTGGCGCTTTGATCGACCGGTTTCTGGAATTAGACTTCGTGCGTTCGGTCGAGGTAATCTTTATTACCGCCGGCCGGAGGGATGTTCTGGCGATGCAAAGCATATCCGACCGGGTCCTGCGGATTATGCGTGCCATGAACAAAATGGCTGAGGAACTGTCTTTTGACTGCGACACGTGTGAATATGCAGAAGTGTGCGATGATGTGGCCGAACTGCGGTCCATGCGGCAAACATTAAAAAAACGGGAGGCAACTGGGCATGCCCAATCCCAATAATAGAAAATCAAAGGTGGTTGCCGTGTGCGGCAAAGGGGGCGTCGGCAAGACATCCCTCAGCGCCGCCATTGTAAAATTATTGACTGCAAGTCATGAAAACAGTGTATTGGCCATCGATGCCGACCCTGCCGTAGGGCTGGCCACGTCTTTGGATATTGAAATTTCAAAAACCGTCGATGACATACGCAACGACATCATCCAGCGCGTGCAGTCCGGCGATACAAGCAGCAAGGCGGAAATGCTGAGCATGCTCGATTATGAAATGCTGTCTGCGGTCGAGGAGCGAATGAATCTGGCTTTCCTCGCCATCGGCCGCCCGGAAAAGGAGGGCTGTTATTGCCGGGTAAACCACATACTCAAGGATGTCATCGCTTCGATCGCCGACAATTTCGATTATGTGGTAATCGATGGCGAAGCCGGCATCGAACAAGTCAATCGGCGGGTGATGCAACGCGTCACGCACATGATCCTGGTTTCAGATGCTTCGGCAAAAGGCCTGAATGTTGTTAAAACAATCAAAAATGTTGTCGACGATGCCATCGAATATGAAAAAATAGGACTCTTACTGAACCGGCTGCACAGCGAAACAGAGCGGTCACAGGTGTGTGTGCCCCCGGAACTCGAATGTATCGGGTGGGTGCCGGAAGACGACGCCATCCGGTCATTTGATATCGAGGGTAGAAGCATTCTGGAGATCCCGGATTGTCCGGCTGTACGTGCATTGAGAAAATGCCTTACTGCAGTGGAACTGCTGCCATCACCCCAACCCGGACAAGCCGGAATTGAATATTGATTATTGAAGATTGAAGATTTATGGTATCGCTATATTTGTATTATCATATTATCAAACTCCTATACCACCCGCTGAACAGCGAGCATAGTAACATCGTCAGATCGAGGAGCAGTTCCCACGAAATCAAAAACCTGCTTTCGGATTCTTTCAAGCAGCTCCCTGGAAGATACCACCGGCTGGACGAGCAGCTCATCTACTCTATTCCTGGTAAAAAGCTCATCGTGCGGGCTGCGGGCTTCAGTTACTCCATCCGTTATGCCCAAAAGCAGATCTCCTTGGCGAAGCTGAAGCTGCTGCACATCAAAGCGGATATCCTCCATAAGTCCTATGGCCGGACCGGTGGGCGGTAATTCAGCCTTGACGCCGTCTTTTCCGATAACATAAAGTGGTTCATGTCCTCCGTTAATATAAACAAGCTGGCCGCTTGCGGAATCCAGCACTCCAAAAAACAGCGTAGCAAACATGCCTTCATCTCCATGATGTCGGACCAGGTAACTGTTGGTCAACCGGACGACCTCAAGTTCCGGACTTGTAGTTCCATCGTCCAAACCGTCAGCGCCGGGGGTATTGTTGTGAGTTTCGCCGGCCAGGGTCTGCTCGGCGTAGACCCGAATCAAACTGCGTATCAATGTCATATACAGGGCCGACCCGACACCCTTGTCGCACACATCCGCTATGACAAGGCCTATTCGTCCGCCGGGCAGGTCAAACACATCGTAAAAATCTCCTGACACCTCCTTTGCGGGATAAAAGCTTGTGGCAATATCCCAGTCAGACAGGTTCGGGATCTCACTTGGCAAAAAGCTTTGCTGTATCTCACGTCCTTTCTCTAGTTCGACCTCCATCCGTTTTATCCGCTGCCATTCTCTGAGCCCCAAGATCATTTTGTTAAAATTTCGCCCCAGCGTGCCGATCTCAGTCTCACCCATGTCCGGGACTTGGGGAGTGAGGTCCCCTTGGGCCACTTTTTCAGCCGCATCGGAGAGGGTTTTGATGGGTTTCGCCAGGGGGCGGGCGAAAAAATAGCCCATTAGCCGAAAAAGAATCAGTGCCACCAGAGAAACGGCGATGAAGCGGGGCAGCCGCGCTCCCAGGATGGAAAGGATACCCTGGCGGGCAATCACCACTTTGAAAAAATACTGCCCCCCATCCGCGGGCGAGGTGATATTGACCAACACGACGATATTACCGGGGATCATATAGAGCCCGGTACCCGATTCAACCAGGTGGCTGCCCCCAAAGGCTTCCAATTTCTTCAAATCCGGATGGCTGGTGGGCAGGGACTGCAGCAGATCCTCATCGGCCAGGTAGAGCTTATGCCAGGAGCCGTCTTGGGGGTGTCGGCCCAGAATATAGATATCCCCCACATTGTGGGTGGCCGAGGCCAGGCTGGAGACGCTCTGAGCCATGGCTCCCAGCTCGGGCTGCTTTTGGCCCACCATTCGCCACCAGAAATCGGACGTGCCTCTGTCCGGCAGCCGGGGGAGCTGTCCCTGGATGATTCGGGTTACCGAATCCACCAGATGGTTTTTGGCCGTGATCAAGTAGCCAACCGATGTCAGATAGAAAACCAGTAGCCCGAACAGCGCAAAATAGAGGGTAATTTTGCGGGCTACAGTGGGTTTCCAGAACAGCAGGTATTCCTTGAAATGATTCAATGTCTTCATAAGATCACCCTTGGGTGTAGTGGTTTTGTTTACTTCCCTAAAACTCCCCCATCCTTATTATCAACCGCGCCAGCCTGCAAATTGTGATCGTTTCCCATCATTTTTAATATCAAAGCGTTGATTTCTCTTCTTTAAGTTCTGTTTGTCTTAGCTTGTATAGTCCGAACAATGCTTAAATCGCAACTAATTCCATGACAATGCCGAAGGTAAGCACTAAATGTGAGCCATCCACAACATAACTTACCGTGCGTACGACAAAATACAAACGTGCAAAAATAAACGGAGGTAGAAAAAATCGATTGCCCTTAAAGGCAATAAGAATATTCCAATCCCCATTAATGGCGCACCAATGTCGGTTTTAATCATATTGATGCCGAATGGAAATCGCCGTCGGTGCCTGATAACAATGAAATGTTGACAGGACACCAGCTGTTTTTCTCATCTGTCATGGAGCTGGCATACCGTTCTGTCAGTCGAAATTAGTAGGCACTGAGCTTGAAAAATGCCGGGGCTTATCCTGAGAGGAAATCTTCGCTTTCACATAGGACCAGAAGGCCTCACTGTCCCCACGATCCTATGCTACCCCACCCGGTCCTAAGCCCCGTAGTTTGTCAATCTGCTATTTTTTTGCTTCCAGTGAATTAAATTCTTGCACGCGGTAATCCACCAGAACCTTGTTCACCTTCCAGCCCTTGTTGGTTCTGGTCAGACCAATCTCATAGTTAATCCAACGATACCCACGTAATGTTCCACCGCTCTTGGCATATGCGCCGGCGGGGGTGTTCTCAAGCGCGATAACACCTTTGCTGAACACCGTTGCGTTATTCCGATCGTCAAAAAAAACGCGCTCGTTTGACGTCACATGATGGATGACGAGTTTCTCTGCACTCTCATAAAAGCCCTTCCATCGACTTAAGATTTCATCCTTAGATTTCACACGAGACACACCGGGTTCCGTCTCACCGATCGTCGTGTCTACTTTGTCTTCCAAGATATCACGTACCACTCCCCAGTGTTGGCTATCGACGGCATCCGTCAGATTGTTGGCAACACGTTGTGTCTCCAAAACATCTACGAGGTTTTCTAATGTAATGGGCGTTCCCAAAGATTTAATTTCTTCTGCGGCAACGGCACTGCCGATTATTGACAAACAAACAGTGCCCGCCAAAGTTAGAATTCCAACTCTTTTGAGATTAATCATTTGCTTACCTCCTCTTTTTAGATTTATTTTTCAATCACCTTATGATAGACAGACAGTTAAATGTAAACTGTTTTGTTTACTTTAGGCGATGCAACAATAAATGTAAACAATTATTTTTACTTTTTTCGATTTAAGATGGATAACTAAATGAAACTTACTGAAAAAAAACGAGAAAACATTATTAAGGCGGCCATAGATG
>Ga0209671_1005750_pt1 | contig 12599 bp, 12 predicted proteins | sample WorMetHERISLAND2_2_FD_187401 | JGI IMG/M metagenome (GOLD analysis project Ga0209671, IMG submission 187401) | Marine gutless worms symbiont microbial communities from Max Planck institute for Marine Microbiology, Germany - Olavius geniculatus... | ecosystem: Host-associated > Annelida >... | reverse complement strand
GCGGTCATGTTCAGAAGTCTATAATTTCGTCGTTTTTCAACAGAATCATATTTCACTTAGCAGTTAGATGTAGAACGTTTCTGTAAATGAACCTGTAAAATTCCATGTCAAAATTCTAAGCGGTTGCTGAGAAAACGGCAAAAAACTTAAGGGGGCTACTTTTTTGCCGCACCCTGTACATTTAATTGAGATCTATTTTATTGTTATAACGATGCATATTGTTGACGGTCTTAATGTACAGTAAATCAGTATACTGGACACTTTTAGGACGCACTGTCTATACGGTAGACTCTGCTTATGGAAATGTTTGCGTTTTTTGCATTACTTTCGTTAAATAAGCTACATTGTTATGCGTTCCATCGTTGTTTTAATTAATTTGTAAACATGAAAAAATACGAACTAACTTAGCAAACCTTTGCATAACATCAGGCAGGATTGTTTAAGCCTAATTTTTTAGTAAAATTTTTTAGCCGGGGTTAGAATCAGGGTTTTGTTATTTTCTACAGGGTGGCGGATAAGAAGTGAAACATGCGTTCACGCTTATTTGCTCAATCGCGGTGACAGAAATGATTATCCTTGATCATAGAAAGTCATGTTGAACACTTTTTTGATTAGTCGTATAAATACTCTCAGTACTACATTAGCCTTCTGCATGTGTGCGATATACATACAGAGTATAAAAATGAACACAAAATGTTTCTCTTTATTTTGCGGCACCCTGTACTGTACTAGTCATCGTTTATGGAGCATGATCAGATTTTCATCCGTTCCCGCAGCAGCGCTGGCGTAATTACGTCTCTCAACACCTTCCTAAAGCCGGTGACAAAACGATACGGGCGAGGGAGGAGGCGATATAATGAATGTCGTAAATTCCTCGCCCGTTGGGCATTGGGGACGACGCTACGCTAAGCCCACAGATTATTGCTATGACATCGATGATGACGATGATAATGACGATGATGATGCTGCTCCTGTTACTGTTGTTAAGCGGTGATCAACCTGCCTCACGGCTCGCCGTGTGACGAGATAAATGAACGGCGATATTGCACGGCCGAGCTGGTCTGCCATCGCTGCGACTCGACCGTCGGTTTCCGCTGTGTTCGCTGTGAGTGAGTGTCTATCAGCTTAGAACATCGTTATATTTTGCATGCCGCACCCAACTATTCAACTTTTTTTATCCCAGTCAATTTTGTCTTGTCTGCAGGCGAACAGCAGTCTGCTGTTAATCGACTTTTATGGCTGTTTTCGTATCTATCCATTTATTTATTCATTCATAGTGAATGGGTGAAAGGATTGCCCTTGAACAAAGGCGTCAAAAAGGGTACCCCTACGAAATCGTTATTTTACCGCTACTAACTCGTCCAGAGTGCGAACGGTTGCAGATAAGCACAGAATTGTTGCTTATCATAACAAGGACTGCTGACAAGCTTTCCAAAAGTACCGACATCAATGACCTTAAAGGATCGTGAACCCTAAAAATGCGCGGGGTTAGTAAATTTTTCGCGACTCCATGCCGCGACGCACATTAACCCCATCATTTAAGGAGTAAAGTTTGGTCGAAATTTCTGGAGATAGACCGAGACAACCGTCGCGCGTCTCACGAACATTAGCTCAGATTTTTTGTCTGTCAAGCCATTGTGACTGGTATGAGCGCGATATCTTACTACAATTCGTTCAGCAGATTTCGCTATCAGTTCTTAACGAAGATTAACGAGTCTACAATAAGGAATTAACACGCCAGTTGTAAGCAAATACCGGTAGTAGAAAAGTAGACAGAGACATGTAGATCCGTAGATCCTTGTGGTCGTGGCTTTGTATTATTTGCTAACGTCAAAGCATTTAATGAATAATTGCACTTGGTATGTTTTAATATCGGTTTGGAAGATGACTTCGTAACGAAAACGCCGGATGCATTATAATCAGCTGTTTGTGCTCTATATTGTAGGCAGCTAAAGTTATTTTGAAATAAAGCAAATAATTAGTAATAATAAGCGCTGCCAGCTGTTTGTGAGCGGAAAGTTTAAAGGTGTGTTTAGACATTTTTGCCAAGGAAGATTTTTCATAACATTGCTCTTGTAGATAAGGTCAGTAAGCATAGAAAAACATTATACGCCCAACTATTTGAGGGTGGAGGGCGCTGGTATACAACAATTTTTGATTGTAAATTTAGTATTCTTTGCGTGTAAGTATGTGTGTGTTTGTTGGTTTTGATACTTGCAGTTTTACTCTCTCACAAGTTCGACTTTCTAGCGGCTGGCGAGCAGCGGCGAATCGAAGTAAACCAAGTGGCGCTCGTATTTTTCGTGTTCGTCGGCACAACATTGCACTACAACTGGAGGTGACGACGGTGACAACTGATGCGCCATCGCCTCCGTCGTTGCGACTATTTTATGCACTAACTAGATTGTCAAGCCCTGCGCAAGGTTAAGCTGTCCGCGGTAGCCGCCGTGGCATGCTGCGATGACAATGACGTCATCGTCAGCCAATAGCTATCGGCCTAGCTAGGGTCATATCTCGCAATGGTAAAGTATCGGAAAATTTGGTTCTGTGACCTTGGTCTTTCACCGTCTTTGACCGATGACCTTACCTAAAAATTTGTGGTCTCTGGAAAATTTTGGTTATTGGTATCTCGTAGTAGGCCTATCTCCATGTCATGCGTTATATGACAAAAGATCTCAATGACTGGCAGTCGCATTAAGTGACTTCATTGTGTCAGAAACAGGATCCATTCCGTATTTACGAAGTCTACGAAAATGGGCCTACAGGTTGTAACTTGTAACAAGTTATACAAAACTGATGCACGTCTCAGTTATCAAACGAGCTGTAACAACTTGTAGATGTAATTCAAGCAATCACAAACGACGTATTTTTTTAAAATCTGTAATAGCAATTTGATTTTTATCGTTAAATGTAGCTGTTATCAGTTGTAGAAGGCCACATAAAAACATAATAACGAGAAAACAAAGGCAAAATGTGTGTTAAACAATACAACGATAACGAAGCGGTTTATAAAACATTTGATCTGAATTATAGCTAAGCTTATGCTAACTTGTGTTGCGAAGTTTCTCGCTATCACCTGTCTTTCAGTGAAGTACATCTGTCACTCACTATAACGCGGTCTTTAACGTGGATAGATTAGACAAAGATAAAAAGACAAAAAAATAACCGTCATAATGGGTATCTGTAAAATGATAATGGAAACTTTGTTTTATAGCGGTCCGGCAAAAATTTGCAAAATTGGGAGCTCCTTCCCTACAATGGTATAAGTGGCAGTTTTGTGAAAGATTTGTCCATTTTAAACACTGGCTATTAAACAGTCAAAATTGCTTCGTATCATACAAACCGTAACAAGTAATTTGAGCAAAGCTCATGAAACGCGCGACAGCCTTACCAGTTTCTGTTCGCAGATTGTCTTGGTCTATGTCCAGCTATTTCGTCGCATTCACCCTTGAAGTGTGCATCGCAGCCGAAAATCGCCTAAAAACACTAAAAACCTTTATTTTGGGGATTCAAGATCAATCAAAGTCACCAATGTCAATACCGCTAAGAAGCTCGTGACCAATGCCTGTTATGCTAAGCAGCATGTCTATGCCTATCTGCAACTGTTATCACTCTCGACGCGCCAATATCGCTAAAATAAGTTAAATAACCACTTATTAGAAGGGCGTCCCTCTTTGACGCTCGCGTGCGTAAACTTCCTTGAACTTACGGGGTCTGTACGTGAACTGCTAAAATCTGCGTTTAATGCTAAAAATTTTACGTGCAGATTGTCTCGGTCTATCTAAAGCCATTTCGTCGCAAAGCATTTCTAAAATGTGCGTTGCAGACAAAAATTCACGAAAAATTTACTAAAAACCCTATTTTGGGTGTTCAAGGTCGTTCAAAGTCATCGATGTTGATAAATCTAATAAGCCCGTCACCAGTGCTTGTTATGATAAGCAGCATGTCTATACCTATCTGCAGACGTTTTCACACTAAACGAGCCAATATCGGCAAAATATCGTCTTTTAAGGGGGTACTCTCTTTGACGCTTTCGTTCAAAGAGAACCTTTACCCAGGGGCACGAAATTTTGTCGCGATAAACTAGAGTTCTTGGAGCAGCCAACAACAAATATTTCGTGATCCTAGCTTGTGCCGTTTTGATACAATACAGCAGTGTGACAGACGGACAAACACCTCGACGATCATGGATGGCTAAGACGCGCGGAGCATTACATGCTGTCGCGCGTAAAAACGTACCTTTACGGTCCGGGTTCGCTTTACAATCTCGGAAGTGGCAGCTAATTAGAACGAGCCATAGCCTCTCAAGAGGTCTATGAAACGAGCTAATGATGCCGCAGCGTATTATGTGAACAATTAGACCTTTAGCACTCAGCCTCCTTTTCTTCCGGAAACGGGGTGTGAATAGTTATTTACTCAAGTGGATGTCTGTCTCGTGCCTACACTTTGTAGTTCGTACTCTACTACTCACATCTGGTCCCGCTAAGGAAAGGGGATTGAGTTGGCCTGAGCACAATAGATTATCAGCTTGCACGTGGGTTGCTAGCAAATGATACGAAGACAGAGATTCGAACCGCAACTTGCGAGTTACGAGACTGATACTTTACTTCTAAACCACTTGCACTTATTAACATTCGTTTCAAGCACATCTGTGCAGAATATCAACCCACGTATGTGCGGAGTGGTTCGTTAAACGTTTGACTCGACGACTCTGTCGGTAAGCTTATAGAAAGCGCCTTCGGCGTTCAGCGGAGACGTCTGCCTGACGAGTGGTAATGATCTGCGCTGGGTCGTGGTCAGCGGGAACTGCAGCCGATGTGATGACTGCTGCTGTTGGTACGAGGGTGACAGAGTCCCTGAGGTCGACGCCGGCGACTGCAGCATGGATTGATGAGCACCGCATGGTGTTCGATGATGATGATGATGATAATGATGTGGTACGCGTCTGTCTGTACTGACGCTCGCACGGCCAGCGGACGTCGTCGGCGCGGGGCACTGCATCGGGCCAGTGTCACTACAGTTGATGTCCGTCGTCTCGTCACCCGCTGCTGGTGTCTGGAACAGATGACGCAGCCGCCCGGCGGCCCTGAAACGTTGGAACGCGGCGACAAAGACGTGAACGACAACTAGCAGAGAAACCGCGAAGAGCAGCGAGCACCAGACAAAAGACAAGCGTTGACGTGCGGCACGAACTCGATCTAGAGGAAACTTCATCTCCGTCATACTCGCTTCTAACGGCAAAGCTACGACGTACATATACAAACAAATGATCGGCGATATTTCATTATTAAGTATCGTAATAAATGACAAACCGAGCACTGTTGTGTGATATAAATAGGTTGTATGCGCGTACGGTAAAATTGGCAATGTTTAAACACCAAACACGATAATTAATATGATAACAAAACAAATTAAGCAAGAAAATGTGCAGTAAAAAACTAAGAAAAAAAATTGTAAGACAGGAATTGCGAAAAAGTGAATTTAAAAAGCCAAACTAATCTCAAATGTAATCAAATAAAAAATTATGAAAGACAAAGTTCATTGGCCTGAAGCTTATCATCAGTAAACACAAAGATAGTAGCAAAGATTAAAAGATAAAACGCACTTGACTCTATCAAATTAGTCATATAACTGTAGACAATATTTATCATAAATATTAAGTCTTAAATATTGTTTGAACACCGGTAGTAGACCATCCAGAAAACAACAGCAATAAATGTCAAAACGTCGTGCAAATGACAGGAAATCTGCTCACATGTCGACGGAGATTCTACGACGCGAGACGGCAAACTGCACGGCACTGGAGCGGAAGATGTGACCATGAGTTTGAACGCTGAGATGTTGTTATGAGTAAATTGACACGTGCTGCTGCTGCTGCTGCTGCTGCTGCTGTTACGATCGTTTACCAGTGAACACAGGTCTTGCACATAACGTAGCGCGTCGTCGTCCAAACCTACGCGTAGAATAGCGAACACGGCTCAAAACATGAATAATTTCAATCATAGATACTGCACTGACGTCTAACATCGTAAAACAGGTTTCGCTTAATTTCGCTATAAACTGGATATTCGAGACAAAGTAGATTTAAATGCCGCAATGCGATAAGCGTGACACGCAAGTAAAACTTTGACGTTGTTCTGTTACTGTCTGACTAAATCAAAGCTTGAAATAACTCGGTTACATTGGCAGCTTTAAATAATAATATAATAATGGGCCTAACAAGTTTAACTAGAATTGTGACGATCGTGTTAAAATGATTACCAGCAGTTTTTTTGGTATCAACTTAAGAATGACATAATATTAAAAATACGTATCAAACAAAATTACTTTTGTCGACGGAGAGCATGAAGCTAGCCGTGCGACTCATCTCCGATAACTCGATTGATTTAAACCATCTTCTCCGATCAGCTTCCTGCCACAAGACACATCGACCATTATGAGGACTCTTGCTCTGTCATGCAGAAAATGAAGTAAAGTATAAAATTACGAATTACAGAGCAGCTGTTTTTACTAGATCACAATTACATAATAGGCCTACTGGTGAGAAATACATTCGAACTAGTGCTAAGCATTCGCAGTCGCAGAACAAACCGTTAGAAGTAAGTAAATATTAGCATCCAACTTACAAATCCTAAAATGCGATTGACAACTGAAGCTGATTCTTTACTCCTGCTAGCAAACCGACAAATACTTTTGATTTTGTAATCAATAGCAGAGTTTAACGAGTCATAACTTACCGAGAGTTTCATACGACAGACACAGACCTGCTCGGCGAGAGTTTGGTCGAGAAATGCTTCGTTGACAAGCAAGCGCTGGCCGCCACGCTGCTCGACCATGACTGTCAGCAGTTCAAGCATCAGAGTGTCTAGCGTTCGAACGACAATGTAGATCAGAGACACGACTATCGTGCAGAGTACAAGCCGTGTCAACAGCGCCGTCAGTTGTCGTCGTCGGCGGCGCTGCTCCAGAGTCCTGCCAGACCTGCGCGTGCTAGCGCGACCAACTCGACGACGCAACGGTGTCTTAACCAACGCGTCCTCACCACCGCGGCGATGCCGTCGGCAGAGAGGACACAGTCCATCTGGAACGTCGTCAAAGTCCTTGTCACATCGGCGGCAAATTAAACGCAAACTGACTGGTACGTTGCCAACATCTTCCGCACCACAGCAGTAACAACGGCGGCATAGTGGACAGAAGTTGTCTGAAACGTCGTCAAAGTCCTCGTCGTTGTCGCAGACGTCAAACGTCGATGACGAAGCACGGCCGACTGAACCGTTTGGTGAACGACAGATGACTTTCTGCTGTCGTTCGTGTTTCGAGCATAAAGCGACACCGCTGCAGTCAGTCACTCCATTGCGCATCACTTCTCCGCTGCCGCTTTCCACGACCAGCCGCTTGTCTTTGTGCCAGCAGCAGCAGCAGCAGCCGAGACAGGCGCAGCGGTGAAGCACCACGAACAAGTCAATGACGGCCAGTGCGATGCGAACGGCATCTAGGTGAACGCCGAGGTCGTCGTCACCTAGACGTGTTTCGTCATCGACGTAGTGAAAAGATAGAGATTCGATGCTGCTGGCTTGAGACGAATGGTGCTCGCTCGCCACGAAGAACCGACTCACGTCGACACGACGCATTGCTGACTCTACATCTTTCGCTGCTGCTGCTGCTATCTGCTCTTTGCTTCGACCCAGACAGCTGATGTCAAATTCTGGCAGATTGAACGACTTCGGTACGAGTTTGTGTAAGCGCGATACACTGCAAAACAGCATTAAACGGCGTTCGTGTGCAAAACAGATTAATAAACTTATCGTCTATAGGTTAGCTTATGAACAACAATCATGCACAGGTATTCAAACTCATGATTGAAAATATTGACTTAAATATCTATAATAATAATGACAGTGATACGTTTACAATTTTCGTTTTTTTGCAGTTCATCACTAAAAGCAACGGCGAAAAAACTATCGATCTACGTTGACCAAAGTTGTCCATAAAGTCATGACAGTGCCATAAGTTTCTCGATGTATAGGCTTACTCAATTATTTCTGCAATAAAGAAATGGATAAATATAGGGCGTAGCTGTAGGCCTATACAGAGAGAGCTTATTCACTCACCGTTCACGAATGTTTCTCGTCCACAGCGACAACTCAGTCTCTGACGGCGTCACTTGCACGAAGTTCCAGAACGCATCTTCCTTCGACGTCGAATTGAGGGAGAAAAGCTGCGGAGACTGCGGCGGCGCATGACCCGGGTTACGTTTTTCCACCGTGGTGATGCTGGTGTTGTAGAGAGCGCGAGGAAACAGCAGCCAGTGACTCAGCGACGTCATCAGCGCGTAGCGGCGCTGCCTCCTGACAGCGATCTCAACGTCGGTCAAGAATCTTTCAGTAGTTTGCTGCGCCCAGCGCACGGCTGCTGTGTGGAACGAGTTGACTGACGGAACGATGACGTCAGCAACTGCCGCAGAGCGACGCGAGAACATCGGTTGAGCTCCGTGCAGCTTGATAGATGTCTGAACTAGACATGAGGCAACCTGCCAACGACTAAATGCCGCCGCGAACGCTGAATCTTCCTCTACAGAGGTCAGTCGTTTAGAGTTCAAAGTGGACCTCGCAGTGACTGAGGACTGATCGACCCGCTGCCGTAACGCCACGCCGACCAACGTGATAAACACGGTGAACGTGAACGCGAACGCATAGATGAATCTCATCAGTACACGCAGCGACGTGAACGTTCGCCGAACCGAGTCAGAAAACTGAACACTGCAGGGTGGTGCAGACGTCGTCACGGACATGGCGGCAGAACTCCGTATTCCTCGATCGCGTCGACCTCGCTGTCTGACCTTGGTCAGGTGAAACAGTTCGCTAAAGAGCCAGACGAACGTGAGCGTGATTGACATCGCCAGCAGCACAGCAACACCGAACGTCGCCAGATCAAAGTCTGAGCCACGTTTCACGTTGTCTTTATTGTCGCCGTCAGTCTTGGCTATTGCCGTATTTTCTCTCGGAGCCTGCGGCTGCTGCTCGGGTGCAAATATCGGTCTCAGAAGCAGACGGTGCGCGCTCTTTCCGTCTTCCAGTACGCACTCGAGGATGCAGTCTTCAACTGTTAACTGCGTGACGTCATCGGCGAGGACAGGCAAGGCGAAAGAGACCGAGAATGAAGGTGGACAGGAGATAAGCACGTCGTGGTTGATGATTGGCTCATATTTAGCCGAACTCGGCCAGATGCTGATTTTCACATTCACGTAGCCCGGGCAGTTGCTTATTCGACCTACAGTCACCCATAGTTTGTAAAATTTACTAAAACGCGGAATCGAATGCTCAAATGGCCCCTTGAAAACTAGTATTTTTGAAGTGCCATTTGCCTTTGTTTACGTTTGTATACTTTTGCAAAAGTTCTGCAAAGTCCTTGCCATTGTTTTTTGAGAAATTTTTTTTCGAATCTTCTGCGGTGTTCTGCGTACCTCCGTAATTAGTGATTTTGCGCTGACAATTTAACATTTAAACAGTCATAGTATTGCTGATCACTTTTCAGCGCGTGCGTTTTCTTAGCAGAGTTTTGCTTCCATTTTGATGAGAAAATTTACCTGTAAATTCGCCAACACGGGCGACAAAAACAGAAAACAAAAATGGTAAACTGGATATACGAAAAAGAACTGCAAAATATGTGTCAGCATTCATGGTATTGCTCTAATAATGTAATAATCATTGGTTAAAAATTCCCTACGGTTTCAGATATAAGTAATAAAAAGTCACTGTTCATAGATGAATTCAACAGTCTGTAGTCGCTGCTGCTGTTATGGTTCGTTCAGTTTAACATTGTCCTAGACGCACGAAGAAAAAAAACTAAAAACCAAGGTCAATACAGCATTTGTTCTTTACGCAGTGGAATAACAACAGATGACGATCGTGCAGTTATTGCCATGTCGCGTAAGAAAGAAACGCAGCGTTATTCTAGGCTAGCAGCATGCAGTTCACGGTAGAGACCCTTGGGACACTGACCTTTGATGTGAATCTGTAGCGACGTGTCGTTAGCGGTGAGACTGGTTCGCAGAGAGGAGTCGGTGATCAGCGCCGCAGGTTTATCTCGGAACCACCAACGCAGTAGAGACGCGTTACCTGCAGATGTCAGACACATAAACTCTATTCAGCCTCGTAGGCTAAGTAATGGCGTATTAGCTTCAAGTGCGCTGAAGTCATCACAAGCCGAGAACTCACAATGCATTACGTCAGGGCTATTGTTTTAGCAACAACAGCCTTGAAACTGTTTTACTTCAACGTTCTACGCGCGACAGCAGAATGCTTCGCTCGTCTTAGCCATCGTCAAAACGTCCGTCGGGCCGTCTGTCACACTGCGGTATTGTGTCAAAACGACGCAAGCTAAAATCACGAGATTTTCATTGTGGGCTGCCATAAAGACTCTAGTTTTTCGTGACAAAATTTCGTGCCCTTGGGTGAATGGGTTTCCCTTGAACGAGTGAGTCAAAGAGGGGTACTCCTCTTTAAAAAATGGGTCGCCTGAAAATGCAGGACTAGAAAATGACGGACCAAAAAATCACGGGGTGGAAAATGCAAAACTGAAAAATGGCGAACAAAGGTGCAGGGCTGGAATATGACGGACTGGCAGTGCATGTTGGAGTTCAAAAGACACAATTGAATGAAGGTGGCTGTCGCAAACATTAAATTAAAATTGCACGCTGCAACTCAGCCTTTTAATTTACACTTGGTTATTACATTGAAGCATACACAGTTTAGGACACTTACAATAAAAACAATGTCGTAGTTCATGCACTAACGTAACGAATCATGCGATTATGAGGCTTGCTGTAGACCTAATATGGTATTCTATTCAGCGGATTGGTAAGCTACGTCTATAGGCTACTAATAAGTTTGTCTCCCATCTTGATAGATCTACTGTTAAAATAAACTAACTAAACCTAAGCTATAGATGCTGAATCTTTACAGCATATTTGCAAATACACAAATTATTTACATACATATGATCGCAATCTTTTGGAATCGTGTAGTAAGCATTTCCTTCCATCTCTGTTAAATTAAATATGGCCTGTCAGATTAAGGCCTATTTGACGCCTGTCTTTGCCTCTATTTACCGCTCGTTAATTCATGGCTTATAGGCAAATTTCTCCCTGAGTGTTAGAACCGTCCATATTGTCACTCCAATCAAGCGTGACGCATTTTTTCCACTTATTTATCACATGCTCGTTCACATTGCACATCGTCGATTACAGTCTAGAAGTAAGAACGGTTCAAGAGGGTCAAAATGTGCTCTCCAGCGTGTTACCGGCATCGCAGTTCTAGCAGTATACCTATATCTTCAAAACAGTATTAAGCCATTTTTAAGTCTATCATTTTCCAGTCTTGCATTTTCTGGTCCTGCATTTTCAGCGCTCCCAAAAGATGTCATTTTGCCGCTATTGGCTCGTCTGGTGTGAAAACGGTTGCAGATAGGTACAAACATGCTGCTTATCATAACAAGCACTGGTAGCAGGCTTTTTAGATTTGTCAACATTGATGACTTTAAACGACCTTGAACCCCAAAATAGAGGTTTTGGTAATTTTTTTTCGCAATTTCTGGCTGCAGCGCACATTTTGAGACTGAATTGCGACAAAATGGCTGGAAATAGACCAATTCAACCTGCATATGTAAGTTTCAGCATTAAACGTAGATTTTAGCAGTCCAAGTCCCAACCTTCTAGGTTCAAGGAGGCCGGCGCATGCGGGCTTCAAAGAGGGGTACCCCCTTAAAAAGTGGTTATTTTACCATTATTGGCTCATCTAGCACAGATAGGCACAGACATGCTGCTTACCATAACTAACACTAGTGACGAGCTTATTGATGGTGTCAACACCGATAACCTTGAATGACTTTGAACTCTCAAAATAAGGGGTGTTAGGGGTTTTTTTGCTATTTGTGGTTGTTGTGCACATTTCAATGGTGAATTGTGACGAAATGGATGGAGATGGACCAAGATAACCTGCGAATCGGATCTGCTAAGGCTGTCGCGCGTCTCATGAGCTCTGCTCAAATTACTTGTTGCTACTGCATATACGCAGAGTTTGCCATTCCGTTAACTGTTTTTGTCGTGGCTATTGTGCCTGTTACGTGGTCTGTCTCTGAAATTATTACTTTGATCTGCAAGTGGCGGTGAAAGTGCTTGCAAAAGGTGGTGTCGGTTATGTAGAAGTTTAGCAAGCACAAACAGCTAAGTATCATCGAGTATATATATAGGAAAGACAACGCACCTGGCACGACAACATGTATCTGCGGCGGATCATTAAGCGGTTTGAGCAGGTATTTGTACGGTGACGCGGGGTCGTTATGGACGATGACGCTAACAGGTCTCTGAGCGACGTCTGAACTGTCAGTGAAACCGCCACCGCTCAATGGGCGGAACTTGGTCACGTTCTTACGACAACGATTGCCTTTATACACACGCCAGTCGGATGATATAAATGTCGCACACATTATCACTACTGTATTAATCATCATCATCATCCGCATCACCATATTCGTTTAATAACTACAGTTGGCAGACCGCAACGAGTTACAATTGATCAAAAATAGTCCATGCAAACAAA
>Ga0209671_1005747_pt1 | contig 12602 bp, 6 predicted proteins | sample WorMetHERISLAND2_2_FD_187401 | JGI IMG/M metagenome (GOLD analysis project Ga0209671, IMG submission 187401) | Marine gutless worms symbiont microbial communities from Max Planck institute for Marine Microbiology, Germany - Olavius geniculatus... | ecosystem: Host-associated > Annelida >... | reverse complement strand
TTCCAGCATTTCTGCAAGTAATGCGACATCGTCTGCAAAGTCAAGGTCGGTGAAAATCTCGTGCTCCAAGGTAACACCGGTCATTCCCCGATGCACTGTACGCTCCATCACGTAATCCATAGGTCCAAAGTAGAGGTCTGGAGCAATACGACAACCCTGCCTGACGCCACTGTCAACTGCAAAGGAATCGGACATCACAATGAAACTGACTTGATAATAATAGTGTGTATGGCAAAAATTCACGAAGTCAGCTCTAAGAGCCAGTTCTGAGAGTCAGCTTCCTCGTGTAAACAGAGTAGGCGCCTATTATTGTTACTCAACCAGAAAACTGATACATATTTTACATCACACAAAGAGTAGAAGACTGAGTGAGTGAGTGAGTAGGGTTTAACGTCTCACCCGACACAGTATAGGTCATTTCGGGGATGACCTTTTCAGGCAGAATGCACACAAACACATAATAATAGAACAGTAAGTTTAAACTTTACAATAGACAGAATGTTTAACTGTTACAGAAACACAAAACACAAAAATAAGCTTAACCTAAAATTGTAAGAACTCCATTACATGCGTGCATATGTAATTAACATAATGGTAGTTCTAATAATCTTCCCTGTTATCCTCCAGACAGTCATCAATGTGAAGACTGAGTCGCCTAGATGGCTAGATATGTAAGGCTACCAATATGGTTGAGTTCATCTGCCAGCAGGCAGTCAGCCATCCAAGTACCAACCAATCCAACATACAGTAACTTTGTTGATCTGACACAACATATTAACACTAGTTTAATTCAATATCAAAACTCTAAACATGGTTCCTACGGTCAGGGGAAGTCAGGGAATTTTAAGAAGTCAGGGAAAGTCAGGGAAAAACCAGACGGTCAGGGGAAGTCAGGGAATTCAAAAGTACCATGGTGCAAAAGTTAACAAAGATGCAGAAAAAAAACAGAACTGTTGCATGCACACTGCATATAGCAGTTCAAAATTTTTTCTGCTCGCTTCGCTCGCAGATTATTTATACGTTTACTTTTTCATTTGTTCTGCCGCCCTTGTTTCTAGTGTTATTGCAAGTGACTGAAAGCCAAAACTGGTATTTCGCATGAACAAATTAGTCAGGGAAAACGATACATTTTGTTCTGAAAAGTCAGGGAAAAGTCAGGGAAAATGTATTCTGCAGAGTAGTAGGAGCCATGTCTAAAGGTATGCAAAGATTAGCCAGTTCACAGAGACAACGCCGCCAGTGCTTACCGACGAAGCAGTATCAAGTGTTATGGTTACTGGGCCATCGTTCTGAATTGACACTTGCATGTAATGTCCAAATTGGCCTTCTGAAACCAGTCAACAAGATGGTAAAATGTAACTAATGGACAAGCATATACCACTCCACTCTGCCAGCATGAAATACAGTTTTTACGCGCGAAAGTAGCTACTGCTTTCAGCGCGTCTTAGACATCGCAATTCTGTCTGTCTGTCCGTCCATCCGTCCATCTGTCTGTCACACGGGTGGATCAGGCAAAAACGGTGCAAGCTAGGATCACCAAATCTTCACCGTCGGCTGCCTGGAAGGAACCGTAAAGCTTTTCCATAAATTCAAAGGGGGTCATCCCGAACAAGGGTGCTAAATGAAAAGGGGTGGGCGAAATTGGCGATTTTGGGCCAATAAGTCGCTGTATCTCAGTAATGGTGCGAGATAGGGCCTAGGTTACTATTGATCACTAGAAGGAAGTCGTACACGGGCTCTCAATTAGCGCCGAATTCAATGACCATGAATGACCTTAAACACCAAAATAGTGAGTTTTATGTATTTTTTTCGCGATTTCGAGCTGCGACACAAGTCTATATCATTCACAAGGTGGCGCCACATTACTATCGTTATGCGACCCAGATAGAGAATTTAGTATTTGTATATTAACTTGCATGAACACCCCAATTTTCAGCTAAACTACTGAACTGGAACTGCTATAGGCTTTCGCACGTCTCGTGAGCATTAGCTCAAATTTCTTGTTGAACTTGTTACCTGCAGCTATTGTGTCTATTTCTGTTCTTTGTCATTAAATTTGAAAATGACAATAGCAATATAATTCAGCACATCACAGAAAACATACAAAGAATTGGACACAATACAAAAAGACGACTGTTGTAATACACGTGTAGTGAAAAACAACACAAACAAATTACCAGACAATATAAGATGCTCAAATCTTTCTGCCTCTGAGATGCAATAACTATTCCCACCATTCCTACACATAGTGTGGTCTGTTTGAGTGTCATCTGTCACATTTGAGCACCTGCGTAAAACTGTATGACAGATTTAAATGCCATTTGTGAAGAACACCCATAGGATTTAATGACACTCTGAAAGAGGAGATTCAGAGTGAAACACTCTGCCAAAACATGCAATAGCTTTTGACTTACAAAATATGATCTATGATTCAGCAGACAGCAGCATCAATCAACGATTTTGCCCCCTACCAAATTACTTCAGTCCTTGTTGTATTACGATAGTAGTTTGTTTCTTGAAGCTACAGAAAACTACATAAATCTCTCACATCTCTTACACTCATCTGACGGTTTTCCAGTGAAATTTTACATCACACAAATGCAAATACCTTTTACTGAGTCTGGATTGTATTTACTCCGCAGTGCTGTGAGAAATTGCTGATAGAATGCCTGCGACTGTTCGCTGGCCATTGCCTGATGGAAGTCTGGCTTATTGCCCTTCAGTACTGCATACAGCGTAAACTGACAATCACACAATGCTGAGTGTCCAAAACACAGCAAATACACAGTGTCTCAAAAATACACACCCCTGTCATATTTTCAAATAACTTCGACAATCTTGGTTCAACATCAGCATATTTTGGTACAAGAAGTTGTCATTAAACCATCACGTATTAGCACTGTTACTAGGTCACATATATCAAAAGTATTAAAACAGCGTACCAGCTAAGATTTTCCGGCAACCACAACAGAAGAAACTACACGGTGATAGTCCAGAAAAACAACAATGCCAGACATAAACTTTTACATTATTAAACGTTACAACATCAACAAACTGATGATTAACAACATTGCGATACATATTTAACAAAAAATTTGAACCAATGCTCACGATCGACGTGCGAAAGCCCATAGCAGTTCCTGTTCGCAAACTGTCAGTCTATTTCCAGCCATTTTATCGCAGTTCATTCTTGGAGTGTGCGCTGCAGCCAAAGATCCCCAAAATCAATAAAGCCCCTTATTTTGGAAGTTCAGTGTCATCAATCTTGATACAACTAAAAAAACTTGTCGCTAGTGCTTGTTGTGATAGGCAGCATGCCCATGCCTATTTGCAACTGTTTTCACGAAAGACTGGCCAACAACAGTAAAATAACGACTTTTACGGAGGGTATGTATCGCTCTTTGATGCAGATTTCCTTAAACCTAGAAAATCGAGACTTGGACCGTCGAAATCTACGTTCAGTGCTGAAAATTTCACGCGTAGTTTGTCCATGTCTATCTCAATTGATTTTGGTGCAATTCTCGCAGCCCGAAATCACCAAAAATTCATAAAAACCCCTACTTTGGTGTTCAAGATCATCCAAGGTCATTGAATTCGGCGCCAATCGAGAGCAATGTACGGCTTCTTGTTAGTGATTAACAGTAACTTAGGCCCTTTCTCACACCATTACTGAGATACAGCGACTTGTTGGCGACTTATTGGCTGAAAAAATCACAGTTTTTTCCTACCCCCTCTTATTTAGTGCCCTTGTTCGAGGTATGGCCCTTCGAATTTTTGTGAAAAGCTGTAAGGTTCCTGAAGCTAGAGTCTTCCAGGCAGCTGACGGTGACAGTGAGGATCTGGTGATCCTAGCTTGCACTGTTTTGGACTGATTCACCCATGTGATGGACGGATGGATGAACGGACACAGAGAGACAGACAGAATTACGATGGCTAATACGCGCTAAAGCAGTAGTTGCTTTCGCGCGTAAAAACTGACGTCTTTTTACTCAAACACATGTACTGTCAGTAACTATGAAGTCATTAATTAAACAACATATTAAAACTAAAATGTATAATAAATCTTTTTAAAACTCTGCTGTAAACCTGGCACAGAAAAAGTAAAAAAATTAGTCAAAAAATCACCAAAATTGTAACCAAAGATATTCATTTATTCAGTTCTTAAAATATGTCACAGATATAGCATCCAGGTTAACAGCTTTACCTGACTGACACAGAGTATTTCATACTGTTTTTCCGTGACACTTTTCATCCATCTTTTTCCATCATCATCGTCAAATATTCGCAGATTCAGAATCTTCCGTACACTAAAACGACAGTTCGTTTCCACACGTTGTCAGCCCACACTTGAAAAATAAGAAAAATTGCAAAAATCACGGCCAATCAAAACTCTAAACATATCTTAAAAACAACAACAAAAGCTTCTCAATTACATTTAGATTATAGTACAACTTGTATAGAACTTAAGTTAGTCATTATTAAGCATTTTAATTACACAACTCACAACCTTTTCCACACATTAACAGTGTTATCATCAGTGGAGTATTAATCACATGTTAACAGCTCAGTGAAATGTTTTACGAGAATGAAATGCAAAACATACATATAAAAAAGTTTAAAATAATTAAAATTGTACCAAAATGAATTTCAAAACTTTATAGATAGACTACTGAAATTATATTCGAGTTGTCACAAATCTTACATGTAATCCATTTCCTTGGCTGTATCATTCCTAGAGACCCCAACAAGCACGCACAGGCCTCTGCCAATAGAGCTGATGACTGATCCATCAACTGCACATTAATCACCAACAATGGCTTGGCTATATCACACCATAACCAGATACAAAATATCTTAACACAGTGTGATTTTCGTTAAAGAAAATAAAAACAAAAATTTAAGAAAACAAAAAAATAAAAAAAGGAAAAAATACTTTAAAATAAAAACGAGAAAATAAATCAACTAAAAATTGCACTGGCTAAATACAAAATTTGTAACCAAAGTAAGCAGGCAACTGAGTGTACTAAAAGCCAGCACATATGAAACAAAAATCACTATGACCAAAGTACTATTTACTAAGTATACTTAAAGCCAGCATAGTAAGCAAGCTAAGTGTGTCATTACAAACAGCTTAAGCAGACAGGCTCTATTACTGATGTTTTGCAGTAATAATGCTTTATAATCCAGTTACTTGTCCCTAGTTGTTAGTTGCCTCTAGCCCTAAACCTAACAGCACCCACAGATTAAGCTTAGTAAGTGAGTATATGTATGACACTACAATGGCAAACAGAAGATGAATGAATGTGTCTTTGATATCCAGCAGCATAGCAGGTGTCACTATAGATCGCTTTCACGTGGAAATACTAGAACTTAACACATGCATGATCTCATAGCTGTATATAGTCTAGACAAACTCCTTTGAGTTTAGAAGCCTAAACAGCAAAATTACTGAAAAAAACACTGCGTCAAACAGTGGTCTGGAGTGGTAGAAGTGAGTAAAAAATAAAGTTATATACTTCAAAAGTTAGACAGTGGTTAACATTAAATTTAACACACTGTGAGGTTGTGAAATGTGCCCGCTATATTTTAGTGCTTAACAGCCTGGTGTCGGATAGTAGTAAACAGATTATATTATGCACCTGTAATGCTTGCTTGCTTCCTAGGCATCAGCCAGAACGCTGAAACATTGCCAGAATTAAATGTTTACAAAACTGCAGAATCGGTGCATCATTAACTTAACCGTCAGTTGCAAGAATAGAGAAGTAAGGAGCCATATTACAGGCTTATGCAAACGTTGATTTAGAGTGAGAAAAGTCAGATTTCTCATGTGAGAATTAGTATTTATATCTGAAAACCACAAGTGTGGTCGTAGTCCAGCAGAGAGACTATGCTGAACGTTGAAGGAACTGTTTGAAACGAACTGTTACGTTTCGGCCCAGCGTACATGAATAAAAACCTTTCCTGACAAGGCAGGAAGGAGTGGTCGACAACTGTGAATTTCTGGGTAATTCCAGGACAACGTAAAGTGTACCATGAGACCTGACGTTGAGTTCATCAGCAGTCAACTCCAGCTGACATCAGCAGATTGCATGGACGTTGTTCGACAACGAATAAAACTTGAAAACTTGAATCGACAAGCAGCCTTCCAACAGCGGTTTAGGCATATGCATTTGCTAGCTAGCTTTGCCGCCATAAAAAGACAAATTAAAAGTATAATGCCAGCCACTAAATGAATGAACGTGATGGTAGTTGAGTGATTGAACTATTTTTATGTGTTGTTTTGTGTTGTCAAAAAATATCATTTTAAAACGTCAACTGGGCGTTTGTTGTCATCGCCGTTGGTAGCTAGAATTGTATGGTAAATCGGCTAAATAAACAATTCAACTCTAGCCATATAAATACATGTAGCAACCGGCCTGCACACACTCATCGATGCCATGTAAGCATGAACAACGTTATTCGTTCAGTGCTGGTCTGAAAAATTAGCTAGTGTACTAGTGATATGGGCTATATCGTTTGTTGGTAACAAGAAATTTGAGCAAAGCTCACAAGACGCGCGAAAGCCTACAGCATTTCCAGTCAGTAGTTATAGTTTCGAAAATCGCATATCACTTGGACTCGGCCCATCGGGACCATAATACACATCGGCCATAGGCGCGTGTGGCGTTGGTGACGGTGGCGCCTCCTTGTGAATGATATAAACTTGCGCAGCCCGATATCGCGAAAAAAATCCGTAAAACCCCTTATTTTGGCGTTCAAGATCATCCAAGGTCATTGAATTCGGCGCCAATCGACAGCCAGTATACGATTTCCTATTAGTGATTAATAGTAACCTAGGCCTTATCTCGAACCGTTACTGAGATACAACGAGTTATTGGCCAAAAATCACAAATTTTGACCACCCCCCTCTCATATAGCGACCTCGTTCGGGGTGACCCCCTTCGAATTTATGAGAAAGCTTTACGATTCTTGAAACTAGAGTCTTCCAGGCAGCCGATGGTGAAAATTTGGAAATCCTAGCTTGGACCATTTTTGCCTGATCTACCCGTGTGACAGACAGACGGACAGAATTGCGATGGCTAAGACGCGCTGAAAGCATAGCTGCTTTCACACGTAAAAAGTGAAGTGATTTCGCTGAGCAAAAACATGGCAACTATTTACAGACTACAGTCCTATATCTATGGATAGTTTAGTAAGTTAAAACAGTCTGGTACCAAAAATAAATGCTGTAATGGCTACACAATGAGGTAAGATGTTACGTAATTACCTCATTAAATAAGCAAGTCCAAGCATAACCGGTTGATTTATTTCCTGTTAGGTTTACCGGTTTTCCGCCATTTTTGATCATTTAGTTGAACTTTGGTCTAAGTACAGACTTTAGCATTCAGCTTTAGCTTTTGCTCAGCGAAAAGGCTCAGCGAAAGTCTAAGTCAAAAAGTGAAGTCACCCAATGTTTGCACAAAATTTTATTTTTGCGTAAAGTGCACATGCCATACTCTGTGCATAAGTACTTGCAAAACGGTGACCATAGCATAAAAATAACGCAAAGTATTTATCGTGAAAAAGCTAATAGGGGTCAAAAATACTGACAGTTAGCATTTTTTGTCGGTATTTAATATTTTTAGTATCTGTAATACTGACGTCAGTAATGATATCAGTATTTGAAAACATCGCCATATATGCTTACCAAATATTAATCTTAACTTTATCAATGAATCCAGATACATCTGTGACTTCACCTTACCATCGGTAACTCTGTAACCCTAATCTCCTGTTCAATGAAAATTAAAGATAGTGTATATAGCTCTTTATAGGAAACCCATCTCAAAGCTACGGAGCGTCACCTGCCGCATGGGAGTCCAGTGTTATCTGCCACCCGACACAGCTGAACACACTTCGCCTTAACCCCAGTCAGACAGAATGGTATTCAGAGGGATTGAAGGCTGAGCTGACTACATGTAACATGTAACCTGACACAAAAATAGGCAACCGATGCTGACGAATGGTCAGATAAGATATTCAGGTTCCCTAAGTAATATAGTAAGTCACTGATGATATAATGATGCTGATGACGACTAACCCGTAGGGTAGATAAATCAATGTCATCCAGGCTCACATTCACACTTGCAGCCATTATATTACTCGACTCAAAACAGACTAGACGTTATTTCAGTTGACGCAAAAAAGCTACATTTTCAGCGAGCAAAATGGTTTGAAGACTAGGTCCTAGACTCGAGTGCTTTATCAGCTTTCAGCTGATCCTGTAGAACCATCCGAAACATACTCGAAATACGTGAGTGTTTGTCAAATGTAAATAATGGTCACTCTTTTCTGTTTAAAACGTCATGTAATCACTATTTCACACAACTTAGACGAATTTTTTGCCAAACAAAACAAAAACAGACATGAGTGCCTAACATACGTTGTCGCATGGAAGTTAAACTCCGCCCTAACCTGACACATTAAACAGGGTGCACTAGTGATTGGGTGCACCAATTAACAAATAATCTCCAGAAAAACTTCTGTATGTCGGCAATGGCAGAACAAAAATACGAAATGGTGCCAGACCCTTTCATTTAACCAGAATGCAATTGAAAACACATAGTTAATCTTAGTTATTTGGATAGTAAGCGTTATTTAGCCTATGGCTTTTGCCTGTGCTTACACGTGCCACCAGTAATAGGCCTACTGGTGGCTTCGGTGAATTCTATACATAAGTGCTCGTATAACATATCCTATAATTGTTATACAAAAACTTTTATGCTTAAATATAGGAATAATTGGTTTGCTCAAGTCCACTGTTTCAAGTGAACAATAGCCTACTGTTGGTTGTGTGGCGTATAGCGGTAATGCGTTGTGTTCGATTAACGAAGTTACTCTACATCCGGCCAGGTTAGTACTTGGATGGGTGACTGCTTGCGAGCAGGTAAACCATCTCGATATGTAACCAGCCGCCTATAGGTCGACTCAGCCTTCTATCTCTCGATCCGGGGTAGGCCTAAGTAAATCGAGTACTGCATGGCTGATGTTAAGGCAGGCGCGTTCACTTGTCCGACTTGTCGGGTGGCAGGTTACACTGTGGGATCCCATACGGCAGGTGACGCTCCTTAGTTCTGAAGTGGCTTCGATTAAAAGGTGTACCACCACCTTTAACTTTTTATCTTTTAACTGTAGTTGTGCCCCAAATACGAGTGCCAGAAAAACTAATCAAACTTTGCAGAACTTCTTCAGTTTATCTGTTCAAACGTTTTTGCGAAGTGCTCAGCTTGCACAAGCTCCAATTTTGTTGGGATAACTTTCACTTATCGCTTTAACACCGACGGTCCCCGAGTCCTTGCACGCGAAGTGAGCTCAGTGTACATGTACTAGGATTAACATAACTCACAACTCATATCACATCCACTTACAATGATGTTGAAAATAACATTTGTAAAAATATGAAACACGTGAGCCGTAACAAAATTATTCTTGTAAGACTCACAATATCAGCGTGAATTGTTACGTCAGAATAGTACAACTAGAGTTCAGTTATAATTTTTGGACCAAACAAAATGATAATAAACCTTGCTTTATATGTGGGTACTGGAGACTGTACATGGCGTAAATCTTTTCTGTAACAAATTTGGTGAAAACAAATTTCTGACACACCCTGTAGACAATAAACCAAAATAAAAAAACCAAACGCTAGGATTCAAAAATCAGCACTGGCACATAGCTGCTAGTTTAGACAAGTTTAGTGAAGCACATAAAACTTACATTTAGAAAACAAGAAATCTGCGCTAATGCTCATGAGATGCGCAAAAGCCTATGTTCCTGTTCGCAGGTAATCTTGGTTTATTTCCATCCACTTTGTCGAAATTCACTTTTTTGCAGCCGAAAATCGCCAAAAAATCTCTAGAAACCCCAATTTTGACGTTCAAGGTCAATCAAAGTCATCAATATTGACAATCCTAAAAAAACTCGTTGCCAGTGTTTGTCTAGCTGTGCCTTTCTGCAACCATTTTCACGTTAGACAAGCCAACAGCGAATAAATAGGCCCAAGCACTTTTTAGAGGATACCCCTCATTGACACCCGCGTGCGCAGGCCTCTTTGAACCTAGAGGGTCCGGACTTTGATTGTTAAAATCTACATTCAATGCTGAAAATTTCATGTGCAGATTGTCTTGATCTATCTCCAGCCGTTTCGGCACAATTCACTCTTGAAATGCGTGTCGCAGCCCGAAATCGAGAAAAATTCAGTAAAACCCAATATTTTGGGGGTTCAAGGTCATTCAAGGTCATCGATGTTGACATTCCTAAAAAGCTCGTTGCCATTACTTGATATGATAAGCAGCACGTTAGACGAGCTAATAACGATAAAATAACGCCTTTTTAAGGGGGAGGGGCACTCCTTTTTCTCCCCCTCGTTTGGGGAACTCCATTACCCAGCGGCATGAAATTTTGTCGCGAAATACTAGAGACATAAAGCTATCATATGGTAAAAACCCGAAGTCTCTATCTCACCATGGGCTTGGAACGGTACCGGGACGTGACAGACAGACACAAGACAGAATAACCATAGCTAATACGCGCGTAAAAATCAATGAGCATCAATTAATGGAAAAGCAGTTCAATAGCAGAATATATAAGAGACAGCCGTGCTGCAGGGAAACTGTGCATTGCCACGATCATTTTTGGCATGTGTGTCTGAGAAGTGGTCAATGGTAAAGCTGTCAATGACTTATCAGTGCACTTTAGTAAAGTTGCTTAATAGCCGCAGAAACATGTACCCCCCACAAATTAAATCTGAACTGTCTCGGTTACGGTACTGAAGTTTTTGATTTAGTGATATTTTTAATGCTGACTGATAAATCAACTTCCAGTTCAAGTTTTGATATGTAACGTCAGCACGCCACGTGACGGTCGTCAATCCCGGTTAGGCCTATATGTCACCATCAGTCTCTTCACCGACATGACATTCTTCATGTTGACGCTCTGTTGCTTGGTGATCGCCGTCTTCCGTGTCATGGTCAGCGTGCGGCGGTGAATTATAGAGTTCTCTTCCTCACAGAGTTGTTGGGCCGGGCGTGTGACACACCGTCTTCATGGCCGCCACATCTCCCATGACTAAGCTGCGACGGGATGCATGAGTACTCCGTGGCCATCTGTCAGCATTTGTTGTATAGTGTGTGATTAAATTAGTTGTGTTTAATAATGAATAACAAAACACAGTAAAGTAAAATAGTAACAAAATTACTATTAATGAAACCGCCAGAACAGAACATGTGAAACGGTAAACATTGCTGACAGTAAAGCCAGAACGTTGCGGGCAAATACCGCAGTTAAACCCTGCACACGGGCATGTCCAGGCAACACACGGCCCATCAGCATCTTCACTCATCTCTTCACTCGTCGCTCGTCATGTCGAGGTGACGAGCCACACGCCCTCCAGAAGCTGTAAAAGATAGCTCGCCGCCGCTGCTTGATATACTGGAGACAGAGCTCGCAGCGGCCGGCCTGGCCTCGACATGACGAGCGACGAGTGAAGAGATGAGTGAAGAGCTCATCACTGAAGACTGACGAAGCCTCGTCACCTCGTCGCAATAAACTGACGACCGACGAGATCGTCACCGACGACTGAAGAGCTCATCACTAAAGACCGACGACTAAAATGAAGAATGGGTAAAACAATTAGATAAAAGAACTATTAAAAAAGTGCCAGCAGTGTTGGAACTTAAGCTAAAATAAACTACAGAAAAGATAATGCAAAAACTTATAGTTTATTTATCTGCAATAGATAAATTTGCAAATATGCAACAGATAAATTTATATAAATTATAATAAATCAAGTTTCCATTTGGTTCCATGCACCTGACTAAGCTCGCTAGGGCCTATTTGTTGGTTTTCGATTATCACTATTACATTGCACTGAACCACAATGCAAAAACTGTAAGAACGAGCTCCACCAACGAGACTCAAGCATGCTACATTTACAGTTATGCATAATGCATATTGTGCTGTAGTTTGCAGACTTTTCATGCAGTTCAATGTGTTCAAGACACTGCAATAACTATATTAACATTCTTGCGGTAGAATTAGCCATAGTCCTGTCAGTTAGCTGTCCTAACTGTTGTTCTGCCACAGTAGCGCCACCTGTTGTTGCTCCATTCGATGCCGTTCCTGCAGTCGCTGTAACTCGTTCACTGTCATGAAGTCACCTCGGGTGTCATCCGCCCCTGCAGACAGCGCTGCTGCCGCTGCTCTCGTCGTTGAACTGGATGAAGAATTTGACGCATTGTCTGTCGAGTTTCGTCGTGGCAATACTTTCGGCTTTGGAACTTTCTTGGCATACTCAATGGCCTATGCATCCACAGCATCCATTCTCGGTCAATGTTAGTGCAGTGCACTGATTGCCTAACATACAACGACAATGAACTACGAGTACCATCTGCAATAGCACATGACATCAGTCCAGTGGCAGATTCAGAGAGTGTGAAGGGACAGAGCCCATTGAATGGATGCATTATTATAACCAAGTGACAATGTTGCACAAAAATTGCGTTAGCTCTGCATAAACATTAAAAAAATGTCCTAAAATGGGAGACAGCCCTCTTCCCATACCT
>Ga0209671_1005745_pt1 | contig 12604 bp, 8 predicted proteins | sample WorMetHERISLAND2_2_FD_187401 | JGI IMG/M metagenome (GOLD analysis project Ga0209671, IMG submission 187401) | Marine gutless worms symbiont microbial communities from Max Planck institute for Marine Microbiology, Germany - Olavius geniculatus... | ecosystem: Host-associated > Annelida >... | reverse complement strand
AAAGTACGTGGGAACGAAAGTTCCTGTTACCGACAAAGTCAATGTGGTTGCGGTCTTGCGGACTGTCGAGCAGAACGACAAATGACAGAATCTGGAGCTGTGGTCTGCCCGGGTGACACAAAGCTCATGATCGCGTTCTATGACGCCAAGTCGTGAAAACAGCTGTACGCTGCAGTCGCTGCAGGAACACGCTATAGGACATGATGATGATGATGACTGGTAATGACTGATGATGACGACCTTATTATTATCATTGTCATTCACATGTTGCACTTAAAGTACAAGAAATTTGAGCTAGTGCTCACGAGACGCGCGAAAGCCTATAGCAGTTCCTGTTCGCAAATTGTCTTTGTTTATCTCCAGCCATTTCGTCGCATTTCACTCTTGAAGTGTGCGCCGCAGCCACAGATCGCAAAAATCAATAAAACCCATTATTATGGGAGTTCATGATCTTTCAAAGTCATCGATGTTGATACGACTAAAAAGCTTGTCACTAGTGCTTGTTGTGATATGCAGCATGCCCATGCCTGTCTGCAACCGCTTAGACGAAAGACTGGCCAACAGCGGTAAAATAACGACTTTTACGGGGGGAACGCTGGTGGATGCCCTTTTGCGCAGGCTTCCTTGAACCTAGAAAATGGAGGCTTGGACTTTCGAAATCTACGTTCAATGCTGAAAATTTCACTTGCAGCTCGTCCTTGTTTATTTCTATATTAATTTTGGCGCAATTCGCTTTTGAAATGTGTCTTGCAGCCAAAAATCGCAAAATAATTTATAAAAAAAACTCTATTTTGGTGTTCAAGGTCATTCAAAGTCATTGCTCTGAGTGTTAACCGAAAGCCCTTGTAGGACTTTCCATTAGCGATTAGGCCTTATCTCGCACCGTTTCTGAAATATAGCGACTTATTGGCTAAAAATTGCAAATTTTCTCTACTCCCCTCTCATTTAGCGCTCTTGCTCGGGGTGATTTCTTTCGAAATTATGGAAAGCTTTACGGATCCTAAAACTAGAGTTCTCTAGGCAGTCGACGGTAAAGATTTGGTGATTCTAGCTTGCAGCGTTTTGACTGATCTACCCGTGTGACGGAGGGACGTACGGACAGACAGACGGACAGAATGACGCGCTGCAGCAATACCTGCTTTCGCGCGTAAAATGTAGCCGCCCATAAGACCAATTAAGGCGCCCATTTAAATCTTGACGTTATGTTTCCTGTCTCTGCTATCGCTTATACAGTGCAGGCAGGCAAATGATTCCAGTTCGTCGTGTTTAGAGCGTGCTCGTTGGTTTGTTGTAGAAAATGTGTGCCGACGAATGGCGCCCATCACGTGTCGAGTCAGAGTGTATCAAGGGTGATGGCGTCACTTTCTACTACCCCGACGTCAACTGCAGTCCTTTCCTTGGCCGTCCAGCCGGTACTTACCATAGCAATCACAAAATTGTTATTATTGTTGCGCATAGAGCACAGTGTAGATTACATACAATGTGTCTCAATAAAAAGTCGCCTGCTAGAATAATAAGATCGATATCAGCTGTTGCGTAGATTAAAGAACTTGTCGCATAGCACAACAGACTTTTCGTGTCCCCTAGAAATTTTATTTGTCGAGTGCTCTCGTACAAACGCATGAAACTCCTTCAGTGGTAGAATACGCTCGACAATGTCTGACACTATAATGGCACATACAGCGCAAGGCGTTTGGACTTCCGAGTTCTGATAGCAGACTCACCGTCTATGCATTATATGCACTATAATCACAGTGTAGCACGGTAGTGAATAAAGTTGTTGTAAGGGCGACTATCAAAGTCAATGGGAAACCCCAGATTTTGGGCACGCGTAGCCCCCAAACCTCTGAATCAATCGACTTAAAATTTGACTTGGATGATTACGTCGGTGGTCTGACCCTACGTGTCAAAAATGGTACAAATCGGCTCAGCAGGGTCGGCGGGGCAAAGGGTGAAATATAATGTTCAACTGGGTTATTTTTTACTTTTCTTGCCAACCTCTGGAGAACACATTTTTGGGAGTACCTCCGCATTCTTTGCACTGGATGACGTGTTTCGGTAGGGATTGATTTTCTAGGATGTCTCAACATTTATCTTTCATATTTCCTCCTTACATCCGCCAAAAAACCGAAAATTTTAGGCCCATTTTTGGACTTTGAAAGTGCTTTTAGCTAAAGAACTGTGTGCTGCATTTTTAGAGCAGTCTTTATACTGTTGGAGCGAATGGTTAGAAGATGGATATCGCTTCTTTTTACTAGCGGAAGCTCAAAATGCTCCTAAATACGTCTTGGTATGCATTACTTATACGTATGCTTTATAAAGTTAGTTATGTTTTACCAGATTGAGATTTGACTGCATTTGTTTCGTAAATACGACAATTTTTTGAAACTTGAAAATGCTATTTGTTCAAGACTATTTACTTGGCTATTGAGTGTTGTTGTTGAGTTTACGTTAAAATTGGCTGTTTTTTAAAAAAATTTTTACGGTATACTTTGCAACATTACTGATTATCTTATTAAAAAATTTTTTATAGGGTAATCAGTACAGATTTGATCTAACCACGCCTAGAAGGCTACATTGTGCTGTCAAGAACTGCCATTTCTGCTTCCTCTTATGTAAGCCTTATCTTTTGTAGATCTTTGTTCACTGTGCCCCTTCAGTTTGCTCTTGGTCGACTTGGTCCTTTCTTGTATTTTGGTATACCTCACAGTACAATGCTTGTTGATGATCCGTTCGTATCACATGTCCCAGCCAGCGAGGTCGTCTTCCTGTCTGTATTTTGTCCATTGTTTGTTGTCCAGTTTTAGCTCTGATCTCCATGCTTCTCGTCCTGTCTTTCCGAGAGTTTATGCATATGTAGTAGTTATCTCGCTGAACGACAATAAAAAGTAGTAGTATCCGTCGTCTCTGCGTGTATTGTTACAGCGTTTGATAGAAGAAGGTCATCACTCGGCGTCGTCTGGTGGTGATCATGGTTATGACGGTGAGTTCCTAGGCTACTTGTACTTCAGTGCCGTCAGTCCACTCGGAGCACACGGCAATCCGCCCACGCCCGTCACGTTCGTCGAGATGCATATGAAACACAGCGGTCAGTCAGACAGTAACTTTACAGTAATATCAATATTAATCGTGCTTCTACGTAGCACCATAGGATACGGTTGCGACTTCAGCGCTGCAACTCGCTCTCGTGATATTCTTGTCGCATGTAATTTTAATGGCCATCACTTCTGGTCGTATTGATAATGAGACTGTACGTCATACAATGCTAGTATCTGGTCTATAATCAGTCTCACGTGTTTTTCATGTGATTTTTTATCGCAACTTCTGTTTTGTAAACCGGTTTCTTTATCGGTCTTGGTCTGTCCTGCTTCCATGTTTGGATTGCTAAATAAAGCAGTATAATTGCGGCTTATAATACGCGTACAAAACGTATTATTTTCAACATTTGAAGAAAAATTCATATTTTTGATGCTAATTCCTACTCGTAAGTGCTCTTGTGCTGCTACTGATTAAGCAATTTTGGGAACAGCAATCTGGACCGTAAAACATTTTATCGGCCTCAGCTGTTTTTAGGCTATGGGATGTACACATGTATACATACAATAAAAAAAGAAGTGTTCACTTCATTTTGCCGTCGCCTCCAATCACTTTGCACACTTTGCTGCTTTTCTGTGTAATTATTCACAGCCATTAAGCTTATATTAATAGGTATTATGTTTTTATTAAACTACTACGAGGGCTGAGAAGCCAGAGGCGAGAACTGGCCTGAGCAGTCTAAGAGCACTCTAAGAACATGCTGCATTGCGTTAGAACGTTACTGAGATTATCTGAGTGCGTATACAGCTCAGAATATAACGGCAGCTAACCGGAAGATTGATCACGTGTCGCGATACAAAACGATGACTAAGGGATAGTAGAAGCTTCTATAACGAGCTGCAATCGCTTGGCCTACTGCACCAAGTACTACTGCTGCTGCTGCTGCTGCTGCTGTCTGCATAACGCATCGTCGGCCACCGCGTCGTACATCAATTAAGTCAGTTTCCCGCCGCGCGCGTTGCCCATGGATATTTCCCGTTCGCCGGATACGGGTCTAATTAGAGGTCAGATCATTAGCGCAGTGACGGAAGTGGTTCGAACGTCGATCGGGACGCGGAATGGAAAGCAGAGCGGATGAGAGACGCGCAGCAGCAGCAGCAGCAGCAGCAGCGGCGGCAGCAGCGGCGGCTGCGGCGGCGGCGACGGCGGCGCAGGGTTCAAGACGTCGGCTTTACTCACTGGCATTCAGTGAGCGTTCATCCGCAAAAACTGCAGCGCGATGTTTAATTACGAATGGAAGCCAACAGTCGGCCGAGTGCTAGCTAGTGCTGGCTGCCTGGCTCGCTGGAGTTCTCGTCCGATCAATTTCGCTGCAGACCTGACGAAGCGCGTAAGAACACATCTAGATAGACGAGTGCATGTGTGTGTGTGTGGGTGTGCGACTGTGCGTCTCTCAGCCTCTGTGACGGTTTGCACCATTACATGCTGTTGTAGACAACGGTGCGATTTTAACGCCGACTCGATAACGGTGCACGATATCTGAGAGTCTGGCTGTCTCGCACGTATACGATAAAATAAATTGAACTACACTTAGCTTGCACTGTTACCGTTTTCTTATTTTTCGGCAGCAGTCGTGCGTCATAAAGCAAACGACGTATAGTCCAGGCAATCTAAGCGTGATTTAATTACTATTCCGCACTGTCTAGAGTGGTATAAGCTCGAACTGCGTTTTTGCTTACCTACTTCAGCAGTGTGGTAAAATAAAATGATTTTAGCTTGGACCGTTTTGATACAATCGCAGAGTGTGACGGACAGACAGACGGAAGAACAAACGCCTTTGCGATAGCCAAGACACGCTTAACACTCCGTGCTGTCGCGCGTAAAAGTTAAAGTATCAAACACGGTTGCCGTCGACTCCCTTGCTGTTTAGGGCACGTGGCGCTACAAATTTTGCATGTGCTGCGATAAAACATGAAGAGTTGTTTCTCAGTAATGTGTGTTGTTATTTTTAATTCCATTTTATCGCACATTTATGAGCATCTTCACTGGCGTGGTCGCAACAGAATATTTATATATACAATATATTGCAATGCAATAGCGGCATTATGATAACAATACTTTTCTGCAGTTTTATTGTATTTTTTCGCAAAAGCATTATGGGACGATGCTTAAAGTTAATAAATTACGTGGGAACAGTTGTGCTGTACTATTATTTCTCCTCGTCGTGATTTTCGTCACGAATTAACAATTTGTCTTAAAATCGTTAGATTAATAGGCCTACCGATTTGATAGTAATCGTTTATTTATATGTCAGTTTAGATAGAAACAAACAATAAAAACAAAAAACAGAAACTAAAATTGACAAAAAATCACTGAGCAGAAGTGACGAGCAATCTGACTTTACCAAACCCGATCGACTTAAATCTACGTTTGGTTGGTTATTTATACACGCGTATTGAAGACGCGGCTTCATTCTACCGGTGCTGTTTGCATATAATTTTGATGAAGCTTCAGCCGCGTCTTCTAAGCTTCAGATGTCGATGGCAGGTGCGTTCCGGGAACGTGCAAGCTTGCATCGCCTGGTTGAAATGAATCCTAACAGCTACTATGACAAGACAGAGCATTGCAGTAGCCTACATTTCGTAGAAAAACGCTTGGTCTCTGTTATTTATTTGCTACCGTTGCTTATCGATCAGCCTATTATTTGTAGGTATGCATGTGGATATTATCATTATAAGAGTAAGGTGTGGCACGTTTGAAGGCATGTAGTGTACAAATGCTTCCGATCACTCCACCTGCTTTTTACTGTAGGCCTATAATTACAATAAGCCTAGTTCATGCTAGTTGATATAGCACTGAACAGAAGCAAGTTACAATCTCGGAAGTGGCAGCGGACTGACATGAGCTCATGATACCGCAGCGCACTATGCAGCCATACATTGGCCGCGCCCGCGAAAAAGTGGACCCGCGGTGCAGTTAGCGTACATACCACCGCCCACACTTAGTCATCACCCTTTAGCTCGTAAACTGCTACTCATTTTCTATCCCGCTGAGGGTAGGAGGCTGAGTTGACCAAAATATTCGTATTCGTGTATGCTTGGCGTCGTTTGTGTGACAACCAGGTCGCACGCGACTGACAGACAGACGGACAGACAGCAGTCGCAGCAGCAGACAGCCGCACGTTGCTCGGTAGGCTACCATGCTGAGGGACACGGACGAGTGAGCAAACTGAACGCATTGCTCTCCACGCCACTCCGTCAGTCCGTTATGCGTTGCAATACAACGCCGTCTTGTACGACAGCTCGAGTTGTTTAGTTGTTTCTGACATGTTGAGGGACGATGGACAGATGAAGCTGCTTAGGGCGCTGACACATATGTGTAATAAAATACACCAAGCTTCGTCGTCCGGTTTATGTTTTATTTTCGCCACATTGCTCAAACACTACAAAAATGGGAGGTTTGTCAATCAATCAATCGCTCACTTTTTTAAACCATAGATGTGAAAAACGATTTTGCGTTTTTTTATATTTTTGTTACGTTGTTACGTTTTTAACGTTTTCTAAATATTTTTTTAACATTTAATTTTTTTTTTAAAAAACGTGCATTGAAATGCTTATCAAGAACTATAAAAACCACTTTTAAAACCATAGAAACGAATTAATTGGTCATAGTGATGGTAGTTTACTTTGTTAGTCCAAATGTACCAAATAAAAGTTGTTTTTGTAGTGTATTTGGTTAGTCTACGTGGTATGGTCTTATGACCACACGGTTAAATTGAAATTAAATAAAGTTCTCTTAATCTAGACTATAGTTCCAGGTATACTGCATCTACAGCATTAGGCATTAGGCAAAAAGTTAAACAAATTATGACCAACGTTTTTTATTCAACGTTTTTAAACGTTTTTTTATTTTTACTACGTTTTTAAACGTTTTTAACGTTTTTAAATTTTTTTTCTGGAACGTTTTTACATCTATGTTTCAAACAGCGTGGTCATGTACATGTTAGACAGACAGAGAAGCACACGCAAGACTAGAAAACACACAAAAAATGAAAAGAACAATAAAAAGAAAACGGCGATGAACATATGCGATAAATTGCGATAATACGGCAATTGTAGTTAAACAAGCTGGCCCACAAATATCTCACTTTCACTTAAAATCAAACGAATATTGAAATTAAGAGAACGGTATCAAAACTAAGTATACCTTTAAGTACTAATTATTGTGATTGTGCTGCCACTATCGTTGTAGTGTAATGTATTCCGTATTTTTTATTTGTTGTGCCCAAACTCGCCACGTGGTCATACGGGCGTGTCGGAATAATCGACAAAACGGTCCGATAACCATAAAACACGTCGTCAGAAGCGGACTTGGGTGATCGACAACGAAAGAGAGATAGGCCTGTCATTGCTAGACCCAAAGACAGGTTGAGCGTTGTTGGACTACTAACAGACTGAGATTTGCAACCGAGCAGACCGAGTCAAGTCTTAAGTTCTTAACTTGTCAATCCGTCATCTAATAAGGACATCTGGCTGTCTCAGTTTAAACCAATGTCCAGTTATTATTATGCGGCCCTCCTAATTGGCCGATTTACGAGTCTTGCCCGTCCGCTTGTTTGTCCGTCTGTCCGTCTGTCCTGTACGAGCTCCTAATTTGACAGCAAAACAAAAAAAATCAAAATTGGTGTGATTATTTGTCAGGAAAAAGTAACCGCTTTGCCAATCTGTAGCGTGAAAGATTAGAGATCAGAGAAACGGCCGCAATGTTTTTTTTTCTTCTACCATTTTCTGTTATCTTCGGCAAATGAAATTTTTTATTGACGCAGTTTGTTTTTGTGTGAACGCAGTGAATGTTATACACGTTAACAAATTAGTAAGTAACCATTTGTATTGGATGAATAATTGCAGCCTAACAGTTACTGTTTTAACATAGGAGTTTAAAAAAAGTGTTTTATGCCAAACTGTGCAAGATAGGCCTAGTTATTTCTTATGTGTTCATATCGCAATGCCAGCGCGGTGTTCTAGATCAGGTGAACATTGAAAGTGATATTCATTGAATTTTCAGTAGCCAACATGCGATATGGCTGATGAGCGATCGGATGAATTTTTACTCATCCTGAGCATCCTGAGCTGAGATCAACACCGCCGTGACGTCATCATTTCTTCGTTACCGAGACCAAGTGTAAATTCTAGGGCCGTTGATACTCGACTAGGGAGTGAAACCACCCTGTAAATGGGTCTGACCAGTGTTGGAATAAATTCGGGGCTGACATCATAGTATTATTCTTTTATCCGTTTACATCAAACTGTGGCAAACCGTGTGGGACTTTAGGGCTTGTGAAACCCTAGCAACATTCGACATATTATACGCTGTATTATTTAGCGCATTAATAAATATTTTGTATTCAGCAAAAAATGGTAGCCAAACCAGTAATAAAAGCAAACGTCGTATGGCCTTAACTAGCAGAAGATAGTCAGTGTTTTACTGTACGCTAGCTGCATCATAACGGGGGCCATAAAACTGCTGCGTTAGACTATCAGAAATAAAAGATCACAGCTTGAGAGTGACAATATAGATGACTTTTGTAAAACTTTTTAACTTTATCAAATTTTGGAAAAAACCAAAGTCAGCAAAATGTGCCCTATACCCGCTATTTCTTCACTGGGGGTCTTTTCGTTTTGTGTGTGTGAGTAACCTTCTGAAGAACTACGCTTTTAAGAGTTTCTATTTGCTTTTGGTCTAGTCTTTATTGACCGTTCTTCACTTTCGTGTGCAATGAATTCCACGCGTACGCCGGATGAGGCTTTTCGCTGGTTCTCCGACGAATGAATTGTGCTCAAATAGGTCTACCAAGGATTATCAGTCGTTAGGCAGAGATTGCATTGCATTGCATTTAATGCCGAGCTTTTCTGTTTGTCATAGGTCTACTCTTATGTCCATTCTCAGTCACAGAACTTTTGAAATGTTGGTGAAATTCAAGAATACAGAATTGGGAATTTTGTGAAGTGCACATATTTATTTCGTATGCATTTTCAGCGATAAACATGTAAACTTTTTTAAATTTTAGCAAATTCATGATACTTTACATGTTTTGACCAACCACTGTTAATTGAATATTTCATCTCAATCAAATGTATACGCACACAGCAGTAAAATTGGTGAATGTTAGAAATAAATAAAACAATATTAAGCTTCAATGCAACATTTCGTCGTACACAGTAAAACTGTGTAATTGAGCAGTACGTAATTCAACAACCGCGTAAAAAAAGTTATTTATTCGACATGCTCGAAGTAATTGTCTTGCGCGATATTACACGCTATCGACGGAATTGCGTTGCAACTGAGCAGCGATGTCATTAAGCGTGTGGCGATGAAGACTTTGCAACAGCGGCTCGTGTGAATACGTAGCAGTAGCATCCAGTGTCGTGAAAAATGTAGGGCCCAGGATACAAGTGTGTAAAATTCGTCATGTGAACGCCGGAAAACGTTCAAACACATCCATAGATTCACCCATTCGTTCAGTTGTCTCAGGCAACGAGGCTCGTAAAACAGTAAAAGCACAGAACGCAAAAATGACATGCTGTGACAAAACCTAATAAAAATCGAACAGGACATGAAAATTATTATCGTCGAAAGAATAGCGACACGTTTTTAGGGCGCCGTCATTTGTATTTATGAAACACCTCGCTATATAAGCAATCAATCATCATGGCTCTGGTCATGTGCTGATGCTGGACAGTGAATTACGTGTAGATCTAATGCGTGTGTTGGCAGAGAAGGGAACGTGTTTCGACGAGACAGACAAATGCCGTCAGTTCGCGTCGGACGGGCGTTGTTACAGCCGTGATGAACCGGACCGACATTACTCCAACTACTGTCTGCGCTCATGTGGCATGTGTGGTCGGTTGACGTCTTTACCACGCTAGTATTATTAGGCGAAATCGCTCCTTGCAACGCAACTGCGAATCCACCTATTCCTACACATTTCTCCGCAGCGTGGTCTGTCTCTCTATCGTCTGTCACATTCGTCCTTTAGATGCTATTTGGCAGGTGCACTAGCGGGATCCAGTGACTCATTGTGTTAGACGGGGATTCCTGCCCCCCGCCCAACTAATGGGGATATTTCGGGATCAAACAATATTGCAAATTGTGACCAAGCCGTCAGTCCCATACTGCCATACTGCCACCTGGCGAATACAAATGAGGAGCAATTTTTCCTTTAGCCAAATTACTTTGGTTACGCTGTCTTGTTTGTCTGCCCATCCGTCCGTCCGTCTATGCAAAAGTAGACTTTTGGTTGAAACAAAGTAGGTGCCATCTAATAGTTAGATCGACGGCCGCATAATGGATTGACCCTGGACCAACATAGTTCTAATTTCCCTGTCAAGTACGTTTGAGGTAATTCGAAGAGCGTGCCTTAAGCGTAGCAGCTTCGCAGACATGGAACAATCTTCCACACTTTAGGGCCTACGTGCGCGCAACCAACAACACTGTGACACTTTCAAGCATATACCATTTTTTTTATTTTGTAGATTTTATCAGCAGCCGTAGGCTAGTGATCTTTACGTGGGCATGCCTGTAACTCTGTATGTACCCTGAAGTTGTTAGATTGGTCAGCTCGGCTGTTAAATCCTCTCCGTCGGATATTGGCTTGCGATTGCTATATAGCGACTCTTATTGTCAAACAGTGTGCCTGTGCGATTCCGCGTGTCTGTCTGTCTGTAGCTTGGCTATTGCATAAAGCAGTCGTCGTCTATTGGCTCAATGTTGTTGTTGTTGTTAATTTAGCTTGTCGTTTGTCTGTCTTCTCTCTGTCACATTCGTGCACTAAATAATTATTTCAAATAACTTGTATTCCACTGACGTTTCTATGACGACACCACTATGAAAATGGTTCTGGTTTTTTAGTTAGTGGTTATTAAGTTTATTAGGCCTATATTATTTCCTGACCAGTTTTGTTTTTCTATTATTCACCACAGTGTCTATAGTGTTATAATCGTCTATAATCTCATTCCAGCCAAACGCGACCACTGTAACGTTTCTCGTCTGTTTACCGCACGCATGTCCACGCAGAACACACGATCGGTTCAGAACACACGATCGGTCACAATCATTAAATAAGTGCGTTTCGTCATAGTCCAGGGCAGATATAATATTTCTTTACACTGTACAATACAATACAATACAATGGAGAATTTGCATTTAAAAACTACACACAAACTGTCAGTTTAATCTAGCACATAAACTAAAAAGAACTGAAATGTTTAAAAGAAAAATGAAATGAGAGATACTGAGAATAGATATACTGTTAAATGTAAAACTGACAAAATTCGAAAAATTTCTGAAATAAAGAAACCTAAATATGAAAAAACTGAAAAGGTAAGAAAAAATTAAAAAACCAAAGCTCGGAAAAACCTGAAAAGAGTAAACATAAAAACCGTGAGCAGGTCCGAATAACTGTGGAGTCAGTCCGAAGGGGTGCCAGATGTCTATGGAGGATAGGATTTGAAAAAAAAAGTTTTGAGATTGGAATGAAAGAATGATGGGGTGATGGATGACAAAAGTGGTGATGGTGACGCTGACGAGGTGAGATGATCATGGAAGTATGGTGAGTCAGGAGGAGATAGATCAGGACGTGGCTGACGAAGTGAATGAGGGAGTTGATTCCAAACTTGCACAGAGAAAGGAACGACTGGTAATTTTTAAGGAGGAATGAGTAGGTGGATGAGCAAGAGTAACAGCAGATGAGGATCGAGTGTTATGTCGTGTTTGGAAAGAGATTAAGTTGTACAGGTAAGAAAGTTGAGCGGTATAGGAAAATTTAAAGGTAAGAGAAAGAATTTTATATTTAATACGTTTATTTATTTTTAGTTAAAAAGAGATTTAAAAATAAGAGTGGTATGACTAAATTTATGAGCTCTGATGACAGCACGAGCAAGGGAGTTTTGGATGTGCTGAAGACGATTTAATTGAGGTTTAGGAAGATTATAGTGTGAGATGGAGCTTGCTCTGCACTATGCGACCTTGCTACATAGTTTCCTAAATTCCTAGTGCGCAGTAAGACATGACTGACGCCTTCGCCCGTGGTGAAATTTCGTGGGAGTAAAATCGTGAATAGTTTGCTAAGAAAGACCACAGTCAGTTGCAGCTTGCAGCTGTATCTCTCTCCCACCCCATACCGCAGCCGCTGTCGCCTTACCTAGGCCTAGACTTACGTCACTTCCGGTCGATGCAGTCCATTGTCAGCGAGACTTCCCAGACTCAGTCCATTCACGATTTCTCAACGCTGACCACAGCTGAACCGCTAGGCTATGGGCGGAAATGCTGGGCCTATGGCCGTGGAAAGCAGGCCAGCCAAATTCATATTTAAGCTTCCACGTCATCTAGCTCTTCCTCTTTCTTTCTGGATCACTGGCTTTCTGTCTGTGCTGGCTGGGACTGCTGGAACGGCTGGGAGAGCAGTGCTTGGAGTGCGTTTATTGTTCATGCCGCCGTTATCATCTTCGTCGTCGTCGTCTTTGTCGCCGCATGCCGTCGTCTCACTGAACTTAATACAGCAGTATTCTAC
>Ga0209671_1005739_pt1 | contig 12610 bp, 6 predicted proteins | sample WorMetHERISLAND2_2_FD_187401 | JGI IMG/M metagenome (GOLD analysis project Ga0209671, IMG submission 187401) | Marine gutless worms symbiont microbial communities from Max Planck institute for Marine Microbiology, Germany - Olavius geniculatus... | ecosystem: Host-associated > Annelida >... | reverse complement strand
GGGTCGGGAACGGGTAAGGTGCTACGGGTCGGGTCGGGTCGGGTAGCCAAAATTACCATACCCGCACAGCCGTACAACGAAATTTTCACGTTATACTGGAAAGAAGTAGAACTAGTTGCTAACGGTTGAGAGCGTTGATCATGTTGGAAACGAAGACGTCGGTGAAGACGAGTTGAGTTTTAGGCAGACTGCACGTCTCGCGGTCAAACATTGCCATCAGCACCGGCATGTTTCGCTGCTTTTCCTCATCGACCTTTATATACCATGGTCACACAGATACGACAACATCGCTCATCTCTGCACCCGACACCAGTGTCTCTAACAGCATAATTATCCTCACAGCTAATGCTCCGCCAAAGGTTGGGTAGCATTTCGCCTAATCTCATTTCGTCTAATCTTTTCTTTTGATAGGCGGACCAACAACAACGACTTACTTTGTCGTTTTTTTCTTTGCCTATTTGACAAGCTTCGTTTTGTCGTTCATCATTTTTTGTACCATTTTTTTGGGCCGACCGCTAAGCTGTAAGCTTAAGGTCGACCCTTTTTTGTCGTCGTTGTCGTCTGCCGGACGTAGGGGGTGCGGTCGGCCCCAGCTTAGCGACAGCTGAGAATCTTGTTTTTGCATGTCATTTGTTCCTGCCATCACGACCATACATGCACCTTCCCGCATTCTTATGCTTGACTATGATAACAATTAGGAATATCATAAACTTGCAGATTTGACTTAGTTTCATGTTTAAATATTTTTTTCTTTTTGCTATTTTTTGTATGGCAAAAAGTGAAATTTAAGGACAGAGTTATTTCACAAGGTAAAGCAATAAAACAAAACAGGTGTGTGGGCGATTTTTATATGGCTGGTGTTCTAACAAAGTATAGTAGCTTTGTGCCAAAAAATTATAAATATAGCTTCGAACACTTTAGTACATAAAGAAGGCCGACTAACTCGAAAACTAGAGATGACGTATGTTTACTTTTTTCACTAAAGACTCAGGAAAGATAGCAGATTCCAAAAATGCCACTTTGAAAAAAATTCTTCCTTTGCGGAGGGTGGCGTCTGCCCAAGGGGAGCTGACGCGCTTGTTTCGCTTATTTTCGAGTTTTTAGGACAAGAAATCTTTGGCCCTAAAACCTGAAAGTGCGGGACTTGTAGAAAGTGCGGCTCCAAGTGCGAGTCTGGTGATTTTTCTTAACCTCCTTAGTGATCCTCTCAAACCGTAAAATTTTACAGCCTTGTGCTAGGGGGTTAAAGCTATTTTGCTCAGCCAGTATTTTCTGTAAATCCTTAATTCTGTCAGAGAAACTTTAACTCTGTTGAATTCTGTAGTGTTAGAGTTATGAAATTATTTCTCAGTATTTTGTAGAGCTTTAATTGTGTTAAGCTGAATGTTGGGGTTAAATGTTCATTGTTCAGCTCAAATTTGCTTGAGTTGAAAATGGTAGGCTAGTTTTGCACGACTGTGAAAACGCAAAGCCTCAACGAGCTTGCCAAAGAGGCAAAGAAAAAACGACAAAGCAAGTAGTTGTTGTTGATCCGCCTATCAAGAGAAAAGATTGGGCGAAATGGAATTAGGCGAAATGAAAATAGGCGAAATGAGATTAGGCGAAATGAGACAACACCCCGCCAAAAAAGTAAGAACAAAAGGTTTTTCAATTTTCAGCCATTCAACGGCGAATTTGGCAGAGGCTAACTGAGGTCGTACATTAGATCAACTTTCGTCTCTAGCTTGCTATCAAATCCGTTTTTTCATGCTCAGAATGCACCAAAATCGACGACGGCCGAGTCTTAATGCTCCGCTCCCCTGTATGCCCAACGCTCCCAGACAATCTAGCTAGATTTTGAGATAAAGTCCCAAAAAGTGGAAAGAAAAAAATAAGAAACAGATCAGAGAAAAAGAAACGAAAAGAAAAAAGAAAAAGGATGTACGAGGGAACGTGCACCACACTGCAGGTTTGAGGGTGAAAGGTGGACGCCCGTGCTGGCCGATGTTGGCACTATAGATGCAGCGTAATGATATGCTACGCGAAGCTCAACGCGATGCAAGAATTATTTGCCTGATCAAAATATTCTTCCGAAATACGCAGCGCCCACTCCCGGCAGAGTTTGGTCGACCGCACGGGATTGCAGATGTCGCTGCATTTGATGACAAGTCGTTTCACGGCTTGAACTGTTTCCTGCGCCGGCTTCGGCGGCATAACCGTCCGCGTCTGTATACGAATCAGAACAAATACCGCAAGTTACTGAAAGCACACGCATATACTACAGTGTATACGCCTACCAGTCATCTGGCCCGTTATGCTCGTTATGCACCAAGATCAACTCAGCCTTCTATCCCTCTGAAGTAGACAAACCGTAAATCGAGTACCGGCCTTTATGGCATGGCTGGTATTGGGGCGGGGCGCGTTCACCTGTGCTTTAAACGTACTCTTCACGGCGCTGATGAAAAACTACAATGCCCAACGGCCATCAGGTCTAATTCAACGTCATGCTTGCTTTAATCTATGTAAAATATTTATCCACGTTACTGTGGTAGTCTATGATTTTCTGACCAGTTTGAGCTAAGGATCATCGACTTCCATTTTTTCCATCACGTACTGCTATTACCATTACAATAATTTATGCCAGTAGCCTACTGACGCAAAGTTTTACTAAAGAAGTTGTTTTCAATTATAAGCATATCCTATTTTATATTATCATATATATTGTTACGCCTTTACACCCGTGTTACATATTAGTTGTGTTTTCGTTCTACACTGTGAGGCATAAAAACACACCAAAAATTTTTAAAACATAACTTAAAGAAAAGTTATCCAATTTTAATAATTTTTTGTACACGTATTCATGAATGACACAACTGGCCATCAAATGGCCGTTCAGTTTCCCACCTCACCCATATCTGCTTCTGCATTACCTGGTAAAAGCAAAACAGACAAAATATGCATTAAAATCAACAAAAAAAACTTTATAAAATTTCATCTTTCCGGATATGTGGCTATCAACAGCCAATCAATTACAAGGTTTCACTGTTGTGCAGCAGCACGTCTATTAAATAGGCCGAACATTCAGGAATATTGATGAATAATAATAATAAGTAAACATTTATATAGCGCACTATCATTTCGAAGAAATCTCTAGTGCGCTTGGCGGTCGATCGAGTGTGAATACTGCATGTTCATAGTGTCCACTAGAGGTGAACTGCGACAAGTCTTGTGATGACAGTGCTGGTGCAAATTGTTCAAGTCACCAGACGGTAGATCCTTTAACTGTTAACGCTGACGTTTGCTGATGACGTTGTCGATTGGCTTGTACAATCCGTCGTAGCACAGGAATCGGCTGGTGTACGTCTTGTACACGTTGGTCCGCAAGGCACGTCGTCATGGTCGAATGCGTACAATCGCAGACACGCGTACGCCCGGCCACGGCAGCCTGGCCTCGAGGCGTGCACGTCCAATTCCAACATGCCGGCCAGCACGTTGTCAGCACACAGCAAGAAACATCGAGTGTCAGCGACGGATAAAACATGGCGTCAAATCAGCAAACCAGAACAGCCAAACGGAACAACAGATGTGGCACTACAACACTGCAAGCACGTCTCGGAATTTAAGAAGCAACGGTGAAGTCTGGATTGGTCTGGAGCATTGAGAAAGTGTCTCCGAGCCGAGCCCATATTCGTGGGCCAACATTTCAAACTTTTTGTAGGCAGTTAAAAACAGACAATTAGATAAACTATCAGCTAAAGCAATAAAAATATGGACAAAATGTGTGTTTTGTGAGCTTTTTGATTAAGCAATAATACCAGCGGTTAAAAATGCAATATTTGTTCGTTTTCTTTCCCAGGTAGTGCAGACACAGACAATGGGTGAGGTGTGAAACTAAACAGTCACTTGATGGCCAGCTGTATCAAGAATATTCGTACCAAAACTTATTAAAATTGGATCACTTTTCTTCAAGTTATGATGAAAAAAATTTGGTGTGTTTTTTATGCCTCACAGTGTATTTCTACGCCATATTTGTGATTGTCACTTGTCAATCATTAAAGACAACTTACTCATTTACTTAGCTACTTCGCTTTGACGTCGATGCTGTTCTAGAGCGTCACAAACCACGTGCTGAATACAAACAGAGTAATGCAATAACCTCTGCACTGTTGTAGTACTGAGTCAGATGCGGTAAATAATGCTTGAATCGTTGAAGATGTTCGAAATGTTTGCTCATGTCCGTGGCCAAGACAAGCTCGATAATATCTCGTCGCAAATTCCTGTACGCATCCCTGCCATCAGCACGGACAACAACAAATTCTGACACGCACACAACTTAAATACAAAATAAACCGCCACTTTTAAAGCACGAAATTAATTTTGATTGTAATAGGAAAGGAGGTCAAATTGTACCAAATCTACACAAATTTTTGCAGGAGTACATATTAAGCTTGGTGTCTCTGTTCTCAGTGAACAGTGTAAAATTTGCAGATAAAAGTATGGGGTCTAAAACCCAAACGAACTTCAGATAACTTTATGCACTGACATTATAAAACAGATTACATTTCATAAAATTACAAAAAATTGCTTTTCGCAATCAATGTAAAAAGAAATTTCAAAAACTGTAGGGGCCTACTTGTCCAGGTTTTGGAAGATGTTAACTTCGGGATCGCGCAGTGTATGCGTGAACGCGGTTGAGACGTGATAATTCTCCAGCACCGAACTGTTACACAAGCAACAGTAGGCAGCTAAACGACGGACACCATATGATCTGTCGGGGCTTCGGCCTCCCTATGGCTTCATTCTGAGTTTTACGGACGCTGTGACAGCAAGCTCGCTTGGTGGCTCAATGGTTAAAGCGTCGGAGGCACCGGAATCGCCATCAAAAGATCGTGGGTTCGACTCTCAGCCACTTTGATGCCAAGTATCAACACTGGGCAAGTTGTTCAAACCTACATGCCTGCGTACAGCTAGATTATATGCGACTATAGTAACTTTCAGGTTGCGGCTCGAATCTCACTGCTGGTCATTTGCAAGCAACTCTGAGCAAGACACTAACCTACCGTATGCTCAGGTTAACTCAGCTTCCTACCCAGAGCAGGACGGAAAATAAACAGTAGTTTACAGACTACAAGTTAAAAGCCTAGTGTGGCTGATTGAGGTGGCGCTGGTTGCGTACCTGCAGGTCCAATTGTTCGCTGAAGCGAGCGATGGATGACCGCATAATGCGCCGCGGTATCATTAGCTCATGCCAATCAGCTGCCATTTCCGAGATTGTAAAGCGGTTCTGATCAATAAATAATGAAATCATCATTAACGGCGTCGTGGATGAAAAAGTTGAGAAGCAGACAGACAAACAGCTGCAAATTTCCGCAAATTTGTGTTTACATTATCAATTTTGCCTCTAAATTCCTAAAAATGGCAATTTCCAGCCCAGATTTAGTAACTGTAAAGGAAATCTGTGTTTGTGACGAAAAACACATTTTCCGACAGGCAGAAATTTAAGTCGCAAGTGCTTCTGCCCCACGATGCCACTGAGTAAGATGATGATGATGATGAAGGACGATGAAAAACGAATTAACTTTAGCGTGGCGTTAAGTCCTAAGACTACAAGGACACACAACAATAAGCCTAAACAGTGAAGTCACGTAATAGTAGTCAGTGCAATGAGACGTTGTTAGTCGTGACTCTAAGACCAGGCGAAAAGTTCGGTTTTCAGTTTGATGTGAATGAGGAACGTGCATATACGGACATGTCGTTGTAGAGTAGTGCCAGCGGATGCTCAGCGTTGACCAGGAACGACGACGTGCGACCCATGTGATCAAGATCGTGAATTGCGGCAGCAATCAGCATCGCCGTGTTCTCCATACCTTCCAGCATGTGCTGCAACGCCGCCCGCGCACATACAGGTGCGATAGGACAACGAATCACAAATAAAACAAGAAATACAGTTGTCACCAGAGAAGGCCCACGTTCGAACGTCAGCGTCCGACTTCCGGTCGCGAAGAGAAAGCGATTAACCCACCCGAGGTGACTAGGCCTACAGTTCCATAGACGCTACGTTCGCGTTGCCGTACGCAAGTGTCGGTACGCTGCAACGGACATTAAACCACACTTAGCTTGCACTGCTACGGTTTTCACAGTTTTCGGGTGCAGTCGTGCGTTATAAAGCAAACGACGGGGTCGCCTAGGCAACCAATCTAAGCGTGATACGATACCGCACTGTCTGGAGTGGTATAAGCTCGGCCTGTGTCCTCGCTTACCCACTCCAGCAGTGCGGTGTCTAGTAATACCGGCACGAATAAAGCAGTGTATCAAACCTTCATGGCCGGCTGTTGAAGAAAAAAAGCGGACGCCTGTAGGACGTCGGCAGCGTGGGTCGAGTTGTGGTAAGAGATCTGGGAATGATAGTGAGCCTCGATTAGCTGCAGCCATTTGATGACGGTCTCGTCGTCGATCGACAGCGACGCCGCTACGTTGAACCGCTGGAATATCTCGTACCCCGTGTACTGCAGACATCTGCACAATGTATACGCATAGGCACAGCTCGAACGTACCTAACTATCCTACGCATTCCATTTTTTGAACCATACGTACGTCGTACATAGGCCTACATGATTATTCAGCGTACGCATTACGCAATATACGTCGGTGACATCGACAAGTATACAATGTCACAAACAATCGTTGTTTACTGCACTTGAAAGCAAAATTATCAGATCAGCTATTAGTAAGCACAAATAATTTGCACATTGATTTTATTTTTCTCTCATTCTTCGCTGTACGCTGTACTTCAATTTTTGAAAACTTTCAGCTTTGGTGTCTTTCGTGTACTTGCTGGAAAACTGGAACCAGCGATGAAAACCTGTACAGAACAGACGGGCGGACAGACACACAAACGGGCAAGACACGTATTGCGGCCTATGAAAGTGAAAGCGTGTAGAATTTCTGGCAGTGACGTTATAGAGTAAAGCGAGCAGCTACTTTAGCTTGCAGATGCTTTCCATGGCGATGACGTCGAATTTCCACGTCAGTACGTCGTCCAGAAGCTTTCTGAAGTTGCCGTCGTGTAGCAGCGGCAGACTTCCAACGTTCTCGTCGAACTTGTCGAAACGCTGAGCGCAACAGTTCACCACAGACACTACGCTAGAGGTTCTGTTAACAGATTACGATCTGCCTATATAAAATGTAAGAAGATATTTTTAATTACTCGAAGTCTTACAGTGTAACAGCCATGATATTGGAACTTGGGCTGCCTAGTTTTGATACACTGCTTCATAACAGTAGAGTTAGGTTTGCTAACCAAGTACAGTGTACTCAGAACAGTATTATTGCACAGCTAAAGCTGATTTCATGACTTCTGTGTGTTTTTTTCATTCGTAGTACTTGGTAGTTTGTTTTTGTAGTATTCTGTATCTACGTGTATTTTGTGTTTTTTTTGTGTCTGGCTTTTCTGTTCAGTCTATCTTATATATGGGCTTGTTTCTGAAATAAACTATTAATATTGACTGACTGATTAATTATCACGATAGTGGTCTAGTGGCAATGCAACTGACAACAATGACAATAAATTTTCGACATCACCGAGAACAGTGGAGAAACTACCTTCTTATTTCAGATGCTGTCCGTGGGTTTGCAAAAAAGAAATAAGGTCTCAATCATTCTTAAGCACTTTTCCGTCCGCCGGTGCAGTCATTTACACTCTGTTTAATCTTTTACCTGGATTGGGTAGTAGAGGAATGGGTTGGTAGTGGGTCGAAAATTTTTGTTTTTAGTGAGTTGGGTTGGGTCATGAGTCTAAAGTGGCAAACTTGCGAAAAACAGATGTCGTGTACATAACTACATAGGCCTAACTTTGAGTTAGGAAGCAATAATTCTGTTTTGTAACAATTTGCAGTTTGACGCATTACTGCATCTTCTCCACGGAAATACATATTTGCTCATTGGTTGTTTTTGGTTGTGCATTAACTTATTTTTTGCGCCTGGCCGATTGTTGTTCGTTGTATGGGGGTTGGGTTGAATCGGGTCTGGTCGTGGGTACAAAAATTCAGCTGGCAGTAAGTTGGGTTGGGTTGAGTTAGTTATTTGGTGGGTTGGGTTGAGTCTGGGTTGATGAAATGGACCCATGGACAACTCTGATTTTGCTTTCATCGAGACCTGAAACTCAAAGTGACAACACTCAAAATCAACGCAAAAATGCTTATTCAATTTTTATATGATTACCAGCTTTAGAGGAAGAACTTTACGTCTGGTTCCCTTACTAAAGGCAGTGCGTTGGGAAAAAAATTTAGAACGCAAAATTTAGTCAGGATAAGTTGAAAAATAGCCAATTACACACATAATTAGGGACTTGAGGGACCACTTTCTGAGAATTAGGGACTTTTAGGGACCAACTGTTTAAAAAGAGACTTTAGGGACTTTAAGAGACCAAGTAGCAGCCGTGTGATATTACCGCGATATTTTGGCAAAAATAAAAATTAAATCAAACTACTGTGTACACCGTATATTTTGTACTTATATTCGTTTTTCAAAGTTTTGTATTCTTATAATTTTTACTTTAAAAATATTTTTAAAAACTTTTTCACTTAAGTGTGTTTCTAGTTTCTAACTTCGTGTACTATCTTAATATTTAGTAAATAAATAAATAACCCAAGCAAAGCTACAGCTTCAAACATCAGACTTAGTCCTAGACGCTGGATTTACCTATCGGCGAGACGGGCAGAGACAGATTACGGTATAGCAGAAATTCAGTGGGCTACTGACTACGTATGCGGCGATCTGTCCGGTAGCGATGGATTGCTTGCGTTCACGAGCAGTGGCGACTATGGCGCTGCTTGCCATCGGGGCATGTATCGACCCGACGCTGAAACGAATCACGTTGAACATCTCATCGACCACTTCGTACGGCTCTGGACTGGCATCAGCCTGAGCCGCTGACGCCGCCGTCGTCGTCGTCGCATTGCCCGAAGTCGCATCCGACATATTAACAAGCATCGCCTGAACACAGCAGACACATCATGGGCAACGCTAGAAAACTGAAGCTAGGCGACAACGTGGGAACAAGGGCCCGGCCACAAGAGGCAATATTTTTTTGCGTGGTGACGTAAGCCAAATGTTGACCTTATTCAGTTGTTTTGTGCATCAAAAAATGTAGCGGGGTCCAGAGCTTCTGGTATAAAGAAGGGTCAGGAAGCAAAGCGTCCTGAGGCTCAAACACTTTTAGCTTTTGGACGTTGAACGGAAGCCGCAAATTTGCCTGGTTTTTAATATTTAGAAATGCAAAAAATCACATATATCTGTGTTTCCTGCAAAAATGACATTTAATAAGCCACATTTTAGCATGTGTATACTTACCAGAAACCATTTTATCACCATAAAAATTTCTCCTGGGGGCAACAGAGGGGGTAAGGGCAAGGGCACAGGGGGCAGTTGCCACCCTTCTGGCGCCGCCCATGAGACATACGGCCCGGTTTAGGCATGGACAACAGCTAAGGGCAGTAACTGTTGTCCAAGGACCTCCAAAACAGACAACGGGCTTCCATAAACCACATGCACATCGTGAAAAAATGTAAGCAAACCCACTTGTGTTGTTTGAAAACGACAAAAACGACAAGTTTAAAAATCATTTTAAATTTATTTTATAATGCAATTTTGTTTATACTGAAAAATAACGTAAAACTACCCCCAAAGTGGACCTAGCTGCATGAGTAAACGTAAATAATGACTTGCCACTTTTTCGAGTTTAGACGCAGGGAGCCCACAAACCTAATACCCCGTTTACACGATCGAGCAAACATCGAGCAAACGTCGAACAAATGTACTCAAAATACATGTGCTATTGCTCCACGTCTGCTCGACGTTTGCTCGACGTTTGCTGCTATATGTTAGCTGGACGATCCAGCTCGATGTTTGTTCGATCATGTAAACGAGGTATAAATATGGCTCTGAGCGAACGATCGCTCACCGTGAGTCGAAACAGTTATGGGGTGTTTACACGATCCAGCATTCATCCAGCATTCATCCAGCTAGCTGGAAGTTCTATGGTAATAGGAGGACGGGCGAGTTGTAACCACAGATTCAAATATTAATGATATTGGTTTTGGAAAGCCTATATAACACGTAAGCCTATCAGCTGTGGGCTAAGCCTAGGCCCGCCTACGGCTTAGCCCACAGCTGACAGGCGGCGGGGTTCCATCAGGCCAGCTGGATGTTTGCTGGACGTTTGCTGGAACTTTGCTGGAAGTTTGCTGGATCGTGTAAACACCCTATTAGCCATCAGTGGATTTGTTCTCACAACTTCATCGTACACTGGTTTTTTTTGAATTAAGATAATATGCAACAAAATAGTTACCAGAATCTGAGCTAGCCTAAAGCGTGTCGCAAAACTATCTTGTGAAATACTGACGGCAAAAAAACTAATGTTTTTATCAGATCACGTAATTATTGATACAAAAAAGAAGTTCAACACCCACTTCACATTATTGCATTGAAATGTTTTAGAAACAAAATTCTGAATTTCGTAAATAAATATGATTGAATTACGGATACCGACATGGGATAAAATGGAGCTGCATTCAGAGAAGTGAACAGAACTATGTCGATCTGGGCGTCGCGCTGTCACAAAACAATTAGCACCCACGTCAGCACTCAGCATCAATTAATAACACTAGCAAAATACCCGACCAACGGGCGGGTTACTTTGCTAGCGAAATGAATGCACGCAAGAGTTTGGGAGGGTTTTGTACGCAGTACGGTACGCCGTCGTAATAACGTGCAGAGGGCGCCACTGATGCAGTTGCCAGCGCGAGCCGGCGGTGGCGTGGCCAGAAATTTCAATTGGGGGCCTCGTCTCTTTTCCCTTCCCTTTCCCTTTTCTTTGCTCTCCTCCCTTTTCCCTTCCCTTTTGCTCCTCCACTTCCTTCTTCTGTCCTGCTCTTTCCTCTCCCCCTTCCCTTAGAAATCCAGCTACGAGGTCTGGGGGAACACTGAGCGCGCGGGGTCTGGGGCGGAACCCCAGCCAAAATCGAATTTGGTGCATTTCAGCTTTAAAAGATGAGATCTGGTGTCAACAATTTTAATTATTTTTTTTTTCGAAAACAAACGGACCAAATTGGCAAATTTAGTAGAGTTTTAAATGTACGATATGTTTTGTGTGGGTGATTGGGGGAGGCTGGGCCCCCTGCCCCCTGGTTATGTCACTGTGAGCCGGTGTCACATTAAATAGTCTCCCCCATGAAATATCCGCCGAGGGGAGACATAATCACGGTGTAAAATTCTCTCCCCCCTTATTAAAATCTCGCCGACCCCATTAAAAAGTCTCTCCCCCCATTAAAAATCCGCCGGAGTCAGTGGGATAAAATCGCCCCCGTGTAAGAAGTCTCCCCCATGCAGTCCAATGATACAGTCACGCAAGCAGGCAAACAACAGCGAAGAAGAAGTTGAAGTCTTGTGAGTTCAACAATGCTCTAGTCGGAGACCTCTGCAAGGAGCTCGAAACTACGGAGGCCATGACTTCAGCTTATCACCCCCAAACCAACGGCCTAACTGGTATGTGGCACATGCGCTCTCAATTGTCACATAATACTAGGCACAGACATGCTGCTTATTATAACTATTGTAGCAAATTTTCGTTACCTACCAACATCATGCAGTACTCTTTCTTTTTATCTGACTACAACTCGTACCTTGACGGTGTTTTAACTAAAGGTTGGCGAAGAGTATGGAACATGTCCGGATACTTACATCGCTCACTTCGCTTCATGGTGGTTTCCTTAGCGGATCCTACGCTTACTATAGCGGACAGATCTCCGCTGGCCGATACGGCACTTGGCAAGAAGTCAAACGGTTTGTCCTTACGTGGATGACAGAGAACGTTTTGCGCAAAGGTATCTGCACGCTCTATCCGTGGTCCATTCAAGATATCTCTTCGTCTCGATAACTCCCATCGACTAAAACGAGTCCTATCAAACGGCTTGTCAAAGTCAGAAACGGTCGCAAAACCCTCCCCTTCTGAGACGTTAGAGTGGGTTTCCGAAAAAGCGTCATCATCTACTACCTTGGACCTCAACACATCACTTGACAGTATCACATCATCATCGTCGTCACTAACGGTAACATCCTTTGCTATGGGATAAAAGTCCCTAGTTGAACAAAGCTGCCTTTCCTTCGGGCAATGAGAAGCACTGACAGCAATTGGAACTGTTGGTTTTACATCGGACGCAACACTGTGACATGCCGCGCTTCCACCGTGTTTTTCAACAAAAGTGTCTGTCACTTCTCTTTGGCCCCACGTTCGGGCGCCACTGTGACCTATCACGACTTTGCTCGAACCTACCATGGTTTCACTCCGTTCTACATTACTCTGCTTACTTACTCCTGTGTCCACGGCACAGTTCCCACCTCCACCCACTGTACCGCCTCTTCCATGGTGGGCCGAGGACCTATCGGGCGTCACATCTCTTTTTCCATAGGTTAAGCATCCGGCTAGCAGAAGATGCTTGATTACCCATGGTGGGAAAAAGCTCCTGCCGGTAAAGTGTTCGGCTAGAAAGTTGCTCGCTACTAAGGATCCTTAAATGTCCTGTTCAATTTAGGTGCTGTGCTGCGATTGTTCCACACGGGATCTCTCCTCGTA
>Ga0209671_1005738_pt1 | contig 12611 bp, 6 predicted proteins | sample WorMetHERISLAND2_2_FD_187401 | JGI IMG/M metagenome (GOLD analysis project Ga0209671, IMG submission 187401) | Marine gutless worms symbiont microbial communities from Max Planck institute for Marine Microbiology, Germany - Olavius geniculatus... | ecosystem: Host-associated > Annelida >... | reverse complement strand
GGTATATCCTTACCCAGCGTTGTCCTGGGTAATAGATCGGCAAAGTTTGAACTGAGTTTCGGGCTTTTCGCTCGTTAGTTAAGGTATGTTACCCAGTGTTCTTATAGAGAAACGTTGTTATAAATTTAAACCGGTCAATTTGAAATGGACATTTGATCACTCAGTATTTGTCAGTTTATTGATATGTTTTTTTCTTTTTTTCTCTCATTGTTTGTATTGTAAATACGTTGTAATTGCTACCATCTGTTGTGGTGAATAAAGATGTTCATAGCCAGCAATTAACGTCCCACATCCTATCACTGACGTCATCACTTATCATCATCGTCATCATTTCCAGTACACATTAGGCTAGTGTCTATACTACAATTAAGTGTCAGCAGTTAACTAAAGTAGTTTCTATAGAATACAATACGAACAATTCAACGTATACACTGCACTAAAAACTTATGCCTATATGTGGTTCGTGGTTACAAAGCATTTTGCAAATAATAAGATAAAGATCTATAAAACTTGAAAAAACACCTGGAAAACACTTTTTCGCCCGAGACAGTACCAAAAACGGCGAAAAACTTGGAAAAGAAAAAGAAGAGAAAGAAACGGAAAAGGCCTCTGAGGAACCGGAATTTCAATTCCGCAAACTCTTAGACCTAATGCCACCTTATAGGCTTATACGGTAGGCTATCACGCGATGAGCTCACTGGCTAATACGTCTTGTCATTAGAATATCAACAGCTAGAAGTAATAGATAAGCTTACACAAGATTTATATAACAGTAGAACAGCAATCAATCAGCAGTTATCAAATGTAAAAAAAATCACAGCCATCGGTCACATAAATACATCAGTAAACAGTAATTCAGCATACTGTAGCACTCCTATAAGCAATGTCGTTTCATAATCAGCACGTAATAATGACTGGTGATTGGTAAATACTGGATATGCACAATAATAGTTATTATATAGTTTAACAACGCACGAAAACGACGCAATAAACTTAGCACAAAAAAACATCCGTAGCATTCACGTAAGCCTTTTAGATGATAGAGAATGACTGAAACGTGAACATACATGTAGTTGATTTGTGAACATAGATTTGAACTAATGTAGCGTACAACCATTACCTCTTGTCGTAATTTTTTGAAATACGCAATTCACAGTAAAATAAATTTTCGCCTACATATAATGGACAGTGTGCTTGCTCTGCTAAGAGTTAAACAGGATTGCAAGTTTGTAACTTTCAAAGTAAGTTGCATCACAAGTTTTAAAACACTAGGCTTCACATGCCGTTTTAATGCACGAATTCAGTTAATTTGCTACAATACAGCTAATTACACCGTGTCCCAAAATTAGCGGCCCCCTACAGATAAATTAGTTTAAAATCGTATATACCCGACAGATGTTCTTTGTACAAAATTTGAAACAGTCATTGAGACAATCATTCTGAACTAGCATTTAAAGTTTAAGCTCAAAGTGGACGCCTTTGGCCTTGACGCAAGCTCTTAGTTTAAAGCGGGTATGCTGCAGCTTGATCCCTTTGTCAATAACAACGTGTCTGTGGACACCAAAATTAACATATACATTTTATCCATTTTTCTGAAAGTGCAAAATTTTCTGATAACTTTGACAGTAATATCGGCGCCCAGCGTTTTGTCAACACGGAAAAATTTACCCTTGAAGTCAACGATCTACGAAAACGACGTAGAAAACGCGCCGCCATGATGGCCCACGGTGACGTCATGAGTTTAGCCTATAAACGTCATGAATATTAATGGCCTAGCCTAGAATGATGACGTCGTCGGCTAGGCCATTAATATTCATGATCTATATGGGCTAGGGTCATGACGTCACCGCGGGCACTGACAGATTAGAATATTTCGCATAACGTAACGTAATTCCGCATTTCGTTTGAAATCACACATTAATTTCATATATTTATGAAGCTCAAATCGGCATATTATATATGCGAGGTTAAATGTCTAATTCAAATCTACAGAAATTGCACGAGTGAGTTTGACCGTGGCCATGGACCTTTAACGTAACCCGTAAACAAACTCTGACGTCATAATGACGTTACATTGAGCACACACGGTAAAGTGCGTACGGTACGTCATAATGGGTGTCACCGTAAGTGATGTTAAGGTAGTGCAGTGTACGATATTTCGTTGAAATCCATGAACTACAAACTGAATTAGGCAGAAGCAGGGGGTGCTAATTTTGGGACACGGTGTAGAAGTAATTAGTAAATCTGTGATCAGCAAATCTATGGAATTTACTACTACTTACTAATTATCATCTACAAAGTTTTACTGCATATAGCTCTTTATTCATGCCGACTCTACATTCTACAAGAAATACTGAGAAGCAATACTAGACCCCTAGTTTAAACAAAACACACATTATATACTGAAAATCGAATACATAAGTAATACAATGCAAAGCACGTCGTCATGATTGTATGTCATACAAATAAGAACAACAAAAGGTAGAAAAATGATTAAATAAATGCACTAATAAAAAATAAATGCTAATTTGTAAATTGAAGAAAAAACTATGTTAAAAATTTACAACTGCTAAGTAACTGCAGAGATTAAATTAAATAACAGTGATTGTTCTGTATATGAGCCTTCCTTGAGTACAAGGCACCAGCCACCTACTGGAAGAAAAAATATATTCAGCAATAAGTATACAATAACACACACGATATCTCTGCGGCTATGCGTCAAAAGTATTAAGAGTTTTTGACTGAAAAGAAACCAATATGAAAAGAAATCGACAGCCATTGATGTCATGCAAGCAGTTTAGTGTCGTATGTAACTCAAGAATGACGAATAACAAAAGTTGGTCATGGTAAACGAAAATGTAGTTTTTAGCCAACCACACTTCAGTAACAATCGAGCTGTTGTCATGGTTGGCGTCCGTCTGTCCGTCACGGATGTACTGTGGCTAAACAGTGCAAGATAGGGCCTAGGTTACTACAGAGCACTAATAGGAAGTCGCATATTGCCATGGCTTTCAAATTACCTGCAAATCATCGACCTTGGATGACCCTGAAGGTCACTGACAACCAGTGCGGTCGGCTATCCTAGCGACAGCTGGGCTTCTTGTTTAACATAAGTAGACTACCGACAGACGGGTAGGCAGGCAGACGGATTCTAGCATCTGACCATCTCCGACAAAAAAGACGCTGGCAGCGAAGAGATGAAGAGAGATAGCAGAGACTGGATCGGAGTCTGACGGAGAGCAACTAAATGAAGCTGTAGTTGCCGATGTAACATTTGTCTGCTGATGGAATGTCCACATGTGCAGCCGGCTGCTGCAGCTGCAAAATCATCATCATCGTCAACATCATGTAAGCAATCAATCAATCACACAATCAGTCAAGAGAATACCTTAAGTTCCGTGTGCAGCTGAAGAAAACTTCGAGTAAAAAAAAACAAGCACTCTTGTCAAATATCTACTCGTATGATGCCCTATCACCAATGCCTACTGTCACTAACGACAACAGTAGTAACAATAAGAACGAATATTATTGGCACCCACGGAGAAACTGCTCGAATAACACAATATAAACAGAAAATTAGCAATATTCATATAGCAACGAGAATAAATGTAATGAAAGTGATATTATTAAGTATAAAATAACTTTTAAAGCGCACAGAAAAGCAAGAATTATGAAACAATCATAGACATCTCCATTAGGCCTACAGTTACAAATGCAAATTATTGAAGTAAGAATGAAACAGCCTCCATGCTCTGCTGCAGTATTATTAAAGTTATAAATATGAGACCCGGTTTCATCTAAATTAATTCCAGAAAAGTGAGACAGTCAGTCACACAAAAAACGATAGTAGGCCTAGCAGTAGTGACAGTAATAGTAGCATTTCTAGCATTAAATCTCAAAAACTAAAAAAGTGATTAATTAAACACACAGCAATGCCACAAAAAGATCTGAAATAAAAAAGTGCAATCTACAGAAAAGTGCAACCTGTGTAATAATATAAAACAAAAAAACAGAATAACGACATGAAACATGTTGTTTTAAGAGCCTTTGGTGATTAATCTTGGGCGTACAAAATCAGCTGTGGAAATCAAAAAAAATATTTATTAGTGCAAGTAAAAATGCATAAACACGGCACTTTAATAACGCAAAACTACGATAATGTTATAAGCAACAGTCACTAGGTGCACGTGGCGACGACTCACAACCAGCAGTTATTATTCAATCGAGTTTATTAGAAAACTCACATGCAGCACTGGATTGAAAAAATTAAAATAGCCTACAGAAACAAAAAGAAAACAAATACTAGGCCTATGATTAGCAGATAATAGGCTATAAGAGAGTTCATAAACAAATTAAATTAACAAATAATCCATTGACATTTAATACATAATAGAGAAAATAATATAGAATACACGACTGAAATCGAAATTAGGACACCGTACTGATGAAACTAGGGAACAACTACAGCAGCCAGACAGTTATCAAATGCGCTAAAGGGGGCCTACTAGCTGTGACGTGCTGACTATACGCTAGAGTCAGTGAAAGTGCACCCTGCGCGTGCTCGGACGGCCAGGTTTATCAACGCATCCAGGGCGTGCTGTACCTTCAACTTGACGAACTGAGTCTTTGGCGCCAACAGCGCCCCGCTCTGTAGCGTCGTCCTCACACCGATCTCGTCTGTGTCACCGCGTCGCCCGCCACGCTCGACGCCCAACTGTTTATCAGAGTTCCGCTTCATCCTGTGCACGCGCTCGACGCTCTTTCTGATAGCGTCCAGTCGCGGGGGAGACAGCGTCGTGGTGACCGGTGTTGGGTACTCGCCGAGCTCAAAGACTGGCAGAGCGCTGCCTCGTTCCGCCGTAGCACGATGTCTGCGCTGCACCGGCGTCTGCTCAGTTGTGTCATTCTTCGCCATGCGACGATCAAATTCGTTTTGCTGCGTCCTTCTTGCATTCACCTTGGAAGACGCATGAAAGCTCTTACCATCATCATCATCAACATCTTCGGCTGCATCCAACATCTCGGACCTCTTGTCGTGTTTTTCGTGTTTCGGTTTTCTTCTCGACTTGTGCTCCTCCTTTGTTCCAGTCGTCGGTCGTTCCAGGTCATTATCGCAGCTGGTTGGCGACGTCTTCGTCTTCTGTCCGCATCGTTTGACCTTGGCTCTGTCCTTGCCCGGCGTCAGCGAGTCCACATCAGCGTGTGTATCTGGAGGAACGAGGCTGCAGAGCTTGCTGTTCGAGCCCAGCAGGTTGGCCAGATCGTCGGGGTCGAGGGTAGCGAGGGAGTCCTGCCGCTGGGATGTGGACCTGGTCGGCTGGACCGGCCTCGAGTTGATGGCAGCGGCAGGGGTCCACCGTCTGGCGGCAGCAGAAAGCTTGGCAGAGGCGACACGCTGCTGAAACGTGGTAGGCCTAGGTGGTCGAGATGAGTTCACTAGCGACGAGCACTTGACTGTTCCACTCACGTCATCATCAACATCAGCATCACTGATGGAAGACTCGCTGAGACTGGCCGCGGCGCCAGCAGAAACGTTGAACCGGTGTCCAGTGAAACTTCCTTCCGTAGAACAACGCTGAAAGCTGGCGTCTGCCGTCTCCTGCGTACACTGCAGCAGTTTACGACGTTTGCAGACGTGCAGTAAAACTACAAATACGACAGCAATAAAGCAACTGGAAGCGGCGTTTAATGGTGCTGTAGCAGTCCGTGCAAGAGCAATACGAGTAGGCCTACAAATGTGACGTAAGTTTGTTTTGCTGCATTGTAAATCTCTGCTATACATGAATACAAGTTACGGTATCTGCAAGTTTGTAAACTAAGTTCTCCTCCGCAATTAAACGAATGCCAGAACCAAATAAGTTGTTTCAGCGGCGCACATGAACTGTAGGCCCCACAAGTAGGCCTAGTTACTGCGCACATAGGCCTATGCGAGTCCCCTATGAGAAATGCATAGATCACAGACACATGTACGCGCTCATACTGAGAACAACTAAACGATGTGTAACAGAAGAAAAACGTACAACTTTAGTCTTATTCACTGATTCATTGAGATACAAATACTTGATAATCACTTCAGACACATAGAAAAGTCATGAGTATCATCAAGCACCAACGCATCATATTTAACTGAAGAAGAGTGAGTGAGTAGTTTCCTAACGGCACATCAGCACAAAATAGGCCATTCAGTGCCATAGGCCTACGTGGATAAAATTAGTTTTAAAAAGAAGAACAAAACTTCCAAAACTGAACGCCATACAGATCAGGCAAAGCTAGGAGCTGATGATATCAAGTTAGGCTGTACACCTGGAAATATGACGCACGTTTGGCAAATGAATGTTAGAACTTTTGTTCCCAGAAACATTTCATTTATGGGAGTGAAGTGACTGAAGTCCCCCAGTGCAACATTTCATATCAGCTTGCATTTTGCATTGGATGCGCAGGCATATATTTTTATTAACCCTAGTGTTGCAATGGTGTTTGCGCGCGAAAGCAGCTACTGCTTTCAGCGCGTCTTAGCCATCGCAATTCTGTCTGTCCATCTTTCTGTCCGTCACGCGGGTGGATCAGTCAAAAACGGTGCAAGATAGGATCACCAAATCTTCACCGTCGGCTGCCTGGTAGACTCTAGTTTCAGGAACCGTAAAGCTTTTCCATAAATTCGAGGAGAGTCACCCCGAACGAGGGTGCTAAATGAAAGAAGGGTGGGCAAAATTTGCGATTTTTTCGCCAATAAGTCGCTGTATCTCAGTAACGGTGCCAGATAGGGCCGAAATTGCTATTAATCACTAATAGGAAATTGTACACTGGCTCTCGATTGGCGCCGAATTCAATGACTTTGAATGACCTTGAACGACAAAATAGGGGACTTTATGGATTTTGTTGGCGATTTCAAGCTGCGACACAAGTCTATGTCATTCACAGGGTGACGTTACAGAACTATCGTTATGCAATCCAGACAGAGAATTTGGTATTTGTATATTAACTTAGAGTGAACACCCCAATTTTCAGCTAAACTACAGAACCAAAACTTATATGCTTTCGAGCGTCTCGTGAGCATTAGCTCAAATTTCTTGTTTTACATATGTACGTTGCAATTGGGGGGGGGTAAAATTACCCCCAGGTGTATATAGTGTTCTGTGCCAGTTAGAGGCAAAGTATTAACGACTGTACCCACGTTTTCGAAGGTACACATTTTATTGGTTCCTATACCAACCTTCACTGGTGTCTTTTTACCCGAAAATTCAAAATGGCCGCCAGAAACCGGAAGTGATTTTAGTTTTGCCTTCGCAGCTCACGTGTGAATGACTTTAGTGTCGATTTTTATGTAACCGTCGTCAGTGAACTGAAAACAAGTGTTTACAAGCATTTTAAGTAGTCATCGGTGTCATTTACGCTTCGCATTGGCTATTGGCTATTTATCCAGCAACTGAATAAATAGCCTGTGGGCTGTTTATCCGATTGACCGAAAACGAAGCCCACAGTCATAGGTTTACTCGCATTTGCTAACCGACGGCACCAGCGTCGGTCGCTATTGTTAGCGTTAGGCGTAATCTGAAGCAGAAAGTGGCTGCAGGATGAATAGTCCGGCTGGTTAAGATTGACTATTTATCCGGCATCCAGCTGTCGGATGAATTGGCTAAAACCGGATAATTATCCGGCAGTTGGTGGCAGATGAATAGCCGGGCTTGATGTGACCTGTTATTTATCCGGCAGCCGGATTAAAAGCCCATCGGTTATTCATCCAGTTACTCATCCAGCTGCCAGACAAATATGCTGTGTGGACGTGTCTCTGCTGCAGTATGATGAGTCGTACTGCCGCAGAGACAGGGGCTTAGCTGGTAGCACCCTTGGGCGTTCGTATGTACCAGCTAAAGACACCTAAGACGGTTGCCGAATAAATAACCTAATTAACTAAAACCGGCTATTCATCTGGCAGTCGGATGAATAGCCGATTTATTCGGCTGCCAGATAAATATGCCGGCGTCGCAGAGACGCGGCCTCACCTGGTAGCACCCTTGAGTGCTCGTATGTACCATCTAAAGCCGCCTAAAATGGCTGCCAGATAAAGAGTTGGGCTGGACAAGACCGGTTATTTATCCAGCTGCCGGCTTATTGAATGCTGGAAACATAGATATATACAGTATTTGAAATTCTGTTTGCACTAGAAAACCAAATAACACTTAACATGGAACTTTTCGTCATTTTGAGGTTTCGTGTCGGTTTTCCAGCCGCCATATTGAAAAAACGAGCAAAGATATTTTAAAAGTGGCATCCAGCTACAGCATTTTTTAGGCCAAACATATCTAAGAAAAGTCACTAAAACATTTCTCACAATTCCAAGCAGTTTCGGAGCATGACATATCGGCAGCATTCGACAGTATAGACCACGACACGCTCCTGCAGCGGCTGAAGACATCGTACGGTCTGAAAGAAGCAGTACTGGACTGGTTTGAATCGTACCTGAGAGGTCGTGTACAAGAGGTCAAATCAACCACGTCCAGTTCCATGCCATCTCAGCTGCTGTACGGAGTCCCCCAAGGTTCAGTCCTTGGATCGATCTTGTTTCTTCTGTACGCAGCTGATCTTCTGCAGCTGATAAAACGTCACAATCTATTCTGACACAAATACGCAGACGACACTCAGATAAGTGGGTTTTGTGAACTTCATGAGGCTGACGACCTCACAGAGTGTATGTCTGCCTGCGTCGACGACGTGTCGTGGTGGATGAAAACCAACCGGCTGCAGATGAACGAGATAAAGACCGAGCTCCTGTGGTGCGCGTCCGCACGGCATCATCAACATGTCATTCCGTCTGGTCCAGTCCGTATCGGCAACGTCTCGGTGCAGCCGGTATCGGCGGTTCGTGATCTTGGAGTTTACATCGACGCCGACGTCAGCATGAGGACTCACGTCACAAACACCGTTCGAGCCTGCTTCGCTTCGTTGCGTCAGCTGCGCAGTGTGCGGCGTTCTTTACCGAGACAAGCTCTGCTGACCCTGGTCCGTGCTCTCGTGGTCAGCAAAGTTGACTACTGTATTTCTGTCCTAGCCGGCATTTCCGGAAGTCTTCAAAATCGGTTGGAGTCAGCACTGAACGCCGACGCTCGGATCGTATGTTCAGAGAGGAAGTCAGAGCACATATTAACCCCACTGCTTCAGGAACTTCACTGGTTGCGTGTTCCCAAGCGCATCCAGTTCCGGTTATGTGTGCTGGCTTACGGCTGTGTGCACGGCACAGCGCCAGCCTACCTTGCTGACAGTCTCCAGTTAACTGCCGACGCCCCTGCACGTCGTCGTCTGCGCTCTACCGACACGATGACGCCGCAAGTGCCGTCGACGCGACGTTCTACCATCGGGGACCGGGCATTTCCGGTGGCAGCAGCTCGAGCTTGGAACAGTCTACCACCTGCGACGAGAGCCGCCAACTCGCTGCTGCAGTTTCGGCGAGAGACAAAAGCGCATCTTTTCCGCCAGTCGTTTCTGGACTGACTCGTTATCTCCTATCGACAATCTTACACTTATTAGCTAGTTCTCACAACATACTTAGCTTAATTTATGTACAGTGCCCCAGCAACGTCTGTTTGATGTGACAGTGTCACTTTAATCTTTTTCTCATTAATAATAATAATAAAGTAAAAATCGGTCTGGGGGCAAAATTACCCCCCCCATTGCAACATAAGGGTTAAGTTTCAGTGATGCAAACAGAATAGAGATGGTATCTCTTATAACCACATAAATATTTGTTAGGCCTACGGACAACTTCTTTTTTATTATAACTAATAATAAATAAATATTTTTTATCATAACTAAAACACGTGCCGGACAAATAAACCACATCATTAGAACCAATGCTGATGATAAGAGTAGTAGTAAAATACTATTACTGCTAGCATCATTAACACTACTAATTCTGGCAGGCGCCAGATATACCTTTGCTTGACGCTCATAGCCAGCTTGAGTTTTGGTTCTGGGCGACTTGCTTGTGACTCCACTCTTGCGACCATCTTTGGTTGCTGAGCCGCGACCTTGTCTTGTAGCTCGCTTAACACCAGAACCCTTTCTACCGTCTGTACATGACAATCAATCAGCAACCAATTACTTAGCACACATTTACCTATAGCAGCGACCTAGGCCTATAGGTCTTTGAGTCACTCTGCACTGACCCACATTCGTTTTCACTTCACTTCATTGCTTATTTCAGCAATTCGAACAACAAGGTGCACAGATGCACTGTGACACGATAGACAAAAAGTGACATAACAACCGTCAGTCGACCAGCTCATCTGCTCTGCTCAAACATTACCACTGGCTTCCCATTCACCAGTGCATCAAATTTAAGATTGCCTGCCAACCACACCACTCAGCCTGCATATCTGAACTCTGCTCTTGAACATTACACTCCAGCTCATACATTGCATTCATCTGACACTAATCTGTTGTCTGTGCCTCGTGTCTGTACATGTTTTGGTTCTAGAAGTTTTTCTGTAGCTGCCCCTACTCTTTGGAATTCTCTTACTTTTGACATACGCAATAGTTGTTCAATGACTTCCATCCATCGCAAACTCAAAACATTTTTCAACGTCTATCCATGTCTAGTGCTCTGCCTCACTGCAGCGCCTCAGATTCGGCGAGTATCTCGCCGACATTGTGCGCTTTATGAACTAAATTTACTTACTTACATACTTACTAACTAATTTCGGTTCGTGTTAAATTGATATACTTTCTTTAGTTAATCAATAGTGCCAACTACCAGCTGAGAATCTTTCCGGGACATGAAAACACTTTACATATCAGTGCAACATCTCTCAACTTTGCTAAGCATGATTTTTTGTCATGCCTCACCTACAGTCTGGAACAGTCTACCTAAAACTGTTATCTCTGATTTAACTGTTACAATTGGCACATTCAAAAGTAGGCTGAAATCTGCTCTGTACAGCCATGCTTTCCTGCAGTGACACGTAACGTGCCCACACAATTCTGCACTATACTGTGAATGACATAATAATAACCCTTTTACATACCGGTAGGCCTACTGGATAACCCAAGCTTCTTCTGCTGAATCAACAACGTCAAACAACTGAAGGAAGTGGACAAAAATCGACATAATGAATGTGTGAAATGTTGAACTAATCGGCTGACCTGTAGGAACGCGCAGACATTCATTCTTGTGAACAGTCTCCCAGGCCTTGTTCTGGCATGGCTTGCTACAGTAATAGACCTCCTTGCATCGTGTACACGCAGTCAAACGAACGTTGATCGACCGGCCGCACTCATAACAATAGCGAAACAGTGGCTTCCTAAAATGCAATTATTACGCATTACACACTGAACCTGCACTGTGAAGTGTTATTTCTGTAACCTGTAGTGTGTAGGCAACTGTTATCTGCACTATCGCAAAAAATATCGACCTACAAGACGTCTAACTAGAAAACTTTGTCAGCCTAGTACCAACATATTGCGCAGCCATCCACCTCTGTTGAGATAAAAATTAGCAAACCACTTACTCCTTGCCATGGGAAACGTTCACAGCAATTTTAATTTTTCCGCCCTTTTAGTTTTAAAGTTAACAGCCAGTTTATACGAACGAATGGACATACAGACGGGCTGGCGAACAAAAGAATAGCGGACTATTAGAACGATCACATAACAGATCAATCAATTAAACATATTGCAAAAGCAAGCGACAAACAACGAGTGATCTGCAGCAGACTACAATCAATCAATTATTCAAGCAATCAGCAGCACTGTCTTAGCAAGACAGTTACTTCAACGTGGCTAATAGTAGGCCTACCTGACTTCAGTGTCAGACGCCGAAGACGATGATGCACTAGATGACTTCTTCCTAGCTATCACAGCGGCATCAAGTCGTGCACCGCTGCCGGTCCCTACAGAAAATTCACGCTCGGATTCTGGTCTTCAACAGCAGAGCAACCACACTGCCATGTGTTGTAAAAAGTGAAACGCTTCTACATAGGCCTACACAATGTTAATTATAGGCCTATTAGTTACAATTTTACAATGAAAACTCAAAAAACCAGAAAAAAAGCTAGCCGTTTAAGTAGTACTATACATGGTCAGCTGTAGCTGGTCACCTGACTTTAGTCTCGTTGTAGTTTTGTCAGCATAAAATATACAGCGTGACTGGGGCGGGGCCCAGAATCCAATGAAGAAATAAAGTTTTTTTTACATAAAAGTAGAAATGGGAGTACAACCTCAGTCGCGAGTCCGATGCTCCATCCACTTACTGCGTGTGTCAAAAGGGGCCTTTGTCCCAGGGCTGGACAGATTTTAAAAGTAAAAAATAATCTTCAATGAAAAGCGATGGACATCACACGAAGAATGAAGTGGGCCAATGGCCTATATATTGCAAAATATCTCCGATATATAAAATACAACCAACAACCCTTTGCACATTACCGTACATAATTTAATGTTGTAACTGTACCAGTCTGATAAAATAAGTTAACAGATAAGCCTATTGCGTTTATCTGAGTTTTGATAAGGGTGCAAATCAAAATTTCCCCTCAAGTTTTCACTGGGCAAACTACATACCTTTAACAAAAATCCCCCTTATTTTCACTTCCTCCTATATTTAAATCTGCCTCTTTAAC
>Ga0209671_1005734_pt1 | contig 12617 bp, 9 predicted proteins | sample WorMetHERISLAND2_2_FD_187401 | JGI IMG/M metagenome (GOLD analysis project Ga0209671, IMG submission 187401) | Marine gutless worms symbiont microbial communities from Max Planck institute for Marine Microbiology, Germany - Olavius geniculatus... | ecosystem: Host-associated > Annelida >... | reverse complement strand
ACTACGGGTGCTCAAAATCCGGTATTTCCCATATTTCCCATATTGAGTTACGCGCTACCGAATCACTGTGGCTAACAGTAACTGTTGCCAATGTGACATCGTGATAAATGGATATGTCTACACTGGTATCACTTTTTATCCACTGATATTATAAAGTAATGAGCAATAAAAAGTTGAAAACTCACGTTGAAAACAAAACAAACACGCTTACTCAAGAATGACGTCACGGATATTCCATGGTCTCGTTAAGAACCAAGTAGGACCGAATACGAAGTCGGCGGCACAAAGTCATGAATCCTAGCTGTCGCTACGGAAAGCCGGCGGTACGCCGATGTAACAAAACCAGCAAATGCGGATGAGGGGTCAGTTTAGTACTCTTAGGACATTTGCAAATGTCTGTAGCATGTTAATAATAGTAACTACTGCGCTGACACAATTGGCCCTAATGCGCCAAACAAATTTTGGGGGTCGAAACTCGGGACCCGTATTATGGGAAAACAGGTGTTCGTAGGAGTCAGCGATGGTATCGTCGGATAGGACATTGCAAGGTTCTTAATTCTTATATCGTTTAGCCACAAATCCACAATTGCATTTTATTATGTCAATGTTTACGTCACGACAGTCGGGATGAGATGACAATGTACCAGTTACCAGACAGACCGCATACAGACAGAATAGCGTAGCAAAGCAAAGACTCGATCAAAGAGCAGACTGATGAATACAATAATCAGTGTAAATAATGCAGTAATGCATTACAGTAGGCACTGTCTAACAGCGTCGGTAGCCTACGTAACATGACTACGCTCGACGTCACGTAGGCCTACGCGTCAACTAATGATTAATAGACTTGCCCTGCTCGCTCTTTGGTCAGTTCTTCAACAACTAAATCGTGTCAGTTCAGTTCAGTTCAGTTACGTCGCTCCGTACACGCCTGAAGTGCTCGGGCGTGCATGAGGGCTGCGCTGCGCTGGTGCGCGTTGCCCGCGCCGCAGCAGCAGCAGCAGCACTGGCAGTCTGCAGTCTGCTGGACTGCTCACTGCTCAGTTGTCTGTCTGACTGTGTGCGCAGCGTAAGCCTAGTTTACGTACGCAGATTAGCACATTTTCTATCGTCAAAGTTTGCTGAAGGTTGGTATTGGCCTACGCACTGCGCACGCACGTACAGTAGGCCCTATGGTATCAAATGTCTGCCACGACTCGCTTCGTACCTGCAGAGTTTACCCAATGCCCGAAGCCAGTGACGGCGTCGTACGTGGGTTGAAATTTGAGTACTGTTGCTTACAGGCTACAGGATGAAGTGCGGCTGATTGTGGCGATGGTATGTCTGCTGGCTGCAACATGGGTGCAGTTCTTCGATGATGCGGGCAATGGATGGCCGCATAGTGCGCTGCGGTATCAATATCATTAGCGCACGCCAATTAGCTCATTCAGCTGTGAGTTTCGAGACGTGCAAAGCGCTTCGTGAGTTGCAGCCAAACCGCTTCAGTTAGCGGCATTGACGCATCGTTATGTTGACAGATTAGCCTACTGGTAGGCCTATAGGAACTTTTCAATGCCCTATCCGACGGTACCATCGCCTATAACCTGTTCCTCCCTGTTTTCCCAAATAGGGGTCCCGACCACAAAATATAACGCCTGTATTGCCGACCCTCCCCTTTATTCCTAAAATGAGTATACTGACAACCGAACCGAACCCTCATTCACGTTTGCTGGCCTTTGGACACCTGCGTATAAGGTAAGTAGGGTCGGCCTTCCCTAGCGACAGCTGGGCTTCTTGTTATCTCTGTATAGTTGCATGTTGATGTGGCACGTATACAGCTATGAGTGAAGAGGCTGGCGCCGACACTGCTGCTGCTGTCGACGCAGTACATCCCGTCGACGACGATTCGACGCCGATACCGAGTATCGACGCGAAAATACCGAGTATCCGTGACATCACTAGCGTCGACATAGACCGGCTAATGGACGGCGACGGCATTGAACAGTTGCAGCGCGTGCTCAGACAACTTCAAAGACGGACGGACGATTACGTCATGAATGACGTGGTCGATGACGTCACAGGTGATAGTTTAGTCGAAACTTGCTTATGTGTGATGTTACACGAGTCATAGATTAATATGGGAAGCTATATAGTTGGTCGCACTTTTTACAAACTTTTACTTTTAGAGCTGGCTGCAATTAATTTTTTAAAATAGTTATTTTTACAAAAACTAACGACTGATTAACCGTTAATTTCGGTTCAAAACTAACACTGCAGTGGCAATTGCATGTCCCCGGAGTGTCACAGATTTCACAGATCCCTGCTCTCTGGTCTCAAGAAGTTTTTTTCAGTAAAACTGTCGAAGCAAACTAAAAACTGTGAAAATATTTTTGAGGTTCAATAATGATTTTACCGATGCAGTTTTTTGGCGGGGGAACGGACGGAAGCCGGAAGCACGCGAATTTTCAATCGTGTATTACGGGTCTGCATGTGTGCCTGTGTGCAGTGAATGACGTCATCGATGACATAACCACAGACCAGCAGCGAGCCAAGTGTAGGCCTACATTGAGTCTTGAAGATCAGACTTCATCAGTCTCCGCCACGACGTCAGAATCTCTAGCCACAACGATCAAGAACGAGGACGAAGAAACTACTGCACGAGACTATACAGCACAGGACAGCACAACGACTCATGATGATACAGCTGACTGCTGTCGTAAAACACAGGACGGGACGGGCCTTGGTGAAAGTCTACAGCATACAACATTAATTACTACTGCTGCTACTAAAACGCAGGACCGTACAGATCCTGACGCTAGCCAGCTGGCTGACGGGGAAGACCTTGGATCACAGGATAGGACTGCTGGTGGCGATGCAGAGTATAAACCGCAGGACAAGACGATGGGTCCAAACGCCAGCCATCTGGCGCTGATACTGAAGCTACAGCGTGACATGGCGACGATGCAGTTACAGCTGTCGAACCTGCAGGATGCAATGCGTACTGCGAACACGACGCTACAACTGCTGCTACAACGCGCATTCGCTGACGACCAGTAACACTAACTCAGCCTGGCCATCCCACCGTGGCTACTGGCTAGTCACACGCTGCAGCTGCCTCAATACCATAGCATTTACTGTATAGCCCCGATAAGCAGCTTACATAGTACTAGGGATTGCAATCCCGGGATCTTGAGTGCTGGAATCCCGGCCTTTTCCGCCAGTCCCAAATCCCGGGATTGGCAGTGTCCCAATCCCCGGATTTGTAGATTACAAAAATTCATTAAAATTGTACTTTTTGGAGTGTTAATTATATGCGTGCTAGTCCTATAGTCATGCGTGCCAATCCTACTCCTTGCTGTACACTGTAATTTGTATTTTGACAGCCACAGTCACCCCAAAAATATACTAGATAAAGAGATCACTCCAAAATACCTTCCGTATGGGCCTAGTTACATGCTATGCATGAAAAGCCTATTGAGGATACCAAGATACCAAAAACGACCAAAACGGGATCCGCGATTATATATTTCTTAATCTTGGATATTGATGAGAATTCAATCCCGGGATTGCAATCACTACATAGTACAGCTCAGAGGCATGTATGAATTGTTATTGTACAACTTTGTGCAAATGGGAATTAAAGTCTTAAAATGACGTTTAATTTAAAACATGCAAAAACGTTTAAAAGCTAAAATTTCCCATCACCGATGGTTCGTCCGCCGAAATTTTTCTCGTCACGGTTTGTGTAAAAGTGGAGTGTTTTAAATGTCAACCTACAGTGCAGGAATTCTGTAATAGTTTGAGACATTAGACCTATGCGTCTGTCGGAAACACCGGGCACATCGAGAGGGGGGAAAAGGCGGGGGAAAGGTCCTGTAACAGTAGTCTGGTTTTTACGTGCTAAAGCAGCTACTGCTTTCAGTGCGTCTTAGCCATCGCAATTCTGTCTGTCTGTCCGTCTGTCACGCGGGTGGATCACTCAAAAAACGGTGCAAGCTAGGATCACCAAATCTTCACCTTCGGCTGCCCGGAAGACTCAGTTTCAGGAACCGTAAAGCTTTTCCATAAATTCGAAGGCAGCTGAATGAGGGCGCTAAATAAGAGGGGGTGGGATAAATTTGCGATTTTTAGCCAGTAAGTCGCTGTATCTCAGAAACGGTGCGAGATAGGGCCCAGGTTACTATTAATCACTAATAGGAAGTCGTACACTGGCTCTCGATTGCCACCGAATTCAGTGACCTCAGATGACTGTGAACGGCAAAATAGGGGTTTTTATAAATTTTCTTGACAATTTCGGGCTGCGACACAAGTCTATATCATTCATAAGGTGGCGCCACGCAACTATCGTTATGCGATACAGATAGAGAATTTGGTATTTGTATATTAACTTAGCGTGAACACCCCAATTTTCAGCTAAACTACTGAACTGCTATAGGCTTTCGTGAGCATTAGCTCAAATTTCTTGTTGAGACACAGTGTAATATATATTCAGGTGAATAGCAAAAATCACTATGTGCTATGGCAGCAGTCGTTTTCTTGCACATTTACTGTGATTAATTGCCGCAACAGTTACACAGTGCTGACTTATCGGGACCATTCTATATTACATGTGTACAGAAAGTAAACCGGAAATTAAGCCATAACAATGCCGTGAGATCATTTAGTGCATATTATTCAGACTGAAACCACCAAAACTTGACTATGAACTGAAAATCGCATGCAAGCATGCACACAATAACGTCATCGCTTGCCAAAAATGGAACAAAAATAACACAAAAACGTATCATCAGCAGGTGACGAAATGAAGCGAAATAATAATTGCAACAACAATTATGTCAACGGAAATAACACAGCTTCAACGCGGTACAACCGCCAGGGGCGACGAACCCCATTGATCTAACTTACTTCATTCTCTCCTTTTCACCTCTTTTACCCTTTCTCCCTTTCCCTTCCCGCCTTTTCGGATTTGATCAGAGAGGATCATTCGAAAATCAGTTGGGGGATCTTGGAAGCGGTTAAGCTCCTTTGCTGGTAATGGGTGGGAAGTCACAGCTAACATCTGTTTTGGGCCTAAATGCATTTGGAAGCAAACCAGTGATAAAGTTGACACGATTCAACTTCCAAATTGTATCAGGTTAAAGAACCTTCCCCAATGCCAAAATGGTGCGTGAAAGCAACTGCATCAGCCCTCTCCCCCCCCAAAAAACTGTCTCACTGTTGGACAATTTTCAATAGAAGATCCAACAATCTGGGGACAATCCCTGGACCCAGTGGGCACAGTTTGTGCCCCCTGAAAAATAAAGCAGTTTTGTTAAGGGCGTATGCAAAATCACCATCAGCAGAAGCACTGCTTTTAGCTCAAAATGCACCGCAAACCATTTGGAGACAGGGCTCTGCCTGGATCCAAGAAAAAGGAGGGGAGAATAGGCAGAGGGGAATTTGAGCCCAATTTTGATTCTAGATTTGGGGGGACAGAAGGCACTGCTCCAAGGTGTCAAAGCCCCTTCACATGACAACTGCACCAACAACTAAACTTGCACTTCGACTTAATGAAACTGAAGCCCAGATTGCATTTGATATTTAGATTTGCTGTTTACCGGTAACTCTGTAACAGCAAATCCAAAACAAACATCCTACAAAATACAACCTATATTTTTTTCATTTATTGACTTTCTGGCAACGGCAGGCCTGACGAAAGCCACAGCAAGGCCCAGGAAACACTTTTGCGGGGCCTATAATATGGGATGGTGTTTGGGGAGTGGGCTAGAATATTATCAATGCATTCACTCATCCTAGAAACAGTCAGATCTGTTGACGATCAGTTCTGCTGTCACAACAAAACGTAACCAAAATTAACAGCTTAAATAAGTTGCTTCATCGAGATTGATTTTAAAAATATAATCAGTACCAGCCATAATAACGTTGAATTCAAATGGGTTACTAGTTCAATCACTGACTATAAAGTTTCACGACATTACCACATCAGCCAGAAAGCGTACACCAAACCCGTAACATTTCAAAAATGATGTCCAACAAATCGAAGCAGTGGAGAGCGGCTTTAAGTCTAACGTCACTTGAGCATAACGACAATTGCCATAAATAACACGCTCAGAAATTAATACACGGAAAAACCATCATCATCACACGCGTTGCTATAACAAGGCTGTACCGTATTTGGCTCCAAACAAAATGTGGAACTGGTTCCAAGCTCCAGCCATTAATAGTTTAAGTTGTTTTTCAGGTCTGTGCAGGATTTACGAAACTTCAGTCACAGTATGGCACATTGCTGCAAGGCTGGTTTTTTTCCTATAAACAGTCCACCGAAACCATCCCTCTACCTCACGCAGCATTTTAAGATATGCATGAAACACTAATGCCTCCGAAATTCAGTGGTCAGTGAATTTTGGCTGATCTGTTGATACTGACCAATGAATTATCAAAGGCCTAAAAACTCTAGGGTACAACTCATCTTGGCAATGGAAGCACTCAAGTTGGTTGGTGCCACCCTCCCCCCCCCCGTAAGGGTGCCTGGGTGTTGTGCCCCAGAAGTTGTTCAAAAATCAATGCTGAAACTGCACATATTCTTCTAGCTATCAGTAGAGTTGATTTTAGTTGTATAAATAGTCTGATTTGTGGTTTGTTCTTCCTCCCAGAAGAAATCATCCTCATATGCCAGGCAACTCATATGCCAGAAAAGAAAAAACAGCTTTTAGGCCTCGTTGAGAGTTCAGGGGACAAATTAGCGGGTTAAAGCATTACACCACATACTTTAAGCCAATCATCAAACAAGTGGCAACACAGCAGTGGGAGGAGGCAGGAGGGAAAAGCAATTCCCCCAATTCTGCGCTCTCAGAAAATTGTTGGAAAATCTTATTCTTGTCAGAAAATTTTTTCCCTGAAAATGTTCGGCCAAAAACCCCCATTCTGTGGAAATTTAGGGGGAAAAAGCAAAGTTTTGAGCAAGCATCGAAAATTTGCATCTGACTTTCAGAAAATTAAAACTTCCTGCCCTGTCTGCTTTCTAATGCTGCTACTAATCTATGGATTAACAATCCAAGAATTTCTGCCAAATCCGGTTCCAGCTGGATTTAAGAGAACAGAAATCCTGTATGGCCATAGCTGCAAACCAACTAGAAGTGAAAGCAAAATGATAAATATAGTAACAAAATTAACAGCGGCACACAACATGGTTGTAAATCGTACCTTTTGGTGACTTCGTTAACCACGAACACAGAAATATTCGAACATATATACACTCAAGCCAGTGTAAAGTACCGTATAACTTCTGACATGAGCCGCATGGGTCTCATAATACAGGCTGGAATATCTAGATGGTTCTAATAGTGTGCCCGTACTGAAAGTACTATGGTTTGGCAGGTCACTGAAACGGAGTACAACTGGCTGAGCCGGCATCACAATGTTCATTCTTTTACATCTTTTATAGGTAACCAAACTCACGCCAGCTAATATATGTCAAAAAGGTAAAAATTAACTACAAACCCAGGTACTTACCAGTGAAAACTGATTACCTGCTACACTAAAAAAGCAGACTAGAATTTCAAAAATCAGGCCTAATTATCAAGTGCATAAATGCATGTAAATCAACGCACTTGGACATTAAAAGTAGCGCAGTTCTGCGCTGAAGATAAGTTTGGCCTATTATGCTCATTACAGAGAGCGTTGTGAGGAGGACAGCAGTTTTGTTCAGGAGGGGGAGGTTAAACCCCAATGCTTGGCAAATACATTGTGTTCGGTAAAAAAGTAAACCCCTGGACATTGTACAATAAAAATGTCAAATCTGAACGAATCTAAATATAATTTCACAGACTTAATCTGCAATAAATTGCTAAAGTGACCACAAAAGTTCGTTGAAAAACATTGTTTCTTAGCGAAGTTATTAATTGTTTAATAGTGATAGCAAAATATCTCTATTACCAATATGGTGTTACATAAGTAAACCACTGAACATTTCCGTAAACAAATCAGATTTTGGCAAAATTCTACGTCAACAATGTATCGTCTAATGGCAATCAAAGTGCCAAATTTCAGTTAAATTTACCAATGCAAACTATAGTTACAGTGACTTTTGTGAGGTCACCCCAAAACGTGAAGTGTCCAGTACTAAGCAACCATTTAATAATCACGACAGCATCTGTGGATTGCTGGGAAATTCAGCAATAAACTTTTTAGCACCACACTTTCTTTTATTTCAACAGTTTAATTATAACGCGATCATCTGCAGAAAATACCACATTGTTATTGTTTACATTGATTGCATCAACAAATGTCACTTTCGATCGAGCGACAGCAGTAGGCTATGTAACACCATATTGGTAACTGAGATATTTTGTTATCAATATTCACTTATTAACCACTCCACTAAAAATAACATTTTTCAATGAAATGTGATGAATGATTTAGCAATTTACTGGAGATGGAGCGTATTAGATTTTATTCAAATTCATTGAGATTTGACATTTCTATTGTACAATGTTTAGGGGTTTACTTTTTACCAGACACAGTGTACATCCCAAACCTTAATGGCTGGTTATGGCGGGTCATCACCAACACAGGGTAGAGAGGCAAAGCTGAATACCAACCGGCTAGCTAGTGCATCGAAACAGACTTCGAAAAAGGTGCCAGATTTGGCAGAACAGTTGCAGCTCATAAGGTGCATGCAGAGCGATGTAACTGAACTGAACTGACGCGGTTTAGATTTTGACCAACTGACCAATGGGTAACCAGGGTGAGCTCATTGGTCATTGGCTGACGCATTCGTGAGCGTAGTCACCTAGGCCACCGATGCCGCTAGATGGTGCATTACTGCTCGCCCAGTTCGTCAAAAACCAAACCGTGTCAGTTCAATTCGCGACTATATGTAGGTTTCAATGCTAACGAATTTGCACAAGTGAAACAACAAAATACGACAAAATGAAACAATTGCATCGTGCACATTCTATCGCTTAGCACCACCAGCTATGTCACGTGGCATCAAACTGCGATGCTGCTGCTGGGAATTTCCAAGCTTGGACTTTCCTGTGCCAGCCGAGTTCTTTCCATGTAAAGAAGTGGCAGCGCTGATGACGGTTTTTCCACAGTTCACAACACGTGAAGATTCCACGCCGCCGGCCTTGCCGACAGAGTTCAACAATGGTGCCACCGGGGAACCCCTGGGGATATCTGTGGAGGAAATTTCTGACGTGGGGTTTTCCGGCGGGAGTAATGATGTGCCATCGGCTGCCGCGGTGACAGCAAGCAGAAGTAACTCTTGCACGAACAGACTTCTGTCTGCTAGTTCAGACTCATGCGACTCCTGGTCTGACTCCGTCGAGAACACGTCACCATTACTACAACAACAACAACAACAGAAGTAATAGTAGTAGTAGTAGTAGTAGTAGTAGTAAACAACTGATCTGACTCCATCAAGAAAATGTCCGATCCATGTAAAAATAGCAGCTACAGTACTACATTCACTGTCGCCATTTATTACTACTCAGCCCGAAAAAAGCATACATCAATTCATCACCCCACAGAAGGTAGAAGGTAGATTCAACCAGAGTGCTTGGTTATATACAAACCACATCTTAACACAGGACAGGTAACATATCTATTAAAATGCAACCATGCTTTTCCTACAAGAGATCATTCAAAACAATCCATCCACACTGCAAGACATTGCTGATCAAACATTTAGGTCCGGTTTTTCCATGCACATTTGATGGCCGATCAAATTGATCTCCGATCAACTTCGGTACTTGATCTGAGATCATCTCAATAACCGTTTTTCCATCGCCAATTAGCAACTGATCGTCCATCAAATCTCCCATCAAGTTGATGGCCGAATATTGGCGGATCAAGCCAGATAATTCACGATTAAACATGGCCGACCTACAAAGTTTGTTGTTATTCGTAAAGTATGAAAAGTTATCTGAACGCAGAGAACGTGTTGTGTTACCGCGTAACAATCCGTTTGACGAGTATGACGACAAGAAATTTCGTGAGCGGTTCCGACTGTCGAAGATCGCTGTCGCGAAGTTAATGGAAAAGGTAATTATTAATCGATACACACACACATAGATCCTACTGCTGTCAAAACGCCAACCCTTTTTGTAAATAAAAACAATAGAATAGTAAACACCTTGACCTAATAGCCTGAGCTGCCTGCACTGTCACGCCCACGTGCCGCAGTCAATTTGCATAACTAGAGCCGGCCACTGTTGGCCAGGGACCTGCCCGCGCATAAAAACGAAACTGGTGTGTGCGCGCAGGCGCCCTGTGGGAAAGTCCTGGCCGCCAAGTAGCCTGAAACCGGAACCATGGCATGTGCACAATCACTTTCCGCCAGACCGAGTCGTGTTTCTCTGTTTTTTAAAGTTTTATTGCACTATTCTGTCTACCTATCTCTCTCCAGTCTCCAGCCTCTACATTGTGTTGTCACTCGGCCTGGGGTCTTTCAACAAATGACAGTGGCAAGGCAGTCTAGATACCCTGATATTGCAATTTAAAAAGAAATAAACTGTAGTCCGTCCTTGCGTCCCCCGCGGACGTCAGTTCCACCTCCCTGGTTGTATTTTAAAGGTTTTCAAGTGCACATGTTCTTTTGTTAGCCATTGTCTGTTTACATTTCTGTGGCTCACTGCTGTTTTATATTGTTTTGCATATTTGTTTAACAATATGTTCACTGCATGCAGTTTTTGGTTTCAGTTTTTTTCCTAGTGTCAGTTTTCATTTTATTTTGTCCGTTTCTCAGTTTGTTTTGAGTTCATACTTCTATCTCTTTCATAGCATGCCTGTTTCATTGTTTAATTCTTATTTTTAGCATAGCAGTACTAGTTCCATTTCTCATGTCAGTGACATTCAAAACAGTTCTTTTAGTTTACATGCTAGATTAAAGTGGCAGCTTGTCACAAAAAGGCACTGTATTGTACAAATCTTGTTTGTGTGACAGATTAAAGACAAACTGGAATTCCCGACCACTCACAACGACTGTTTGACCGCCATGAACCAGCTACTTGTTGCTCTGCGTTTCTATGCCACTGGTTCATTCCAGCTGGTGGTTGGCGACACATTCGGAGTCAGCAAATCTACAGTCTGCCAGACGGTCCACAGAGTCACCGAAGCCATAGCTGCATTGAGCACAAAGTACATCAAAATACCGTCTACCATGCAGGATCAGAGGAGCACAATGCAGTCGTTCTTTGGTAGATCAAAGATGCCCGGCATCATAGGAGCCATTGACTGTACGCACATTGCAATACAGTCACCGGGTGGAGAAGATGCAGAAATTTACAGAAACAGAAAAGGATTCTTCTCGGTCAATGTACAACTAGTCTGTGAACCAACTGGCTACATCTCAGACGTGGTGGCTCGTTGGCCAGGCAGTGTGCACGACAGCACCATCTTTGATAACAGTAAGCTGCGAGCATTGCTTGAGACAAACCAGCTGAATGGATGCCTGGTCGGAGACGGTGGATACGCCTGCAGACGGTACATGCTGACTCCGCTGAACAATCCAACGACTGCTGCTGAGCGAGCATACAATTCAGCGCAGATACTTGCAAGAAACTGCATCGAGAGAACCATTGGCATGTTAAAGCGCAGATTCCCAGCACTCAAATACGGTCTGCGTCTGAAACTGTCCAACACGCTGCGCCTCATTGTTGCCACTGTCATACTGCACAACATCGCTGTTACACTCGGTGAAGACGAACCAGGCGACGAAGATGAACAGCTGCAGCAGTACGTTGCTGAGAAGAGACTGCAGCTGCTATGTGACACAGACGCAGGCCAGGCTCCAGCACACACAGCGGCGGCAGCAGGCAATCAACAGGCAGCTACAGCAGTGAGAAGAGCTCTGATTGACATGCACTTTGCCTGAACAATGAACACTGTCGTACACATACATGCTATATAGCAGTGAGCTGTTTGCAAACGGTGACTTCAGTTCGATTTCAGTTTGGTTTTGTCAGAAACTGCAGTTTTTAAGAATTTATAACTTTGCAGTAAGAAAAGCGTGTGATGTCAAACGTTTGCAAATGTCTAGAAAAAATACTGAACTAGCTTCTATTAAACATATGAAATATCTACATTGTGTCCCAAAAAACATCCCCATTTGTTTCTGCACTACCTGAGGAAATCACAACCAGCAAAATATCACTTTTTATCCAATGTGATATGATTGCTTAATTACCGCAATGCGTAAAAAACATTTTGTTCACATTTCTGACACTGTGATAATTAGTTTTCAAGTTACAGTCAAAAATGTCGGGGATGTTTTTTTGAGACACAGCGTATGTTGTATTCACTGTATCTGCAGAAAATAAATTTAGGGAAAATTTGATGAAGAATTAATTTAGAGAAGAAATTTGAGGGACTATTTAATTTAGCAAAATTTAAAAAAAAACAGTAACTGTAATTTTAAAAACTGAACAAATTTTGAATAAAAATAATTATCAAAATAATTATTAAATAATAAAAAGATAATCTGGAAAATGAATGAATGGAAACCACCTTTTTCATATAGATATTACAAATGCACGGTACACCATGTCCGAGAAAATACAAGAGTCCACAGTATTGGCACACTCAAATATATTTTCATACTTTTATAATTCCTGGCATAATGAGAAACTTATCTC
>Ga0209671_1005731_pt1 | contig 12622 bp, 6 predicted proteins | sample WorMetHERISLAND2_2_FD_187401 | JGI IMG/M metagenome (GOLD analysis project Ga0209671, IMG submission 187401) | Marine gutless worms symbiont microbial communities from Max Planck institute for Marine Microbiology, Germany - Olavius geniculatus... | ecosystem: Host-associated > Annelida >... | reverse complement strand
CACCTTTAATGCCTAATAAATTTCTTCAGCGACTACCAAATTTTATTGAAAAATATTATTTTCTACCAAAGTTATTAAATGTTGAATATCAAAAACAAAATATTTTCGTTACCAGTATGGCGTTAGGCAAGTAAACCCTTCTCCACCAGAAACCAGACAGCCGGACCCAGTTCTAAATCTGGGTAATTGGTACTCGTTTTGCACTGATTACTGGTGAAACTGATGAGAATCTCTCTACTTGCAACCTTTGTGGCGAAATTCAGTACTGCAAGAGAGATTCAATTTCAGTCATATTTTCATTGACGGATTATACATATTTGATATCACAGACACATTTTAGACGTTTTATATAAATAAACCTAACTTTGTGGTAAAATATAGGGTGATTAAATGTGTACATGTCACTTTACCGTCGTTTTTCCTTCACTTGCTTTTAATATGAAACTGAGTACCCTTGTATTATTTTGCAACCGAGTACCCGGTTCCTAAACGAGTAATACTGCAAATCACTACAAACGACGGTGCAATCTATGCAATCTGGGCGTGTTTTAAGGACGACATCGCAATGCTTGGGTGGCATAAGATCGTACTGCGTACTGGCTTATCTACTCCAGCATTGCAGTAACTAACCACATGTATAGTACTGACGCGACGCTGCCTGAGAGCGCATAGTGATGCAGAGATCGAACGTGTCTGATACGTCAGGCAGGATGTAGTTTTCAGAGTCTAAACCGAGTTCTTGATATTGGGCTTAAGATTTCGGTTGAGAAATCGACGTTATTTGTTTAGAGCGCAAACGTATACGTATAGGGGCTGCTGTCGGCTGGTTGCAGGTACGTACTACGGTCAGTGGGTGACGGGGCTGCGGCACGGATACGGAGTACGACAAAGTGCACCGTTCAACGCCGCGACTCCAGTACGCTACGATGACGCGCGGCTGCAGCGGCAGACCAGCCGTCCACGTCATCACAACTCCATGCCTGTACTCAACTCATCGCTGTCCATATCACCGGACGTGGACGCTGATAGAGCATCACCGCAGCCGGTGGCACCGTTGTCAGCTGAGCCCCAGCGCGGTCGCTCCGGCTTCGTGCTGACGGGAGACCGTGACGCCCCGGAGACGGTGAGACGCACCCAGAGACGCAGCCGATCCACTAGCGTCCGACGAAGAATCGCCGACAGCGTCAGCGTGTTCAGTTCGATGAATCGTCGCAAACGAAAGCCAGAGTCAGACGCCAGAACCAACGACGCGTCATCTCAGGTCCGTTTGTACGCTACGCTACTGCGTCGAGGTCCAGTCATAAGTAACTGAGCGGATAAATATTGTAATTTTGTTACGGTGTGGGTTGAATTAACTTACGACGAACGCTGTTTTATTGACGATCTACGTGTGAGAAACACCGGTTTTGCGAAAGAAATGTGAAATCTTTTCAAATATAGGCCTATGTTGAGCGCATAAAAATGCGCATAAAACTTAACACCACGCGTTAAAGTTGTTCCAAACATTTTGACAGTATGTGGTATTTTGCCATTTATATGGCATTACATAGACGTAGCTAAAAAGGGTGTCACTTTTTTTGGCCCACTTGGTAGATATAAAGATAAATGATGTATAGAAAGCAGTAAAACTAAGCATGCTCTGATTGTGCACTAAATTTGAACAGTATATACGACGAAGAAAAAATCTGTGCTGATAGCAAAGCACAGCGTCCCTGTGATGTTTGCCGCCTGCAGGTAACAAACGCCGTTCCTCCGACGGTTGTTGATCATGTCGTCATCTCAAACCACACCACAACGTCATCGTCGTCTCCGCGTAGTGACTTGATCGAGACTTACATGGGTGAGTGGCGCGCCGACAAACGCTCCGGTTACGGCATCAGCCAGCGTTCCGACGGATACAGCTATGCTGGAGAGTGGTGCGTATAATGCACACAATACGGTAGGCCTCATATAGATTCACTACACTTTGAAACTTCGCAAGTTAATGTTTTTGGTGCCGTAAGAGATTCGCGGCGAGGTGACAAGTTTCATTCCAGTTTCTTCTGCAGTTTATGCACCAGGGAAAGAATCAGCAAAACTTGCGTATTAGTATTTGGCTCAGTTATTATAAGCATAAAAATAGCAACTTCATTGCGGTTCATAGTGTGCTTGCTAGTTTTGACGGAGTAATTTCCGTTTTGCTTCGGTTTAAAAACGACAAACGGAAATTATGCAAAATTTGCTTTACCAAGTGTGCAGCATTTTCATATGCACTATCATGAAAAACACGCCAAAAGTATGTTGAACATAACTTTAACGAATTAAAATGCATCGTTGCAGTGGCAAGCTACAGTATGTCACGAAAGTAATGCAGAATTGTTGATACAGCCATTGTCCACTTCACTTAATTATTGTTGCTGCTACTTTACATTGCAATATCAAAATAAATTTGCTATTATTACGCTACAGCTTCTACACCGTGGGCCATAAAAAACGTAGCACTTTACATTTGTCTATATCTTCGCCGATTATCGACCGATTTTCAAATTTTTTTACTGGCACACTCTGCAGGCAATTTGCAATAATGTGATTATTTTACATTTCACCACACGGTAAATGCGTCTCTACGTTACCTTGTGAAATATAAATGTAAGCAAAAACTAACAATAATAACAAAAATTTAGGTAAATGGAAAAAACTCTTCAGACCAACATCGCGATGAATGATCCGTATGACACTAGACCATGTTAGACCCACACAGTCTAGTGTCATACAGACCATTCACTGCAATGTTAATCTAAAATGTTTTTTTTCAATTTTACCAAAATGTTTGTTTGCTATTATTGTAATATGTGCATATTTCGTTGATATTTCACAAGGTGGTGTAAAGACGCATTTACGTTGTGGTGGGATATGTAATAATCACGTTATTGCAAACTGTCTGCAGAGTGTGCCAGCTAAAGAATTTTGAAAATCGATTAATAATTAGCGAAGATATGGACAAAAGTAAAGTGGCACTTTTTTGGCCCACCTTGCATAAGCGGACTAAATGCAACGAAAGAATGGTGCCCATCAAAATCGCCAACCAGCAAATCCGGTAGATTACAGGATGTAAATAATATTTCAATAGAAAATGTACCACTCATGCATCACTCACTCATCGAAATAAAGTAAACTGTCAGCTTAAATGATTTAGCCTATGTGTCTTTATGAAACAAAAAATAATCGTACCTTTATTTTGCACGCGCAAACTTTTCGCATGCCGTGCATGGGTGCTAATGCACCCAGAAAAAAATACGGGAAATAACTAAAAATCCAGCTAAGCGCCAGAGAGTGAAGACAGAGCGTTGCACTAGCAACTTAGCAATTTTTTAGCATCAAACCACAGACAAAAGAATCAGCGTTGACGCGTTCTCACGTGTGAGAGCCAGAGTGTGCATGGACGTTTCGTACGATTGTTAGGTACAACGACAAGCGATCCGGGTACGGCACGACGACGTATCCGGGCGATCGTCCGGACCAGCAGGGTAAATACAAGGACAACGTACTGATAGCGGACGCCAGGAAAGACGCTCGCCGGTTGCTGATGCTGCGACTGTCCAAGATGAAGGACCGCGCCAACTACGCTCTAGCACTGGCACAGAAAGCTGCTGAGGCTGCAGCTCTCAAAGCAGACGTCGCCGCTGCCAGGTTCCAATGACATCCAGTCACTAATAATGTCCAGTCACGAATGATCGTAATGTTTCTCCGTCCATAAAGGCGCTAAGACGGAACGGCCGACAAATTAGATACTCGCTGTGAAGTGTGTTTTATTACATTGTCGTGCGCCCAGACATATTTTTGCTCGGCCGTGCCATAAGACCGAAGTGGCAGTTGATATACAGGGCAGTCTGAAGAGTTAGTCACATATTTTCATTGCAACTTTATTAGTTTTTGGTGCCATAATTTGGTGCAGTAATTTTGCACACGGATTGCATTTTGACAGCTCCTGACCAATGGTTTTGAAAATGATATTGCGCTAGTAAATGGAAACCAGAGCATGACTTCGGACAAACTTCCATGTAGTGTATGTACCGTGCAGATCGGGTATTTCGATTTCAGTTAAAAGTGTAATAATATTTTAGTCATTGCGTTGTCAGTGAGGGGGCCTGCGTCAATCGTTATATCGAATTACTGATAAGTTTGATGTTATCGTGACGTAATTAAGCCTAACAGGCATGGTGGAATTTGGAAAGAAAACATCATATGGCTTACATTATTCGATTATACAGAACATTATCGCAATGTGGGTGTGTAGACGGGTGAACGCGCGTGAGAAGGCCGAGCAAGCGAGGGCAGCTGCGAGGAAAGCGGCAGACAGCGCACAGCGAGCACGCTCCGTCAGCGAACATTTCAGTTGGTCACCGACAGCCACTTCTCTGACTTCGAGCTCACAACAGCTAGGTCAGTACTGTACAATAGACAACCATATCAATCACCGCTGCCTGCGTCAATCGTTAAAGCTAACAAGAAATTTGAGCTAATGCTCACGGGACGCGCGAAAGCCTATAGCAGTTCCTGCCCGCAAGCAGTCACCCATCGCAGTACTAACCGGGCCCGGTGTAGAATAACTTCGTTTTAGCCGAAACGCGTTACCAACGACGCCACGCCACCAATGCCAGCACCGTGGCGCCGCCTTGTGAATGATTTTGTGTCGCAGTCCGAAATCGCCCAAAAATCCATCAAAAATCCCTATTTTGGCGTTCAAGGTCATCTAAGGTCATTGAATTCGGCGCCAATCGAAAGCCAGTATACGATTTCCTATTAGTGATTAATAGTAACCTAGGCCTTATCTCGCACCGTTACTGAGATATAGCGAGTTATAGGCCAAAAATCGCAAATTTTGCCTACCCCCTCTCATTTAGCGCCCTCATTCGGGGTGACCCCCTTCGAATTTATGGAAAAGCTTTACGGTTCCTGAAACTAGTGTCTTCCAGGCAGCCGATGGTGAAGATTTGGAGATCCTAGCTTGGACCGTTTTTGCCTGATCCACCCGTGTGACAGACAGACAGACAGACAGACGGACAGACAGAATTGCGATGGCTAAGACGCGCTGAAAGCAATGCAGATGTGACTAAGTCGACGCACACATTAGTAATAAGAAACCCAGCTGTCGCTAGGATAGCTGACCGTACTGGTTGTCAGTGACCTTCAAGGTCATTCAAGGTCGATGATTTTCATTTTATTTGAAAGGGTGTATGCCACTTCTTATTAGTGATTAATACTAACCTAGGCTCTATCTCGCACTATTTTGTCACAATGGCGCGTACTAAAACGCGCATTTTTTTCTACCCCCTCGTTTAACCCCCAATTTGAAAAATGTTCCCCTTGCAGTATATCGCTGAAATTTTGCATGCCCGAGTTTAAAACACATGGCTAATTATTCGTGTAAAACATTTTTCCGAAGACCTGCACTTTAACTAGGGTACATCCGTTACAGACGGACAGACGGACGGACGAACGACTACCATGCCAATAGCTCGACCGTTACTTAACTAGGGTCGGCTAAAAACAAATACAGAAAGTGGCAACTTTATTAATTATATGCTTGATTGTATTTTTTTGTACTGTATTGATCAGTACCGCTCTATGGGCGTCCCATTGTCATTATTATTATCATTGCTGTTGGGCGCTGCAGATGTGACGCAGTCGACGTCGACGATGGGTCATGCAGTACAGCGTCAGGCGCCGTCGTCCGTCAGTCACAGACATCCAACTGCCGGTCAGACTTCAGCGGACGAACATCGCCGGCATAGACACCACCAGACGAACGTTATCGTGCCTGTAATTAGTGAGTTGAGTGCGCCGGTCAACGTCGACGAGCGGCTGCGACACTCGTCATCCACCTCTGCCGCCAGTGCTTCGACGTCCGGCCGCGGCACAGCGACTACAGTCCCACCCGATCAGCCCCAGCTCGCGGCGTCAACAGCAGCAGCAACGAGTGTTCAGCGACGTCGACGTCTCAGTCGTCAGCATTCCACCGAGCTGCGAGAGGTGCCGCCTGACGTAGAACAGTCTCAGCGACAACTGCGGCTGTCCCCAGATACGGCGGCGGAGACCCTGCAAGGACGAGGGCTGCTTTTAGACGTCGTAGCGGAGTCCCAGCTCTCTTCGACCCCCAGTGCATCGAAGATGGTCGTCGTCGCCGGCAAAGACAGGCTGAACACTTCACCCGCGACAACAACGAATCATCACGCCGATGTTATCGGTCAATCTCGACGATCAAACGTGCCGGCGACATCGGCAGCGGCACAGCTCACGCCGGTCGAGTACCATCGGACTCTGTCGTTGGAGCGTGACGTCACGCCCGTCTTGTTCTCACGTGATTTCGGTTCCGCGACGCAATCGCAGCAACAACAGTCTTACCATTCCCGTTCACTCGACGCGAACCACGGTCGATCGACGGTGAGAGAGAGGCCGGCCGCCTCAACGCTCGACGATACGGGAACTACTAGCAGACACTCGGGCGATGACGACGACGTCGATAGACATTTGTCACACGTTCCTCGACGTCTTCGTCGTCGCCGAGGCTTCCAGTCTTCCGACGCTCCGACCAGCGCAGTAGATGTGGTAGATCCGAGGATGGGGTCCAGCACCGAGAACGCTGATGCGTCATTGTCGATGCCGAGCATCGTCCATTACAACACAGCGGCGGCTCAGGCGCAGTATCAGCCAGCAGCCGCAGCACGTCGTCGTCAGCTGCCCAGCACACCACCACCAGTCGAGACCGAGCGCCCGGTGAGCGCCGTCTACGTCATGTCAGACGGGGTTCGACGTCGTCTCGTCCCTGCCGCCGGCACCGAGTACTTGTCTGCCCCGGTCTATGACGAGCCGCCGTCGACCGAGCTGGCCGAGCTAGCCGAGCCTCCGCGCCGCTACCGTCTGGAACCGGCGCCGGCGGCGGCAGGGACTCAGGCCAGCGTGATGAACATGGCAGCGGGGGCGAGGGGAGATCAGCGGTTGGCGGTCTGGCGACGAGAGGACGTGGCTGTACTGAGTGAGCTGCGTCGAGATGAGATTCGGCGACAGAAGGAACTCGACGAGCAACAAACACTCGTCCTGCGACTCGGCGATTTCAAGGTGTGATAATTATTCATGTTCGTTTACTTACAGTTTGCATTCAGTAATTTCTTTAAATGTGCGAGCCTTAAGGCGCGTATGGAGCGAACGAAATAGACTGAAATGCACTGAACTGTGCAAAATGACGTAGTTCTTTTGTTTCAGTTTGTTTCAGTTGACTCCAGTTCACTCCATTTCAGTTCAATTTATTTCGTTTGCTCTTTACACGCTTTTACTTTTTGCCTGTATTTTCTGTTGTTTATTACGTTTCAAAGTTACACGAATATCAAAGATGTGTATACATGCAGTGTTTCTTAAATTTCGCATTCTACAAAATTTGACGTCGAAACTAGATAACCAAGCAAACGTATTTTTTCAATATTTTGTGTCTTTTAACGCAGTGGTGGCAACGCAAATCCCCCTATAGTATAACAGACTAATTATTGGTGCAGTCTACAGGCGAAATTAACAATCCAACAATAAAACATATCTGTTTACAAGAATAAACTGTGTGTTTTGCTAAAATGTAGTCTGTTCATAATGTTAAAGCCCTCTTGTGAGTGCATTTGACGTATTTAGGTATAGCGTGCATGGTGATCGGACATACATATAGCCGGGATTCATATAGTGCATAGGTTGGTTGCTATCAAAATTTTTGTGTACTAACAATGTGGTAATGTTCGTAATTATTGGTGGCTATTTTTGCGGCGGTCACTGTGGTTGTTGAATGTTGAGTTAGAACACGGGTAACGGGTTTCTGTACGTTTAAAGCTATCGATGTTGTCGCGGGCGTAAACCTCAAGTTATTCTCAATTCTGGAGGGGGTCAATTATGGAAACAGCTGTGCAGTAATTATTTCGTCTGAATGTTTACCTTAAATCGTTAGGTGCGAAAATGTATGCAAAAGTCAAATTTTGACTCAATTTTAGAATATGCTCAATTTCAGATGCCGGTGAGATAACTCACAGCGCTTTTGCAGACGTCGTAGTTGGCTATAGGGGACCCGCTTTTAGTCATCAAAAAGGAAAAGGAAAAATAGTGGCGAAAAACAGTGAGAAGAAAAAGAGTGGAAAGGGAAAAATAGAAATAGGTAAAGAGGTACTCAGCCACGAAAATGAAGGCCTTGGAAAATGCAAACCCCATATCTTGGAACGGGTTTATGCCTTTGATGTCGTGTGCTGTATGTCTGTTTAATTTTTCTTTTTGCCGACTCTCTGTGTTGTTTGCTGCTACGTATACCATGTAGCTTTTGGTGTCTGAGCGGCTGGTAAAGTCGTATAATGATGAATATTATTCATTGACAACTCACAGGCTATATTTAGGCTACACCAGAGATGTAATATGTTTTTCGTGGTCTCAATCGTTCAGCTATTGGCACAAAATGCGACCCCAGCAATAACACTGGTATCATCAATACACGATAGCGTGAGTGTTGTAAGGACGACCTTCAAAGTCTATGGGAAAAGGCAAACTTTGACCCTCAGCGAACCAAAAACCCCTAAACCGATCGTCACCAAATTTGAATGGCGTGATTACGTCGTGGACGCCTACCACCAAAAAATTTGGGCTCAATCCGCCCAGGGGTTTTTGCTGCCCATATAGGTGAAATATACACTCCTCCTGTTGGAAATTTACTACACTTTTTTGATTCTTCAACTCGCCTATAGGCGAGTTCGTTAGACCGATTTTTACGCTTAATATGTCAAATGACGTGGTTCTGCGCAAAAAAGTGCCTTTTTAATGTTACAAAATTAAAGTTTGATTTTTGACTTATTTATTCGAAAAATTCGAAAAAATTACAATGGCGCCTATGGGGAAATTTTAAAAATTCTTTAAACTGTCGTAACTTCCGTTGTGTGCAAGAGAGAGTCGTAATTTTTGGTTCTAGGGTATGACTTTCGAGGTCGGCCTAATTAACGGTGACATTTATATTTACTCTCGATTGACTCCCGTTGCCATGGCAACGAAATTTGGGACAAAATTGGCTATAACTTGGTTTGTACAACAGATATCACAAGATCCTTGCATCTGACGGAGGGTTGAGGGTTTGGCAATTAGATGACGTCAGTCTAAATCTACCACGGCCAACCCTGATTTCCAGCTATAACTAGCAGCAGCGTGGTAGGAGCAGCAGCAGCAGTAGACACATCCAACGTTCTGTACCAGACCGGAGGTATACTGCTCTGCCTTAGGTAAAAGGTAAAGATACGGATCCTGCTATAGCGCTTTTTACATGCGTCAGGCTCATTCCCCGACTTTTGGCAATAAAACAGCAAATACATATGAAAAAACTTATCAGTTTACAACTGTGTGTAAGGACGATGTGACGATATCAGTCCTCTAAAACAGCAAAAAATCATTTGGGTAACCTTAGATGGGGCTATGCATATGGCGTCCTTACAAGCTGACTTTAGTTGGTAATTACTAACATAGTCTAAAGCCTTCTTCATTTGATGTTATTTGTCGTATTAGGCCTACTTGCCCAATGGTTACCGATTTGGCCGAACTGCCCAAAATGTGCACCGAAAACAACAGATAAGCCTAAGGTATAATAATAAGCTTAACTTATGTAAAAGTCTGCATAATGACGATATGATGATCTCATATAGCTGCTTTCATTTTGGACCAAAGTACTATAGGCCTGCTTCATCGGATGGTCATTGCCATAATAGGCTACTCAGGCTAAAATTGAGTGCATTAACAGCAAATGTAAAGCCAAGACGACAGCCGGATCATTCATGCATGCAGTTAGGTTCTATAAATGGCAAGCACACGGATAAGTTCACGTTCTTATTAGACATTAACATGTCCCATCACTTTATTATCCGGCCATCCATCTGTGCATTCTACACGCGTTCATAACTCAAGCAATAAGGCATAAAAATCCAAGATTGATGTAAATGTTCTCCATGGCACAGTAGCTGCTACACCATCTTTCAGCTTTAAAGTGTCTAATGTCAGGGTTCGGGTTGTGTGGTGCAGTTGGACAGTTTGTATGCATAGGCTTATGTGTGCGCGGTTAGCTGAGTATTGTGTCGGCACAGGATCATATTTTCGCTTCCTTGTTAGGCCTACCATTAGCTAAGCCATAGGCTGACAGAAACACTTTCAGCTGCTACGCTAATCAGTAAACATTGGGCAAGTAGGCCTAATACGACAAATAACATCAAATTTGGTGGCAATCGAGAGCCAGTGTATGATTTTCTGTTAGTGATTAATAGTAACCTAGGCCCTACCCCGCACCATTATTGAGATACAGCGACTTATTGGCTAAACATTGCAAATTTTTCCTACCCCCCTCTCATTTAACGCCCTCGTTCGGGGTGACCCCCTCCGAATTTATGGAAAAGCTTTAGGTTCCTGAAACTACAGTCTTCCAGGCAGCCGACGGTGAAGATTTGGTGATCTTAGCTTGCACCTTTTTTGACTTATCCACTTGTGTGACGGACGGACAAACAGACGGACAGACAGACAGAACTGCGATGGCTAAGACGCGCTAAAGCAGTCTAGCTGCTTTCGCGCGTAAAAACATAATCACTGTTCCCGCCAATAATAATTGCTGATGCGGTGTATGGATGGAGACTGGCTGGCATGCAGGTGCTATCATAATTATTATGTTGGTTGACTGTGAACAGGTGTGATTGTATGGCTAGGGTTGGTGTGAACGGCACGAGATGCTGCTGCTGCTGCTGACACTCAATCTAACACTGGCCGCCATCTTCTACCGACTGATGCAGACCGACGACTCACAACCGCCACCACCGCTCTAGCCAACCTACCCGCATTCGGCCTATCTAATTCCTCCTGTGTCAACGACGCAGTTCTGTTGAAACCGGCGACGATATTCGCCGCTCAACGCAGACAGATAGACAGCCGCTTTAGCCAGTGGCGTAAGAAAGGAATCAAGTAGAGATGGGAATCGAACCGAACCGAACCCTGCTGTTGCCTGGGTTCTAAAAAGTTCTTATAAATTTAACCATTTTTGTAGTGTAGTATCAGTGCTACCCGTAGGCGTAAAGTGAACTTAAGCCACATTGCAATTATTGGTTTATGACTGATTGAATGATTTATTAAGAACAGATTTTTAAATATCATTGTGTGCTGATTGATTATTGCTTATTGTACTTTGGCATACTCGATGGTTAGAACCCACATAGAACCGATCCGAACCGAACTGGAAACACAGCATACTAGAACCGAACTAGAACCGAACCTTTATTTTTTGTAACTGCAAAGAACCTGAACCGAATCCATATGTTTGGTAGAACTTGAGCCGAACCCTAGCCATAAGAGTTTTTTTCCCATCTCTAGAATCAAGCCCCTAGACAGAATATCCGGGCGGGCCTCTCTCCTTTTCTCCTGATCATCTCTCCCATTTCATTTAAGCGTTTTCTGTCTGAAATTTTCATGCTCGTGCACGAATTTTATTGCACATCGTAGACAAAATTCAGTACAGTCGTGCAGTGGCTTTTGTGCATGTACAAAGCATCTGCATAACCGGTTTACGTGGTTAAGCCGGTACTAAACGCACACGACTTTCAGTGTACTTAGATAAAATTAATTCTAACTAGAAATACGTTCTGTGGAACGAGGTATCTGTCCCATTGCCACGCTATATAGTCTAGCAACTGCGTTTCAGCGTTTAACGCTTTTGTGAGCCTGCAGCCAATTTTGTTTTTGAATAAAAACGATTAGTTGCCATGACAACAGGGGTCTTCAGGGGAGAAATTTGCATGACACCATTGCATAGCCCGGACCCGAAAATATAGGGTAAATGAAAACAGCGTGCAATTACCTTTTCCGGGAGCCAAGTTATAGTCAATTTTGTCCCAAAATTTAACGCCATGGCAACGGGGTCGACAGGGAAGAAATTTAAATGACACCATCGGATAGCGCGGGCCCGAAAATAGGGAGGTAGGTGCAAACAGCGCACAACTATCTTTCACGGATGCCAAGGTATAGTCAATTTTGTCCTAAAATTCGTTGTCATGGCAACAGGGTGGACAGGGGAGAAATTTAAATGACACCATAGGATAGCCTAGGCCCGAAAATAGGGGGAGAGGGTGAATGCAAACAGTGCACAATTATCTTTTACGGGGACCGAGTTATACCGCTTTGAAATCTCCATTGGCTGTAATGCAAAATTTTGCAACTTTTGAGTGGTTGTTATGGCGATAAGGAGTAAATTTAAATAACACCGTTAGATTGCCCGACCCTGAAAATAGGGGGGTAGGTAAATACAGCGCGCACTTATCTTTTACGGGGACCGAGTTATACTGCTTTGAAGTCAACGTAGGCCGTAATGCAAATTTTTAAAAATTGTGGTGAAATAGGGGAAGAAGTCATCGGATTTTTATCCCAAACAAACTCGATCTTACTCTTCGGGCCCCGAATCACTGTACAAAATTTCATCAAAATTGCATGGAGTAGTAGACATTGACTGTCAGAAATTTCTTAAACCAGCCCAATCGTCTGTAACACGTGGACATCCGTTTAAACTCTGTAAACTCTCATGCCCATCTGCTTTTATTGCTAGCACTTTTTG
>Ga0209671_1005728_pt1 | contig 12626 bp, 7 predicted proteins | sample WorMetHERISLAND2_2_FD_187401 | JGI IMG/M metagenome (GOLD analysis project Ga0209671, IMG submission 187401) | Marine gutless worms symbiont microbial communities from Max Planck institute for Marine Microbiology, Germany - Olavius geniculatus... | ecosystem: Host-associated > Annelida >... | reverse complement strand
GTTTGCCGGCCGCTGACTGCACGGACTGACGATCGTACCCACCTTTGTATTTCGTAGTTAATTTTTAGGCTCCCTCGGGAACAGAGTACTGAGGGTAAAAAAAAAAATAATAATAATAATAATAACTACTAAATAAATTAGTAATGAATTACTAATGAGCAAACTAATAACAACGCACCATCGTTGATAGAGGTAGATGACAAAGACAATGTCATCGCGGAAGCACGCGAGTCGATGAGCTGTCGGCATGGTGATGATGAACGCAAACACGTCATCGATGAATGTGTTGAATGCCTGAAACACACAAACAGTGACGCAGACATATCAACTAAACTATACGACTACTACACCACTACACTCTCACTCGTTCTACACTGTGTCTCAAAAAAACATGAACATTTTTGACTGTAGCTTGAAAACCAATTACCAGATTTTGATAATTTTTGGTACAAATATTCAAGACAAAACTTGCCATCAAACAACTGTTCTGTTTCCCACCTCACCCAGTGTATGCTTCTGCACTACCTAGGGAAAGTAGATCAAGCAAAATATGTGTTGAAATAAACAGAAAAACCTGAAAAAAACATCCCCAACATTATCAATCGTAACTTAAAGAAAAATTCGCAGATTTTAATAATTTTTGGCAGAAATATTTCTGACACAACTGGCTATTAAATAAGTGTTTTAGTTTCCACTTCACCCAACGTCTGCTTTTGCACTACCTGGGAAAAGCAGACCAAGCATAATACGTGTTAAAATGAATGAAAAAAACGTTGATAAATTCTATCTATCCTAATATGTGGGCCCCAACAGCTGGTCTGTTACAAGGTTTGACTGTCATTTAGCAGTGTGTCTATTAGGTGAAGTTTAGGAATGTTTGTGAAGTCAAGAAGCGAATGGTACAGCCTGGATTTGTCTGGAGCAGAACTTTATCGATACTGCTGTTAATTAATGGAAAAAGTGTCTCCTTGTCTGTGTTCGCATAGTGGGCCACCACTTCAAGCAATTTTACTGCAGGCAGTTGAAAAATGGACAACTGGATGAAATGTCAGCCAAAGTGTCAGAAATGTAAACAAAATGTGTTTTACGCGTTATGTTAATTAACCAATCATATCACATTGGATAAAAAAGTGATATTTTGCTGGTTGTAATTTCCCCAAGTAGTGCAGAAACAAACGTTTGGTGAGATGGGAAACTGAATGGTCATTTGATGGAAATTTGTGTCAGAAATATTCGTACCAAAAACTACCAAAATCTGATAATTGGTTTTCAAGTTACAGTCGAAAACGTCAGGAATGTTTTTTTGAGACACAGCGTATAACATTTGGACACACGAGGTGGCAGGGACTGTGGAGCACAAAGTAGCAATATTCTGACAGACACTGCAAATTTCTAACAGAAGCTATTACGTATGGTCAAATTCTAAATTTCGCCTCAAAATTTTTCCAAAATTGTGGGTCAGCAGCCCCAAATTTTGCATTTTTTGCACCAAAACTTTCAGAAAAAAAATTTTCCAATAATTTTGCAACAATCCAAAATTTACGGGGGCTGATACAGCTGTGGCCCCTTCCATTGTGAACATAATGCTACTGCATGGACATGAACTATACACATAGTGATGACAAAAGCAAATGCATCAACATATTAAATGCCTGATGAACACATCCCATACTGCCATGACTTCTACCACCATAACACAAGGTACATTAGACAAGAAAAGCCCAGCTAACGCAAAGGAGAATGCGCAACAGCAGTGATGTTTGAAAGCCTAGTAAAACAAAATCTAAGTTCACCAATCCTAGCAACGATGTTTCTTTTACAATCGCCAGAGGGCGCCAGATGACCGGCGGCTAATTATCTATAGTGATTTATTTGTACTCACCAAATGGCGTGACCTGTCTCGCTGTGCCAATGCCGTATCATCTGAAAATTGCAAATTTTTTTACCCCCCCCCCCCGTCATTTAGCATCATCGCTCAAGGTGACCCCTTTCGAATTTATAGAAAAGCTCTATGGATTGTGAAACTAGAGTCTTCCAAACAGCTGACGGTGAAGAATTGGTGATCTTAGCTCACACCATTTTGGACTGATCCACCTGTGTGACAAACAGACAGACGGACAGACGAACAGAATTGCAATGGCTAAGACGCGCTACAGCAGTGGCTGCGATTGCGCGTAAAAACCAAAGCCTTCAACAACACTCACATGTGTGTGTGTTCTAACAGTTCCCATCATTAAACAAGCATCGCATTCACGCTTCACAGTCAGAACTGACCCGCTGACAACACGACAAATCAACATCACCCAAGAGTCACTCACACTTCAATGTGCAGCCTTCAACTGCACCAATAGTCACATGTGGTTTTTTAACACAAAAAGCAGCAGGCACGTAAAAGTCTCATTCTAGCAAGTACGAGGGCCATCCCCAAAGTTTCCAGCCTCGACATGTTAGACAACAATATCTTCTGCAATTTATACATCAGTGAAACGTATATTTTTACTGACTCATATAAGTCTGCTGCGGATATGACGATATTGTAATTTATGTTGTCACAGAGCATTAAATGGAAATGATTCCCAACGTCAATGCAAACAGCCTCAGATCCTATATTCACCAATTCAAATAAGAAATTCATAAGCTTATTTGTCGGGGTTTTCAAAAAATCAGATGCCACGTGGCCCCACTTTTACAAATCCAGCTACAGCTAGAAAATTGTCACGCTACTAGCGAGCCTGATTTTACGATGTTTGCATTAGCGCTCCAAATCATTTCGGTTTAGTGCTCTATGACATCGTATATTACAATCACATCATATCAGCAGCAGAATCATATGAGTCAGTAAAGGATGTACACTGATGTATAGATTGTGGAAAATATTGTTGTTTAACATGTCGAGGACAGAAACTTTTGGGATCACCCTCATATTGAAAAATGGATTCAGCGTATGTGGCTAAACCTGAACTATGCACAAAATATAAAACGCTTACACTTATAGCGATGCTCAGATACAGCATTTGCTTTCACTGATGAGATGAGAATAACCAGACATGCTACATACATTCTTAACAACAGCCAGTGCCACTGTATCAATGTTAGCTGTAAAAAGAGTTTTATATAATCTAACTACAAAATATACTGAACTACTATGTTGAAAAATACCTTGTACATGAAAGCTCTCCATGGCAAATGGGCAACAGACTTCAGCTAAACATGCAACAAATTTTGATAAACTTATCATTTGAAGTCATATAAGACTACTAATAAATAACACACTCAACAATAAAAATCTATAAGTACTAAAACAACAACAAAAGGAACAACAGCAAAACAATGGAAAATAGTAAAGGTACTAAAACACAATCAAAATTAAAAAAGCAAAGTAGTAGTAGTAGTAAAGTAGTAATAGTAACAGTAAAGTCTTGAATACTGACCATCAAATACACCATATGAATCTGATTTAGGTACCATTTTTCCATGCATATTTGATGGCCGATCAAATTGATCTCCGATCAACTGTGGGACTTGATCGAAGATCATCTCAATAACCGTTTTTCCACTGACAATTAGCAACTAATCGTCCATCAAATCTCCCATCAAGTTGATGGCCGAATATTGGCGGATCAAGTCAGATAATTGACGATAAAACAGGGCGATCTGCAATTCGTTGCTTATTCGCGCCAGAAACATCGCTTCACTTCGCTCGATAGACCAGCAATTCACACATTGAAATAAAGTTCCAGGCATGGTGATCAATCACTACTGATCAATTTATACTGTGTATAGTGTTTTGTGAAGAAATAAAATCGATAGATGCACCTGTATTGATTTATGATAAAACGTATTTTTGATAGCAGATGATATGGACAATATCTTTGATATCATTGCTATGACGACGTTTACTGGCCACGGCATCCACTCGCAGCGCACACTGGGTAATTTAGCGCAACACCGCAAATTAAGGTCACTGTCAGTCAATCAGATTGGCATAAAGTAGGCTCATTTGATGGTGGATCAACAAATCGTAGATCACATAATTGGAGATCAAAAATGTATGGACAAACGAAACACAGTTGATCGACGATCAATTCTGAACATCAAGTTGATCAGAGATCAGCAAATCAGAGATCAAATTTGATTTGATTGGCGATGGAAAAACCGGACCTAATAACAGTACAGCTGCTTGATCAGTACGTAATTGTGTATAAATCGCCTACCATGTAGTTGATGTATAGCTGAGGCAGCATGAACAAGAAGCCGAATGCATACACACCTGCAGCAGAAGCACAATGGCAACATTTTATCACACATCAACTGGATCAACTACACGAGTACTAACCTCTCTGCCTCATAATATATATGCACAACAAAAAATACAACTATTTCTACAACTGAAATGACTGGTTCACAACTCATGGCACAATAAGATGAGTTTTAATTTGCTGACTAATCAACCAAATTTCTGTTGAATCAAATATAATTTCTGCAGTTAAGCCACTCACTAAAAGATAAATTTTGAAGACTGACAGAATTTGATTTCTACTTTTATACATCAAATGTTCGCAAATTGCCCAATCAAAATCACACAGCACTAGCAGCTACACATGACAATAGCTAACAAATTAAAATGATTTAAAATGCAACAAAAAACAACATAAATTTGGCTCACATAAAGAAAAAAACAATTATAAAAATAGTACTTATATTCAGATTAGCATACCATTGACTAGACTCTGAATGCACCATGAATACCAGCTGTAAGTACAACAATGAAGAATTTTAAGTAAAGAACAAAAAAACTAGCGAATATCTTATAACATTTACAAGCTAACTATTAAATGCCTGATGAACACAAGCCATACACAATAAAGGTTGTGTGAACGTGAATATTGTGAATATATACACATATATAAATTAAAGCAAGAAATTGAGAACTGTTTACTTATAACATACGTTACATGACATGGAGAGCAGTTCTCACAAGCAAAACTACTGAATAGTTGAAAATGAATGCGTTGGCTCATCTGCACAGAAAAAATAACTCAGCAGCAGTGAGGCTCCATTGATCAAATTTTCATCATTAAAACGCTTAATCTGATGACCATTTAACAAATAATCACAACCAGCATCACAAAAAACTCCACACAACGCCAACGACTACTTCTACGATCGGGGAAAAACATGGTGTATTAATTAAATGCCGACAAGTGCATAAGTTTTATTATTCCACTAGCGAGGTTAAAGCTAAATTACATGCAACACAATACACATGATACCTGCGATGCGGTGTGTAGATCAGAGAGTAGACAGCGCCAGCAAGACAGAGAGGATAAAGCAGGTAAGACAGCTTGCCCATTGCCTGTAACCAAACACACACAACTGAAGTAGTAGAAGAGTGCCAATGATCAATGTCGGACAATAAATACAGAACAGAAACGATTAAAGATCCATGGTCATGGATAAAGTCACTCGCGCAATTTATGTAGATTTAAATTTTTAACCTCGTATATATAATATGTTGATTTGAGCTTCATAAATATATAGAATTAATCTGCGATTTCAAAAAAAATGCAGCACTACGTTATGTTATGCTAGAAATTCAGATCTAGCAGTGCCCCGATGAAGTCATCAACCTAGGCTAGGCCCGCCATTAACGTTCATGATGTCTATGGGTTAGGCTGATAACCTCACTGGTTGCATTTGCTTATCCATCATGGCGATGCATTTTCTATGTAATTTTCGTGGATTGTTGACTTGAAATGCAAGTTTCTCCACGTTGGCAAAACGCTGGGTGCTGATATGACTGTCAAAATTATCGGAAAATTATGCACTTTTGGGAAAATGGATAAAATGTGAATGTTAATTTTGGTGTCCATGGACCTTTAAATCATACCACCAAATACCATCACCAGTAACTGGGACACAGCAAAAACCTTGACCTTAATTCATCCCGCATCCAACTGGCATTGGGCCACACTCCGATGCCATCCGTGTCTGTCAAGAGCTGCCACCTCTGCTTTTTCCCAGGTGAACCCCATTGTTTGTAAGTCTGTTGACTGTGCTCCTCCAGTTCACTCTTGGTCGACCTGGTCCTTCCTCTCTCGTATCCTGGTACCTGCCAGTACAGTGCTTGCTGTGGTATGCACCGGTGATCCAAAAAATAAAATGTGTAGATATTCAATGACTGAGAAAACGAACAAATATTGATAACAATCACCAAGCTAGATGAATCAGGTAAAGTAACATGGCTTCCATCCACAATGTCAATGGAAACAAGCAAGCTAGATGCCCGAGATCATCACCGAAGCTTTGACAAATCTGCTCACAAACTGAAAAATATGTACCTAAATCTAGACTAACAATTAACTCAGCCATACAGCTGGTGATGGTGATGGTGAGGCTATGTGCATTGGACAAATTCAGTGATTTCTTTTGCAAATTTCCTGAACAGTCCAAAGTAAAATAAGCCACACAATGCATCAACCTATTGCTGTAGTCTACATATATGCAAAGTTTAAATTTCTGATCTGTTGTAGTTCTGGGATATAGTTTGACAGTAGTATTTATAATCACCTTCACCACCAGATTAGCTAAAGTCGACCACATAGATCATCCGCACTGCTTTGCTTGTTCACAAAAATAAAAGGTTAACAAGAAAAGCCAAGCTAACGCAAAGGAGAACGCGCAACAGCGGTGCATGTTTGAAAGCCCAGTAAAACAAAATTTACAGTCGCCAGATGGTGCTAGACGACCGGCGGCTAATTATCTAGACGGACGGACAAACAGAATTGCGATGGCTAAGATGCGCTACAGCAGTAGCTGCTGTTGCGTGTAAAAAGTGAGTATAGATCTTTATCGGAAATGCATCGCAGAGCTGGAGCCACAGGAATTACCTCAGAGTCGAGGGCTTCAGTCTGCTTCTCCTGTTCACTGAGACCACCCAACTGCAACGTGACAACAACACAAAAACATCAAATATCAGACATCATCAATAGGGCACACAGTTTTCCGCGGGCCACAGAATTTGGAGCCAAGCCGCCAAATTTTTCCTTTGCTGCAGAATTGTGATATTTCCGCGGAATTTTGCAGAAGTTGAAAATTCACCGGCGATTAGTACGACTTTTGACTTGATGATATATTTTTATCACGAAAAATCTAACTAAACTGGTAAAAGCTGTAGTCCCTGCTAATAGCTATTACAATATGGCACAATCGTGAATAAACGCAACACAACTTGACTGACTGCACCTTCAAAATGAAAAAAAGATACCTGGTGTTCTTTGTATGTTGCTGGCATAACTCAGCACAATGTCACTATACCAGCCATCCCTTCAGAAACTAAAGTTTAAAAGCTCAGTTAACTTACAAACGGAATGCTGTGGTAAGCCGCGGAATTTTGCAAAGTGGCCCACGGAACTTGGCAAAATTTTTCGTGAAAAACCGTAGGCCCTAATCATCAGCACAATATTCACGTTCATGCAAACCTTTATTGTTTGCCAGCAAACAAATGACATCTAAGTGTTATTAAAAACCAAAATAATTTAAACATATCTAAAATTTCCAACATATAATAAACATATCGCTAATGAAAGTACACAAGGCAAAGCTTCTTATGAAAAAACAGCTCACAGTTGATACGCAAGAAGAGTGAGAAGATGACATTAAACCCCAGAGTCTGCTTGCTTCAGTGTAACAAAGTATACTCAAAGCATGAAATTAAAGCGTGCTAAAAAGTTGATGACATGTTTAGATAAGTTTAGTTTAGCGCTCTACGCTGCAATTTTTATGGCAAAATATAAACGTAATAGCAGAATTTACATTGATACGTGGAAATGTACCATCCCAAACAATGTCCACTTTCAGTGCCTTGAACACCTTCCAGAACTATAACAGACAAAGTACACAAGCAACACAGTCAGCTTTACAAAAATTAATAACTAATTAATGATTATTTCTGAATTAAATCTAACTGTGGTAACTACCAATTTCGGTTATTAAGCCAGATTCAATGAAACATAATTATTGAACGTTTTCTTGACCTAATCTTGTGGACAGAGTAAAATGTTTGCTTTTCTGGAATACAATGATTAGGATGATTTCAGATTCATCAACTTTATAATGTTCTGATAATGTTTATTCACACAAAAACAGTGTAGAACAAGACAGAGACAGACACAGAGAATAAGACAGTTTTACTGAAGTGAATTTCAACCAAAAATCAAAATTTTAAAAACTACAATTTTTATTAATAAAATAAAGATTAAATTTCACTAATCTTTAAATACTTTTCAATGACTAATAACCGTCTGATAAATCGTTAATTTCCAGAGGTTAGTGAAAACAACAGCCATGTAACCAGAAAATACATCGTGTCTACCTCGATGACGGTTCCAATGCCAGCAGGAATGAGAACAAGTAGACTGGTTTGTTCATCCATCAGGTAGAGAAAGATGATAAAAGTGCTCACGCAGCGCCACACAACTGCACCAATTAGTGATGATTCGATATATCGAAAATATCGATATATCGTTTTCGATATCGATATATTGTATCATATCATTAAAAAATATCCATTTTTGATATATTGCGATATTTTTTATATATCACGATATATTCGATATATCGCGATATTTTATGCCACAGGTTTATATTTTTATTACTGCATTACCAAAATAACAAGAATAAACAGAGAAAATGACAAACTAACCGAAGCAAACTAACAATAGTTAATAATATTGTTAAGTTCACTGACACACTTTAATATCCTATCTACGTAAAGCAAACTGCCTTGCTGAACGTTCACGTCTTGTTCTCATGCTTGTATAAGATTTACATACTAATCATTTTTAAAATATCGATATCAATATCACGATATTTTCAAAATATCATATTGGTATCGTATGAAAATTGAAATCCTTATATCGAATCATCACTAGCACCAATCACAACCAGACAGACCTACTGACATTTCAGCGCACCACTCCAAAAGTCTGCCATTCTGAAAAGCCGGCACGATAAGGATAGACTCAGTGTTAGAGTTGGTTTAGCATTTAATCACTGCGGTTACATCATCATCTAAAACAGGTTTCTGGTAGGCCCTCAGAATGGCAGCCCTCCAGAATGGCGGCCCCTCAAAATGGCAAACCCGAATCTCATTAAAAGTAAAACTGTACATCCATTATGGTGCTAACGCAAACAGCTTTGTGTACTTCTGTCCTCTACACTATCCGGTCCATCTGTTCTTCTACATGCTTTTACTGGCAAATGAAGCAATATACATAAAAATACAGGGTGAAATATAAAAAGGAGAGTACATACAGTTTATGTACACTGTGTCTCAGAAAAACTGGACCGTGTTACGTTTTCAAATAACTTCAACAATCTTGATCCAATATCAACAAATTTCGGTACCAAGTGTTGTTATTCAATCAGCACTCTTACCTGATTGCCTGAAAACTGATGAGTGGCTTACATCCCGAGTTTTTCCAACTAACTGACAAAGAAAAATCTGTATGAAAAACACATAACAACACAATACTGTATCAAATACATTAAATATGTAAGTCTGACCCGTTTTTGTGGAGAGTCCGACCATCGAGTCACGGTTTCTCCAGTAACTGATGTCATTCTTGAATGCCAGGAAATCAAACAACAACTGCAACAAATAAGAGCAATTAGTAATTACTACAGTCACTCACAAGCAGTTAACAGTAACGCAGATAAAAATATTATATTACAGGACGGTGGCAAAAATAAGAACAAATAAACATAAACTCAAAAGCAAATGGGCTTGATCAGCATTATTTCTTATCTCTCATTATACAGTGCAATCTGTTGTTATATAGGTAAAAACACCATCACCAATATTCACCATTAACTCAACTGCTGCTGCCCATTAACTCCCACTGACTTCAGTCAGTAATCACTGACCACGACGAAGGTCAACGATTAATAACTTTGGCACTGTTGCCTCACCTTTGCATTAAGAAAACAGAATCACAAAACCTCGTGTCTACAGTTGACAAAACCTCCGAACTACAAACTACAAAGCTCTTCAGAATGCTACTTAAATATATACGTCATTATATAATAAAATATAGCAAACAAATCTGCATGTTATTCATTAACAAACTTTATAATAACATTAAAAACACTGTGGAAATAGACTGAAAAAATGCACTGCATAGAAAGTAGTTTTCAATTTTTGTTGAAATGTCATAAAAATCAGATAGAATGTTTTTCCATTCTACCCTTGATTAAAATTCCAAGGGGTTTCTCAAAAACCAAAAAAAACACTGGGTGATGCTTTTTTCTGCATGCTGTATGCAAGAAGTTAAAAATATCATTACGTGGAAAGCAGCAACAAGGAATGTCAGTAGAAGTATGTAGAGATTGGTGTCAATAAGAAGTCCTTTCATCTCATCAATGTCTTTGTTCTGAAAACCTGTGAAAAAATGTGTGCAAATTAGTAATTATAAACAGACAATAATAATGCTAAATTTTGCATAAAAATTCCAAGCAGTTGCTCGGAAAATTACAAAATAAACATTAGGGGATGCATTTTTGCTGCACGTGCCAAAAATATCTTTACAGAGGAAGCAAAACCAAAGAATGCCAACAATGGTATGTAACGGTTGCTGTTAATAAGGAGTCCTTTAAACTCATCAATAATGGCTTTTTTTCTGAAAACCCACAGCAGCAACACAATGTGTGCAAGTAACATATCATCATCATTCATCAGCCACAGCGACATCTAGACTTCAACTGCTTGGCGGCTCAGCAGCTAGGGCATTGGATACGAGAGTGAAAGGTCAGCGATTCAATTCCCAGCTGGTGCACTACCAAGTATCAACTCTGGGCAAGTTGTTCACACCTACCTGCCTGTGTAGGTGCAAGTATCCAGTGGTTAGTGGTGACTCGTAACTTTCAGGGTGCAGTTCGATTCTCGCTGCCGGTCATTTGCAAGCAACGTTGAGCAAGTTGCTAACCTACTACGTGCTCAGGCCAACTCAGCCTCCTACCTTCTGTGGGGAGGGGGGAAATGAGTCTTACAGGCTATAGGGTTATGGCCTAGTGTGGTTGATTGGGGAGGTGGTATGTCTGCTAGCTGTAAACCGTGGGTCCAGTTGTTCGCTGATGCGAGCAATGGCTAGCTGCATTGTGGGCTGCAGTATCATTAGCTCACGCCAATCAGCTCCCACTTCCAAGACTGTAAAGTGCTTCTGTCCATGATTCTGTCTCATGTAAGAAGCACTACATCAAGTACCAAACTTTACCTTGACAGTGGCTGAAACATTTGTAATTTAACTTGAATGTTACCTAACGAGTAGAGGTTACGAAAAGCCTCAATCATGGTGACCCAGAGTCGTAGAGTACCAGCTGAGATAGGCTGGTACACAACGTCCAACGTCATCTCCATACTCGTCTCATTCAGCGGCTGTCAATAATAACAATAACCAAGTATAAATAGCTTCATTAAGATCTCCTTGATAGACAGTGCATGATACATAAACGGTGAGAACCATCTGGTTTATTATTTTTCCACTGAAATTACACATTACCACTACAAATACATCATGTAATAAAGCCTGCACGTCTATGCATTTTATTTATCAATGCAACATGCCAGTAAATGACTAAGAGAGATCCTGTATACTTACAACCAGGTCCTTAATGCGATTATTGAGGTCACCAACGAACATCAATGGCAGATATTTGCGGCTCTGATGTAACCTACATTAGATACACAACAGCAGCCCTTAGCACAGACACAATATGGACACAAAAACTGATGAGTCTGTTAACCCTTATACCGCTGGAACCAAACCCTTTCAGTTTCCGCTGCATTTCAGCAGGCCGCGGGAACCTACTATAGTCGATCATGGTCGTACGTCGACAGGTGTTGACCACCGGTGCCATCTATAGTCAGTTTCACACGCAGACGCATTGCTGCTGCCCTCTAGTGAACTAGTCAGGTGTGTGAGGAATATTAGTGTGGGTCTGTGGCCAGGCTGGACAAGAAAGCAAGTGACGTCTGCAGCCCAACTGCTTAAAAATGCAATATATTAAAGAATTCTCATGTTACAGTTAAAAATGCAGTTATCAAATAACGGCTTTTAGACTTTTAGGAGGACTTTTAGGCTGCTCTTTGATGCCCTCATGCACAGGTTTCCTTGAACCTAGAAGGTTGAATCTTGGACCGTTCAAATCTACGTTCAATGCTGAAAATTTCATATGCAGCTTGTCTTGGTCTATCCTGCAGCCAAGAATCGAGAAAGAAATGCATAAAAACCCCTATTTTAATGTTCACTGCACTCGGTGGCAATCAAAAGCAGGTGTATGACTTCCTATTAGTGATTAATAGAAACCTAGACCCAATCTCGCACCATTACTGAGATACAGTGACTTGTTAGCTGAAAATCGCAAATTTTTCCTACCCCCCTCTCATTCAGCACCCTTGCTTGGGGTGACCCTTTCCGAATTTATGGAAAAACTTTACGAATCCTGAAATTAGAGTCTTCCAGTCAGCCAACAGCCTTTTCTGCCACCTAGCGTCCATCATCCTATGCGCCCTGATTCTTTCTGAGACTTTGGCGCTTTATAAATCATTTACTTACTTACTTACTTAC
>Ga0209671_1005727_pt1 | contig 12627 bp, 5 predicted proteins | sample WorMetHERISLAND2_2_FD_187401 | JGI IMG/M metagenome (GOLD analysis project Ga0209671, IMG submission 187401) | Marine gutless worms symbiont microbial communities from Max Planck institute for Marine Microbiology, Germany - Olavius geniculatus... | ecosystem: Host-associated > Annelida >... | reverse complement strand
CAAACATAGCTGATGTGTTTCCGAAGCTAACGGATGTTGAAGCCTGCTGGCTGAATATGTCTGACATAAAGCAGCTCGATGCTGGTTCGTGGTTTCTGAGGGTGAGTGTACATGTGCTACTGGTTGCATATGGTGTCATTTCACATTGGACAGGTGATTAGTTTTTTTATTGTAGATGAATTTTATTGTTGATGCATCTTCATTTGATCGTTGTTCTGAATTTTTAAACAGCTCTTAGTATTTCACTTTTAGCAGACTGATTGGCAAATAATTATTGATGAAAATAACTACAGCATTTTTGTTTTGTATCGTTAATTGATGAATATATCTGTTAATTTTTTAAATTTTGCTGTTTTATTGTTTTATTCCCTCTATTCGTAAATTATTTTGTAAAATACTGCCCTGTCAACAGTATTGTGTTCAGCTCGTGATAAGTAATTACCTCCGCCAAGGAGGTTATGTTTTTGCCAGACTTTGTTTGTTTGTCTGTCTGTCTGTCTATGTGTCAGCAAGATAACTCAAAAAGTTATGGACGGATCTTTCTGAAATTTTCTGGGAATGTCGGGAATGGCAAAAATTACCAGTGGTTCAATTTTGGGGGTGATCTGGAAGGAATCCTGGATTTTAGATCTCTTTGAAATTTTCGTTAACATTGCTTTCAATGGGGCATAAGGGAAACCGCTGCCAAACAGAATATGGTGCTGCCACCTGGCGAACAACATGGCCTTGGCGGAGCTCTGCAGGCTCTGATTGCTTTCTAGTTTGTAACTGTTGCATCTGTTTTTTTTCACAAGAGGTGCATGTGTATATCTGTTGGATTAGGATGATCCATACGGCACAGCAAGAACTTTGTCAGATGCCACAAGAAAGCTGTACACAGCTCAGACAGTTCCGACACTGGCAGAGATGTTGCAGCTTGCTGTGGCACGGAATGTCAGTGTCATGTTTGACATTAAAGCAGTGGACAGCGGTCTATGCAAAGGACATCTGTATGAGCAGCAGTACGGACAGATTGTCGTGGACACAGTACAACAGCTCGGCTTCCCCAATGACAATGTTTGCACTGATTTTGATATGTCTTTTCCTTAATCTCCTTGCTGGAACTGCTATTTTGTAATACATATTTTTGTCTATAATTTGCTGTTTCTGTACAGTGTAGTTGTTAGTTATTAAATAATGATGGAAAATTTATGGTATTTTTTATAGAGATGACTGTAGCATTTGGTGATACTGATATACAGAGTGCGGCAAAAAAGTAGCCCTCTAAAGTTTTTCGTTCTTTTCTTAGCAACCGTTTGGAATTTTAATTTAAAATTTTGCAGCTTTATTTACTAAAAACCTTCTGCATTTAACTGCCAAGTAAAATATAATTCCTTTGAAAAACAACATAGTTATAGATTTTTTACCATGACCGCTTACCAATTTTTCAGCATTCAAAAATGTTCAAGCTGCAACACCAATTTAATAACATCGTTAAAACAACAAAGTTAAATAATGATCAGGTGCCAGAATTCCATTGTCACTGTGAATGTTTGAAGTGTCCACCGCCAGCTCCAAGCTACAACACCAGCCTCCAGTCGCCTTATTTGTGAAATCTTTCATAGCTGCCATGTTGATCGGTTTTTGTGGCAGGTTGCCCCAGATAACCTAAAGCGCTTCCTTGATTTCGGCGATTGTTTTGGGGGTTTTTTAAACTTGCAGTAAGCCTCCAATTTTGCACCACACACATGATAGTTCACTGGGTTTATATTCAGTGAATTTGGAGGCCATTAGTTTTTTTGTGATGAGATCTGGACAGTTGGACCGTAGCCAGTTCTGTGCGCTGCACGCTCTGTGCTGGCACGCCGTCCTGCTGGAAGATGAACCTTGTGGGTAGCCGGTGGTTGCTTGAAAAGTACGATAATTTAGTGATAATTTATAAACAAAATAAATTACTGTTTATCAAAACGTTGTAGTCACGTCACCGGTTTTTGAAAATTAAATAGCATTTTTAGCTTGAACATATTTCAATGCTGAAAAATTGGTAAGTGGTCGTGTTTAAAAGCTTATAACTTCGTCGTTTTTCAACAGAATCGTTTTTTACTTGGTAGTTGAATGTAAATGGTTTTAGTAAATAACGCTGTAAAAATTTTAGATTAAAATTTCAAACGGTTGCTGAGAAAACAGCGAAAAACTTTAGGGGGCTACTTTTTTTGCTACACCCTGTAGTAGACATACTTGTAGAAGTAATATATGTTGCTGGTGCAGATGTGGTGGTTGTACTACAAGACTTTGAATGCAACAACATCTTTCCATTACGTCAGTGCCAGTCTCGACCAATCAGCTGATTCCCTGCATGCAGACAATGCTACGACGGTCAACTTTGCCTTCACCTCCGTCATGTGGGATCGCATTCTGTAGGCTGTCACATACAGTAACATTATATACAGTGAGTGGCCAAAAGTGAGTAACCAAGATGGCGCCACTGCGTAATTACCAGCAAGTGGCTGACAAGATTAAATGGATGTCTGAAGGAAATTATCTGTAAAGATCAGTAATTGGTCGAATAATTTTGGGCTGTAATGAACAATTGCAGTTTTCCAACAAGGAGGGATATAAGCTGCGAATATAAGCAAAAGGCAATGGCACCCAAGTTCCGATGACTGCTTCAGTTAAATCTTCTTGCATTTTGATGTTGTTCAGTTTATTCTGGAGCTTCAATTTAATTGTCCGCCATATATTTTCTGTTACATTTATGTCTTAACTTTGCACTGGCCATGTCGCACTAGATATCCATTTTTCCGTTATCCAGTTTTTTTGGTGAATTTTTAGTGGTGTGCTGGAGCTAATTTTTGTGTAATATAAAAGGCTTTTTCACAGCATAATTAATAACAGTCCACTATAAATTAGCATCCAGAAAATTTTTTGGCTTCTTAGCATCAACATTACTACAGGCTGGAATCAGTATTTCCACACTATTGTAAGTTATGTATCCAAAAAGCACAGTGGATATTTGTGAAGGAAACCATTTTGCCCATACATTCTGGCAGCTACATTCCGTGGCTGATTTTCCGTAGTAGGTCCGTTTCAAAAAACTTGAAATATATACAGGACTTTATTTTACATAATCTACCATATTGACATGAGTTAAATTTTTTTCAGTAACTTCAGAGTCATTTTAACACAGGCATTTTTTTATTCATTTCACCTTGCCCGTTCACAATTATCTGCTGAGTGTAAATACAGTTTCGCACACAATGACGTCATTTTGATGTAAGTGCACGCTTACGTAATGTAGCTACTTAACACGATTAAAAAATAATCAATATGTTCAGCGATTTAAAATTTTGCTTAAATGTTTCTGTCAACGCTTTGCAGAGGCACATTTTTGCGTGGGCAACTTTCCACTGTATTTTAGCTGTAATATTTTTTTAAAATCTCAGATATACAAGTGATGCTTTCTACATATTTGTCAATATTGGTACAAGCAAAACCTTCGTTGATAAACTAAGAGACAATCGTTTCAACATTAGCTCTTTCTGTTTTTTGCTTACTTTAACCATTCACAAATATCTATTGTGCGTAGATACTATTATGCACATAATGACGTCATTATGACGTCAGTTCATGCTCATGTAATGTAGCTACTTAATGAAATCCATAAATAGCCAAAATGATCAAATATCGGAAGTGTGTGCTCAAATGTTGCTGACAACACTTTGGCAATGCACACGAATTTTTGCTGCTTGGTTACTCACTTTTGGCCGCTCGCTGTAACATGATTTTTATTTTATGATTTTTATTGTAGCCTGTGTTCATTTTCATCTGCACAAATGGTGACATTGTACATTATATGACATGTACTTTGTAAAAATTTTTGTAGTGCTAATACTAATATTAGACTCTTAACTTTTCCTATATGAGTGTAATTTTCTGGTAAACAGAAAAGTACTTAATTTTGTTTAGTGTAGCTAATTCTAGTTTTTTTAAATTTCTCATTTTATGTAGTCGATTATTTGGATTTTTATTTAGGTTTGCATCTCTAAACTTCTAAACCACTGGTTGACTGTGTAATTGGTTATTTATTCAAATTTTGATTGATTGACTGGTGCATTCATTTGTTCATTCGTTCATTTGATTGATGTGTGGTCTCATGTTTTCTAGTTACTACCTTGAGCAGAACATTTGGGTGAATCTCTACACAGTTGACTCTAGCTGGCTGTACTCTCTGTACTGGTGTATGAACGTCACTTCAATTACAACCAACAGATGCCAGGAGTTTGCACAGATGACGTCTCCTGTCTGGCATATGGTAGGCAACTTTGATGTATTTTGCTTTCATTGCATTTATCAACATTTATTCTCGTTCTGTGCCATATTTTGTGTTTTATGCTGTTGAACTTTAAGCTATCTTGTACATAATTTTGTTAATGGTATATTGCAACTACAGATGAAGGCACTTTTGTGCCAAAAATTAAAGCCTGAGTTAAGAGCTATTTTTTCCATTTCTTACAGAATATAACAGATTGCACATGTAGCTGTCTGAACAAGAAAAGCGTTGCTAACGCAAACGGGAACGCGCAACAGCCATGGTGCGTTGATGCATGTTTGAAAGCCCAATAAAAACGCACTATGCAGTAGCTGCTGTTGCACGTAAAAATCAAAAGCAACAGAGATGCAAGTTACTAAAATCAGAATAAATCGCATTAGAATGATAACTGTGGCTGTAAAAAGTGAAAAGTTTTGTTGCTAAGCAGGATGTGCTCAATTACAGCAAATATTGCTTACTGTTGTCAGTTTTTGTTTAAGCAGAGAATATCTATGGAGTGACATGAAGTGGATTGGATGTCTTTCAATCTGTTACCAATGCGTTAGTTTAAGACGGTGCTGTAAATTTATGAAAAATTTATGTTTAAACAGTGCATTCAGTTGGCTGCTGCATTGCAGTTTTGCATTAATGCCGCTCCCTTCTGCCAGTGGAAAGTAAAATGCATGCCATTGCATTGCTTGGCGATGACATAAAGTTCTGCAACCGTTGATGCTTGAAGTGACACAGTGCAGGAAATTAACAGCCAATCATTGAGTCAGTTACTTAATAACAAGCGCACATTTGAAAATGATTCGTCCAGAACATTAACACTAAAATTTCCTACAAATGTAGTATTTTACAGAATTTTGCCATAACAACTGGCTTTGCCAGTGGAAGCCAATGTGCCAGGCTACAGAAACGTTTGACTATGCCATACTAACAGGCAGATTGAGTGGGTGCTTTTCATGTTTATGACAAGTCAAGTCTGATTATCGTGTGCTTTCCGTTGATGACTTGCTGATATTGTACATTGTGCAGGCGCCAATGATTTATCTCACTGTGTGGCTTGCCGTTGACTGCATTTCAGTCGTCTTCATCATTCTCTTCTGGATCATTCAGCGGTATGTTTTCGCTGTGTGCCATTTTCAAACTTTTGCGCTTGAGACTGAAGTGCTTAACAGTTTTAAATATAAAGATAAAGGCGTTAGGTGCTTGCTATAGTGCTGCTTGCATAAGTCACTAGTGACCAAAAGTGCTTTACAATCTCGAAAGTGGCAGCTGATTGGCATGAGCTAATCATACTGCAGCGCACCATGCAGCCATTCTTTGCAAGTGCCAGTGAACAATTGCATCTGCATACAACCGCCCCAATCAGCCACACTAGGCCTTCGCCTTATAGCTCATGAGCTACTACTCATTTTCTGTCCCGTTGAGGATAGGAGGCTGAGTTGACCTGAGCACACAGTAGCTCAGCAACTAGCTAGGCTCAAGATTGCTTGCAAATAACCTGCAGTGGGATTTAAAACACAACATAACTAGAAATTTGGGGCAATGCCCAACGTGAGTCCGCCCGGTGCTCTAAGTCCAATTGGGGGTTAATTCAGGGGGTTGAAATTCCCCCCATCAGCAAAGTCACGTGGCCCAAAGTCAAATGCATTAGCATATGCAGAACGTGCATTGTCGACTTAGGGTGGGTCAACACCTGGGCCTGCAACTTTTTTGTTAGTGGACCAAAATTCGCCAAATTTTTTTCGCTGGACCCAGCGAGGATCATTGTCGATCAAGTTTGTTTCCAACTTTTGATATCGCAATTAGTATCTAAGATATTCACGGTCAAACTCGAAAGTTGTTCGATATCAGGCTGGATTTTTGAATTTTTGGCCCTCCCAAATTTCTGGGGTGCAGGCCCCCAAAAATGTTTACATAAGTATTCATGTCCACCTTATGGCACGTCATGTGGTAAAGTATCGTGATGCTACTCCCACTACCGCCAAAGTTATAGGTGTGGATATGCTAAATTTTAAGCTAATTTTTGACCCCCTTTGAAAAAAATTGTAAGAGGGACCCCTGTCTTAAGTGTGGGGTGCACTAGTAAGACTTGGTCATTCTCTAGTGCGTGTAAAAATTTGGGGGTGCAGCACCCTTTAAGGGCCAAAATATGGTTTTCTGAAAAAGGTGATGGGTACAATTTCACCACTTAATCTCCATGATTAGTGGACCAAAGTTCACCAAACTTTTTCACCCAACACAGGAGGAATCGTGGTACAAAATATACTTGTCCAATTTTGAATATCTTCATCCTTTCCAGAGATATTCACCGCCGAACTTTGAAGTTGTCCAAAATCGGGCCAAATTTTTGCATGTTTTTGGCTCCTAAAATTTTTTGTGGGAAAGCTTTTCAAAATTTTTGATTGGCATTACAAAAATTCAGCTTACTGCTGATCACCATGCAAAATTTCACGCTGATCGGCTGACGCATCTCGGAGATCTCGCGTTGAGAAAAAAAATAAATAAACATCTGCAGTAAAACATAGTTCTTCCAAAAACTATCATTTCCAAGCAGACTAAAAATTACAAGTCAAGTATTACCAAACCACTTGCAGCTACTGAGGCATGTGCATGTTTTTGATAGCTTGTACTCTGGCTTGGTGACGTAGTATTTAGGTCATTGTACTTGCATCTAAGAAGTTGTAGATTCAGCTGCTGGTGATATTTGCCATGAGGTACCAACACTGGGCGTGTTGTTCGCTCATATGTGTCTTTGTCATTGAGCACTATAATTTGGTACTAGTAGTCAAGCTTGAAGGTGATTATAGACAAGGTGTGATGTTTTATATGTAACACTTTGGCTTGTGCTGTCCCCACTACAGAACTTTAACTTCTTACTTATTTTGTTTGTATTAAAAGAAGTGTTTGTTTAATCATACACAAGTAGTTGCTGCTTGTTTTCATCATTGCATTTTGTGCATGTAAAATCAGTCGACGTTGTTGATGGTATTAAGACTATTGCATCGTCGGGTGGAGGTCGACAGTGACTCATACTCACTGCAGCCAGCGCCGACAGCGACGTCAACCTACCGACCGGAGACGATGCAGCAGCAGCTGATCAGTGTCGAAAACTGCTAACTGCACTGTAGTTTTCTTACTGTTGATGGCGCATGTAGAAGTGAGACATGCAGGCCTTGTTCAGATCAAGCAGTTGGACTGTTTCGGAAATGGTTATCTGCTTCAGTCACTGCAGTGTCGGGCGGTCGTGTGATTATTGTTCGTGCTTTCTACACGACCGCTCTTCATTCAAGGGTAATTATTTCCAACATGGTCCAATTGCTCAGTCCGTGTGGAGTATGTATGTTCCATTTGTTAATGCACTATCCTGCACTTGTTGCCCTTTTTCTGTGCTAAAATAGGTTTTTTATCATGTTGTACTTTCTTGCTGTGCACTGTTTTCATTGGGTTTTGTTTGTTCGCAGTCTGCAGTGACATTTGATGCACTACAGTAATTATTAGTGTTAATATTGGTGTAGTTGTTATTATTATTAGAGCTGTCAATTTAACACATTAATTAACACATTAGTGTGCTAATAAATTAACACACGTTAAAAAATAACACGGGTTAAAAAAGTTAATGCTCATACGTAAATTTATGTTAATTTACCGAATTCTATGAAGCAAAAGCTTCAGTATTCTGTTAAACTGCTGTTATTTAACAATCAAATGAATTCACGTAACTAAACTGTAGTTGCCGTTCCATCACTACTGTTAATAAATAATTAATTATATATTTAATGTATAGATCTGTGGTTGATTATGCGTTAAAAAATGTGTTTTTAACTTTTTATATACTACAGGTAGGGCTCCCAAACGTCGCTGGGCCCGGGGTAACTTACCCCCTACCCTCTCTCTCGATGGGCCTGGGTGCGTTAATAACACGTTAATTAATGTGTTAAAAAATTAATGCAGTACGTTAATGCATTAAAAAAATTAACGTTTCGACAGCTCTAATTATTATTATGTGAGCATGTGACAATGTTTTCTGTGATTGCTTGATGTTTTTGTATGTATGTCAGTGGTTACTTACTTACTTACTTGGTTACTTACTTACAAGGGTATCTGTAGAGCTGACTAGTGTTTAGTTTATAAGTTCTACTTACATTTTAACAATATGTACACCATCGCAACCTCGATAGTCATGAATTTAGCCTTTTACTAAATAGTTTAAGTAGTAAAATAACACCACATTTCAGTGACCCATGGTTCAGTAAGAGATGCAGCAAAAATTATTATTTGACAGTTCTTGTATGAATTATTGTTGAAGCTGAGGTGGTATGGTTTTTTGAAACTTAGTGTATACATTGTATTTCTTGTACATACAGGGGGGGGGGAATCGGACCTGTTTGAGCGTTGATAACTCAGCGGTGGTTACCCATAGAAAGGCCAGTTATATGTCAAAAGTTTTAGAATGTTGTAGACAAAAAGGGCGCAACTTGCATAGCAAATCATTTAAATAATTTTGCCTAATTTGCATAAATGTTCATTAACCCTAAAATTAGGCATTTGCCTGCACTCCTATGTGCCCAGGCGCATTGAACTCAAAAACTCGCTGCCAAAAAGTCCAGATTTAAATTCTGTGAATTATTCGGTGTGGGGGCATTGCAACAAATGGTGATGGTCACAAAATTTCAGTAACTGACCAGCTAAAACGTGTGCGCTAATCGAATGCTGGGCTCAGCTGATCCTGAACACTCCAGCGATCAATCAGCTGCCTGAAAGGACTGATGACAGTTATGAATGCAAAAACTGGGCAACTGTCTATGTCGAATTTCATCTAAACTCAATGTATGTGTTAATGATTGTTGATATTTCACTGTATGCTGAATGAAAATCAACTTAAATTCATGTGTTACTGCCAATTTAGCATGATTTTAGGGGTGGGGCAGATTTGCGTAAATCGGGCAAAAATATTTAAATGCTGAGACATGTAAGTTGTACACTTCTTCTGTACTCAATTTCGAAACTTTTTGGCATATTACGTGCCTTTCCATCAATAAACATCGCTAACTTATAAAAGCTCAGATATCAATGTTAAATCCATGTGTTACAGTCAAATTTGGCAGAATTTTGGGGGTGATGAATATTTATGCAAATTAGGCAAAGAATATTTAAATGCTTCACTGTGCAAATTTGTTGTTTATTTTTTACAGCATTCTGAAACTTTTGACGTATCACACGTCTTTCTACCATTAACAAGCGCTGAGTTATCAACGCTCAAACAGGTCCGGTTTTTTGGCCCACCCTGTACGTGTACATGAAATGCTGGATATGTGCGTTTGTGTATGTCACCTTAGTGCATTATTGCTCATCTTCAGATCATATTCATCAGACTGTACTACGCTGGCTTATGGCAAGCCTTTCGCTACAGACATGTTGACTGACTTGTTGCACTTAGCATTTTAAGCTTTGCAGCTTTTACCTGTAGCGGGCTTGCATTTAGCTTCCCAAGTCATTTGTCTTTTTTTTATACTGATGTCAGATATATTATTCAGATTGTCAGCACTTTCTGTAATTTGGTTTTTGGATGATTTATTCTGATGTTAGTTATAAAGTATTTACCGCAGTCTTTTATCTTGGATTTGTATAATGTAATCATACTTGACGGGTTTATGTCCTCCGAAATGTTGTGTTAACTTGGTCTGTGCCATGAGTGTCTGCCTACATTTGTATATCAACAGCACTTGCAGGACATGGCATCAGTTGGGATGACAGATTTTGAAAAAGCATTCCACTGTGCATGCTTGATGCAGTTGTTTCTTGTTTGCATACATTTTCCTATGTGTGCTTGTTGCAGAATTCATAATTTTTTTGTGTACGGAGTTAAAACTAGAAACAGCACTGCACACAGTTGTGCTTTACATATAGACATTTGCTGAATTATGAACAGTTGGACAATCTTTGGAATGATTAAGTTTCAGTCATTGCAGTGAACCGCGGTCATGCTAAACATTTTTGTCTAGTTGTATAAGTACTGTGAACATGTCATGTTAGCTTTTAGCATGTGTATTATGTAGACATCATAAAGATACTCTATTTTTTGCCACTCCATGAACTGGAAATTTGCTCGCTTGGAATGTGATATGAGTTCACCAAGTGGAGATTTGTGTATATTGTACAGAACCTGTTAGCACTGTGTCCTGTAGCCACTGTTAAGTCAACTCATTCATTCACTCGTCTTTTTCCCCCCTGTCCTCCAATAGACAGCATTATCACATTGATGACTGTCTGTAGGATAACAGGGAAGATTATTAGAACTACCATTATGTTAATTACGTATGCACACGTATAATGGAGTTCTTACAATTTTAGGTTAACCTCTGTTTATTGTAAAGTTTAAACTTACCGTTCTATTATTGTGTTTGTGAGCATTCTGCCTGAAAAAGGCCGTCCCCGAAATGACCTATACTATGTCGGATGGGACGTTAAACCCTACTCACTCACTCACACTCGTCTTTTTGTACGTTATTATTTTGGTTTTTGCAGAATGCTTTCTGGTTTATTAACCACAGTTAAAATCCATAGGGTTGTATACTTCAGGAATAACGCTGCAGCTTTGGAACTTGCAACAGTTGAACAAATGTTTGCCTTTCAGAGTGTATACCTCTGAAGTAGAACATTAGAGGTTGTTATGAGAATGCACTAGATTCATATTTAACATTTGCTGTTTGTGACTCCTTTTCATTTGTGTGCTTGGCATCTGCATTAACAGAACTCTTTTTAGAAGTTTATCTGTATTGATGGCCAGGGATGTCAAGAGCCACAGCAGGCTTGGGGAAAACATTCTCATGGGGCCCATCTGGAGAGAATTTTTGAATTTATCTTTTTTTAAATTGTGCCTTTTGGTGTACTTTATATTTTTCAGCTATGGTGGGGCCCCCAAACGTCACAGGGCTCGGGGAAAACTTCCCCCTTTTTCCCCTTTTCAACGGGCATGTTGATGGCACAGCACTGTATTGCAAGAGAAGCTCCATCTTAATTTGCCTGGTGTGTGTAACTTAAGGTAAGGTTAGAAAGTGCAACAACAATTTTTACTTGAATTTTAACTGACCAGTTTGCTCAGAATTGCAAATTGCACAGTTATGTCAGCAATTCCATGTCAATTGTAAATCTGATTTATTGATATTTATTTGTATTTCTTAAAATTTAGTTCTCAAGTATTGCTTTTGTGATGTTTGGTTATGTTTGAGATATTGTGCTGGTTGTATTTTGTGTCTTTGATTTTCCATATGTCTGCAGTTCTTCAGCACTATATGTTCTTGGTTGGGCAACAAAACGGTTATCTGGCACTAGTCCCAAAGATTTGCCATTGGCTTAACTTAGGCTAGCATCTGCAAAATGAGTCAACTAAACAAAAACCTGGGAGTATGTTCCATTATTATTTGCCAAATCTGACGAATCAAATCTTTGTTTTTGCTTGGATTAATGATGTGTCACCTACAGTGTGTGCATGAATCTGTGTATGCTTTCTGTAAAGACTAATGTACTTGTGATATTATGTTATTTGCATGTTCATTGTTTGATAAATTGGATGTAACTTACAAGATGCATAGCAGTGTATATCCTAGTATGTATCCTACAATACCAGACCCGTAGCAGCATAGTTTTGATTGATCCGGTTTTTATGATGAGTATGGAAGTGCAAGCCTATGTTGGAGGTCTGAGGGTTGTGCCCCAGTGGGGTCCAGGAGCAGAACCTTGGTGTGTCGTCTTTCCCCCCTGAAGCTGAAGATTAATTTGGACTATGTAAACAAATTCTCACAAAAATTGGCTCCAGTATTTCTCTTTGGTCAAACATAGTTGGGGAAAAATTTATATACGCTTCCAAACATTAGTCTGTCAGCTGCCGGACTGGCTGCTACGGCTCTGTATATGATAGATGTTACGTTGCTTCAGATGCGTTTTTCTTTTTATTGACTTCATGATGTTTATAACAGTGTCAGTTGCCATTGTCTCCGAGCATTGGCATTGTGCACAAACTTCTGCAGCAAAACATGGTCGTGAATCTGTCAAATTACCGTAATGACCTAGATAAGCAGAGCCCCTGTCGGAAGCACGTTCAACGTATTTTGAGCGTTACTGAATGATGCAAGAAATATCCAACATTTTCATCAATCATTCTTCTGTCACTGGTGAATATCGAGGGTAGAATGGCAAAACGTTGTATCTGTTGTCGATGACATTTTTTTAAAATTGAGAACAATTTTCTACACAATGCATTTTTCAGACTTTTTCCTAGTGTTTTATTGTTTTTATAAAGTTTTCTTAATAGATAACATCCTGATTTGTTT
>Ga0209671_1005724_pt1 | contig 12628 bp, 7 predicted proteins | sample WorMetHERISLAND2_2_FD_187401 | JGI IMG/M metagenome (GOLD analysis project Ga0209671, IMG submission 187401) | Marine gutless worms symbiont microbial communities from Max Planck institute for Marine Microbiology, Germany - Olavius geniculatus... | ecosystem: Host-associated > Annelida >... | reverse complement strand
GCTCGGTGTGCCAGTGGACTGTCTTGCTCGAACATGTGAAAGTCCAGCTATCCCCACAGACACGTAAATGCGATCACTTCGCACGTTTTTTTGTGTTTGCAACTGTAAAACTTCAAAAATTTGTCACCATCGAACCAGATTTTTCACCATCGGAGCAGGATAGCAACTGACAGCACTAGTTGAGACTAACAAGCTTGTACCCGTGACATATTGACGTCAGCGTTACGTCACGCCTAGCAAAAAACATTTAATCAACTGCCAAATTTTGTTAAAATATTTTGAATTAGTATTTCGTCAGCTACAACTGATAAAATTTTCATGTAAATTGATAGTAATTTGAGTGAATTATGAAAGAAAGAAAAAGGAGTCCCTTTTATGAAACACCGTGTAGACACTCTCCTTCGACTCCCCTCCCGCCTGCTAGAATTTGAGCCTAGGCTATATGGCTACTCAATATTTTAGACCAATGCAGTGCTCAGTTTTATCAGTTTCACCAATTTCATCAAAAACACACTATTTGTATTGTAGACAAATATTTAGCTCTAGTCTCACCATTAAACACAACATAACATTCCGGACTGTATTAAAATCTCATACGATGCTTGATTGGTGAATGACAACTGATTCCACCAATAAGATGCACCAAATTCATTTCCGGTCGGGGCTTCGTTTTGGTCCCTACTTGAAAATCTCACGACATTTCCGCTGACCACCTATTCAAATGGGGAGACGGATACCCCCTTCCACTGAGTCTCTCTGCCCTTGCATTCAAATTTATTCCCAGCAGAAACAGAAGTCTTGTATGCTGCTTGACGGAGCATGACTGTGATACTGCGTAGTCTGCAGCGGGCTCCCTTGTGGACTGTTGCAAAAAGGATTTGATGTTGCAAGCTGGTCTTAATGTCTGCTTCTGCTATAGCCGTCGCCAGCAGCCGATTATGGGCTCTACCCTGGGTCACGGACTCTGCACATTTTGCCAGACGTACCCTAATCTCCGGCTGGATTTTCTTGAACCAGGCGTCTTCACATGCACTGACTAAAATTATTCGCCGACTGCACGTTCGTGAACTCTGAAGTAACCTGAAAATACCAATACCGTATTACCGGCAGATCTATTCACAGCCAGACAGTGTGCCGACGAAAGTCACTGCCGGAAGCGACAGAAATGTGACGTATAGATGCCGGAGACACTTGTTCCAAGACTGATGCGAAGACCGTCGTAGCCGTCAATCTCATTATGCGCCACAAAATTCGACAATGCTAAAGCCATAAGACGTTGCGTTAGTGGTCACAGAACTCCGTAACTTTTCGTTAGCGACGAACGTCGCGTAAACCGTGGCACCAATGGTACGCGAGCAACAGCCTTAGCCTAATGAATTTATCGCAGACTCAAAGCGCGCCCGGGTTCTACGTTATTTACACTTTGCAGCCTAAATTTGGTCTCGGCATCTCAGTCTCGACGGGGACTATTATTTTCTGTTGCGTTATTCCCACTCACCCGGAGTGGTCGACTCGCGAGTTGGCGTGGTCGACTGCTATATCTCCACGACAGAACAGAGCAGATCGATATTGTCGTCGTGGTGGCCGAGCTTTATCATCACGCACAGAGCGGGTTGGGGTCGTTTGTCAGCGACACTGGCTGACTGACCAAGTCACTGACGATGTAGACCGACAGACGACTGACAGCGAGCGCGGCGCTCAATAGCTGCACGGTCCTACCAGCGCCTTCACATCCACTCCACGTGTTCGATTTTTTTAGCTTCACGTCAGAGACAACATTGCCGAATTCGCGTGATTTTCATTTTAATATTGCTTTTATCCGTTGATCTCTTTTGTTTAGCACTATTTTATATTGTCACTAGTTTCAGCGTAAACTGATTACATCATGTTTTGACCAGCACTTAATTGTACTGCAACATTTTGAAGAAGCCACTTGGTTTGATTGATTTGAAACTCTCAGCAACCTGCTCCATACAACGATAAGCTACGATAAGTTAACTTATGCCTACAAACATTTGTATCTAGCTGCTTTGATGCCAACACCTGGCTCAAAATCCCTAATCTTTCCGGAGCACAGCTTCACTCTCTCGACAGCCACCGAGACTCTGGAAGTCACGGGGGACTAAACCAGCCCACTCTGTGCAAGGTCCGTAGATGAGCGTTCGGCATTCTCTTGAAGTCAGTGCGGAGCGAAAGTGGGCTGACTTGAAGTTAAAGCAACATTGATCGATCGATCCATTGATTGAAGTCCGGGTGGACACGCGGTGATGCAGCACGATAGAATGTAGGCTTACTTCATCAACGTCTGTTCACAGGACCATCTTTAAAGCTAGCTCAACACAGTCGCTGAACGCTGTACAATCCGCCACTCAATAACAGCGCAACAAAACAATACGATATCAGCTTCCGCTACCGGTACGACCAGAAAGTTCACTGTCGACTTAGCCAGTTATCAAGGTCCACAGAACAAAGAGACAAGATGTTACTCCTCCACGTTATCATCAGAATTCTTCATTCCTAATAAGCGTTAAACAGTCAAGTAAACATAATATTAGGACAATAATGAAAAATCGAACATTTTTTGCACTTCTCTATTCTATGTTTCTTGCTATCCGCAGCCTGTGGTTATCGCAGATGCAGCAGACAACAGGCAGCAGCAAACGCGAGACGTGCATCGCTTTCGTGAGGTTTTTTTAATTTCCGTTGATCTTGAGCTTTTAAACTGAAATTCAATACTCATAGGGCCTACCTCGGAAAACGGTCACGTCAAATTTAACAAGTTTGATTTCTGTGCACCTTTTTGTTTCGAGTTAAAAACCCGTACGGGACGAACAGACACGCAGGCAGCACAACGTCGGCCTGTCCAGGCGCATGCAGGATTTCGTCAACAGTGTAAGCCTGGTCTACCACTCCTCTTTCCTCAAAATCTACACCATATAGTCCCCGGAACCGCCGCCGTTAAGGTCTCAGACCGCAACCAACCGTTAAGTTAGCGGTCCCTGACGGTTAAGGTTCCACGCCGCCGCCGATAAGCTAGCGGTCTAACGACAAAATAAAATCAAACAATGTGTTGTGCTCACACTGCTGCAAGCAGAGCGCCAGCGTGAGTGCGCGTGTCCTCCTCAGTCGTCATCTGACATCTATGGTCAAGGTTACAGTGCCAACTGCCAATGGCGACTGACAATCAGTGAATAAATATTAATGAGCATGACTAGGATAATGAGCATTAGATTGACGTGAACTTTCGATAGTTTTGTACTATTTCTTATAATTAACAAGTATGATTTCGCGGAACGTTGAGGATACGTTCGTTAGGGCCTACCGTACGACCTACACTGTTGACTTTAACACCTAATGAACTGCAGGACATAAATTCATTATTCGTAAAGTTCGGCATAATTAGTGGATATGTTCGCTCACGTGGCAAGTGGGATGTGTGGAAGTATTACAGCCCGGGGAAAACATTCTCGCGGGGGCCCATTTGGAGCGAAAATTTTTGAATTTTGCTTTTTAAAACGGCTCACTCTGGTGTACTTCATATTTCTGAGCGATGGCGGGGCCCCAAACATCGCGGGGCCTGGGGTAACTTACCTCTACCCCCTCCCGACCGGCCTGCCAGTGACAGACGTCTTAGCGTTCCGGACCGCTAAGCCGCCACTAAGGCTTAGCGGTCCGGACCGCTGCTAACTTAACGACTTAGTGGTGAAGCCAGCCGCTAAGGCTTCAGACCAGCCGTTAAGGCATTAGCTTAACGTTTCCGGGGACTAACACAATACTCTATCCCTTCCCTTTCCCTCCCTTCACTCTTCCATTTTCCATAATCTTGCATGTTGGTAAACCTAATGCATAAGGACGGAGGTCTGGCGGTTTTACTGAGGTAGGCCTACTATCCCCCAAATATAGAAATTCAACACACATTTTGGTGCTTTATGGCACACTGTGTGCCGAGGAACAAACTTTGCAATTGAAATATGTCGAGCACAATGATTCCTCATGATGACATACACAGCATCAGGCGTCAACCTGTTTCATCCGCAAGCTCTTAATTTCTTAATTAAAAGTCATTATTTCACCAAAATACAGCAGCAGATATCTGACACTCATCACAGACTCACATCAGCTGTCAGCGCCATAAGAACAGTTCACATCAAAACGTTGCCATGGAAGACAAAGCAAAAAACACAAATTATGCAGGAAACACACTAACGCCTGAAATAATGCTTTAAACAATTCTTTTAAACTTATAACAAATGTTTTACGTCAGTTGTACGTACAATGATTGTAATAAACCGTTAGCGAAATAGTGTAGTTGTAAACTCCGTCAGTGCTTTGACAATATTGGTTAGACATCCAATCTTAAACAGTTACAGCAATTCAAAAAATGGGGACTGAACTTTGTTAGAAAGCAAGCAGGTCAAGCAAAGACTGCATAGTAACAGTTAACACAACTAAACTGACAATACACACATTGTAAGTTAAGCATTATTGTTACTGCAAGTGCCACATAAACGTCTCAAAACACACTGTTCATCTACTCACACACAGAAATATGGTATTGTACATTGTGAAACATTCTACTTATCCTTGACACTAAACTCAAAATTAGTTATGCTCATGAGAACGTAAAACAAAGTAAAAACTACGGGAATGTTCTGATGAGAGAAACTTTATATGCACGTTTGTCAATCATACAAGTAAGTAAGTAACATAAATGATACATTGTCCAAAGTGACGAGCGTCATCACATAGCCACTGAAACAAACACTGTTACCATTTTCTATTACTAATTAACTGGCAATTTTTTTCCGCAGTTACTCCCGGCCAGCTAGTCTGTCCCCAAAAATTGATTTACGGTAATAGTTGGATCAGACTATGAACAATCCAAAAGCGCTACCTGGTTGGAGCTTTTCATATCACACAGAAAGACAGAAAAATAAAAACACAATACAGAATACATTTGGCAAATAAAATAAAACAATAAGGCATGAAAATAAACAACCTGACACCAAATTGTGGAATACTGCGACTAGTTCTAACTTCACAAACACCAAAACAGAGACAAACATAAGTGAGTCAAGAGCCAATGCAATAACATAAACCGAGTGATGCCAACGCAGTGCCAACAGGCAAAGTAAGCATGATTACAGTTGTCTCAGGATGCTGGAATTCGACCACGAAGATATTCAAGAACAGCTACAGTTCCCTTAGCCAGTATAGCAGCACGAGGCAGTTTAAACGAATTACCTTCGAGCTGCAATGTCCTGCCAGAATACAAAATAAATCATAAAAATTTCGAAAAGTACAAAATAATAAATGTGCTATTGCTAGCTTAATCATTTTTATGTGCAATAAATATTGCTTAGTATTAGAGCTGTGGATTAAAGTGTTAGAAGTAAAGTAATTGCTAGATATTTATTAAATTAAATTAATGTATGTGATGAACAATACATGAAATCTACTCATTATAAAAAGCAATGAAAGTGTCATACGGGTATTACAAATGCAGTCAATCAGTGCTGGCACAGGTTATCACCGATCCATTCATTTTTACATCTTAGCATTTCCAGTCCCTAGAAATACACTTCTGAACAATGGGATAATATTACACGGCGTTTCATAAAAAGGGACCCCTTTTTCTTTTTTCATAATTTACTCAAATGGTGATCAATTTACACGAAATTTTTACCAGTTGTAGCTGAAAAAATACTAATTCAAAATATTTTAGCAAAATAGGCTGCTGATTAAATAGTCTTTGCTAGTCGTCATATAATACTGATGTCATAATGAGTCGTGAGTACAAGCTTGCTCATCTCAACTGGTGCTGTCAGTTGCTGAATAGCTGCCCTGCTTCGATGGTGAAATCAATCTACTTCACTGTTGGCAAATTGTTGTGCAGCCACAAAAAATTGCTCAAAACAATCAATTTCACACAGTTGTTGGAACAGCTTGACTTCTGCTGCTAATTGCAGCTTCCAGCAACACGGTGCAGCAGCACACAGAGATTGTGAGATGGTTGAGTTTCTAGCTTGCGACAGACTTGATTTCAAGCCTCAATGGATGTTGTTTAGTTCTGACATGATGAACATTTTTCATCAGCAAACCAGATTACGTAAATTCACCATCAAAGCAGTGTAGCAACTAACAGCACCAGTTGAGACAAGCAAGCTTGTGCTCAGGACACATTATGACGTCATGATTACGTCACGACTAGCAAAGAATATTGAATCAACAGTCATATTTTGTTGAAATATTTTTAATTAATATTTTTTCAGCTACAACTGGTAGAAATTTCGTGTAAATTGATCATCATTTGAATAAATTATGAAAGAAAGAAAAAGGCGTCCCTTTTTATGGAACACCGTGTATACAGGCTGTATCCCCTTCCTACTGCCCAAAAGCCAGCATCAAACCACTGAAGAGCTTTTGCCAAGGCAAACCTGAGCTGTGTGCAGTTGCCCAGCTGTGGTGGAAGTGTCAATATGTTGTTGTTCTGCAATGCAAGCGTAGCAATCATTGGCATTTCACACAAGCCGTGAGCATCAAAATCACTGATCTGATTGTCATTTGCCATCACGATCTCCAGACGCTTCAAATGATAAATCACTGACGGCAAATATGTAAATCTGCACAAATCATCACACATGGCCAGTCAATGGCACAGAGTTCAATGACATCAAAGAGTCAAAGCTCACAATGATTAAAGTCCAAAAGTCAATATACCATTTATATTAAACTGAAAAGATGACAAGAAATTTGAGCTAATGCTCACGAGACGTGCAAAAGCCTATAGCAGTTACTGAACAACAATGGTAAAATAATGACTTTTACGGGGTACCGCTCTTTGATGCCCTCGTGCGCAAGTTTCCTTGAACTTAGAAAATCGAGACTTGGACCATCAAAATCTACGTTCAGTGCTGAAAATTTCATTTGTGGCTTGTCTATGTCTATCTCAATTGGTTTCGGCGCAATTCGCTCTTGAAATGTGTCTCGCAACCTAAAAAAGCCAAAAACATCCATAAAAACCCATATTTTAGCGTTCAAGGTCGTCAAAGGTCACTGAATTCGGTGGCAATCGAAAGCCAGTGTACGACTTCATATTAGTGATTAATAGTAACCTAGGCTCTATCTGGCAACGTTATTGAGATACAGTGACTTAATGGCTATAAGTAGCAATTTTTCCCACTCCCTCTTATTAAGCATCCTTGTTGGGGGTGACCCCCTTTGAATTTATGGAAAAGTTTTACGGTTCCTGAAACTATAGAGTCTTCTGGGCAGCCAATGGTGAAGATTTGGTGATCCTAACTTGCACCGTTTTTGACTGATCCACCTATGTTACAGACAGACATACAGACGAACGGACAGAGGGACGGACGGACAGAATTGCGACGGCTAAAATGCGCTAAAAGCAGTAACTGCTTTCGCGCGTAAAACTGCATAAAATGATCAAGCAGTCAAATATACACGACAGAAACAATCTTCTCATAAAAAGCCAATCATAAACTGGATGTTCATTCCAAATTAACGGTCAAAATATATTATCCTATTTTGCATGCACAGGTAGAAGGTGACATAGTAAGCAAAAATTTCCCCAAGTTCACTACCCTCCAATTCCACTGAAATTGATAAAACAAGTTAATCGGCACAAAAATGAATTTAACTACTCTATGCTCATATTTGCAGTCAATACACCACAAGTGACAGGTGCCAATTACTAATATTACTACAAATATACATTTTTAACTGGCCTACTCGTCTAGAGCTGCTATGGTCAGGCTGGATACTGAAAGAAGGAAAGTACAGGGTTGCCAAAGCAGACTTTTCCTATAGGTTTGATGATTTTGCCATTGCTAGACCAACAATTTCAATTAGCTGATTCAGATTAAAGGCTCGACTTAAAATACAGAAAATGCACATTACACTGAACCATATACTACTGAGTCATTTTGGTAGTCAATTACTTCTGTGGCCATGCTGGTCATTTGTTTACTGCCATCAGGGAGAGACAGAGGCTGTTTGATTTTTGACGGCTGTCAATATCAACAGAAAGCAAGTTGCAACACAGAAGCATGCAGCTAGTAATGCTTACCTGTTATACGAGATTGCAATTTCCCGCAGCAGATGTAATGATGCGAGTTCATCGGGCAAATCCTTCAACTGATTGTTACTGAACATACAACATAAAATGGTCATCAAAAATTTTGCAACAGATATGGTTTAAAAAAAATGTTAAACATAACACCTACAGTAATACAACACAGTCAACAGCAGAAAGTTTTATAAATACAAATTTTCATTTTAACTTGAGTAAAACAAAATTCTGGTTTCTGAACTGCACGTTGGCAGTGGAATTATGTGACGACAGTTGTCTTGTTACAAACTGGTCAGACCGTCAGACTGCTAAAAATCATAAAGCACTCTATTATTATCATCACCATTACCTACCTACAAACAATCTGTAGAAAAAAGTCACTATGAAATCCTCCTGAATCAATGAGATTATGAACACGATGTTATACTGCCACTTGTTATGTACAACTTTAACCAGAATTTCATCATCTCAGCTCTGTTTTTATAATGTGCTTCACCTTAAGCCTGTGCATCTGACAAGTGTTTGCTTACTTATTGACTTAACTACAAAGACATAAACTCAGCTTCACACATTTCTGTCCTACAAGAAACTCAACCGAAACACATCAATCATCAGCGTTCAACGTTACCTAAGGTCAAGCATAATTAATCGGTCAAGGCGCCCAATGCAAGGATCCAATGCCGACAGTTTGTTGAATGACAAATACAATTCTGATGCTGACTGATGCAGCTCCGCTAGGCTGCCACACATCATTCATGCAGGCATACAGTTACACATACAGTGAACGTAATATGCCTACAAATAAAACAATAAGCAATCTGCATTCGTGATGATCAGATACTGTTTGCCCGAGTGCTCTGTAATGCATGTCGTACAGTGCATGTATCCTTCACTAGTAACAACTGTTAACAATAGTCGACTGCCTCCATAAAGACCCTGACTTTATCTGGCAGATTTGCCATTCTCACTGCTGTTCTTTTCCTGCTCCCTTTCCTGCTTTATTTCAGTACTTGTAAATGAACATGTGCACTCGGTATCTGGCCGTGTCATAACACTTTGCACTGACCGGGGAGGCAAAGCCGTCAGACAATTACGACTGAGGTTGACAACCATCACTTGACTCTCAGCTGACACAGTGATTAATTCCGATGGAATCTCAGTTGCCTTCTTGTCACTACATTGTTCACACCAACAACACACTTAATCACAGACATCAGCATGAAAACATCGAATGCTTTATGAACAAATAAACTGTACACTAAATACATTAAAAAATTCTAATAACAATAATAATATAGGATTTATATAGTATTATGGAGTGCAAATATACAGAGGCACCGAGAAGCTGCTTGAAAACCTTTTAGACACTACCACCTATTATTTCAAGTTATTGTGTATACCAGCTTTACTCCATATCGAGTTTGGTCCCGCCCCCCCAAAAAATCTTCCAGACTGATGCAGTACGTTCTCTGTAGGATACATGCCCAATACAACAAACAGCATGAAAGCACCAAAGATGCCAAAGATTAATGATAATGTTAATGATCAGCAGACAAAATCATATTTGACTGTCTCACCAGCTGAACATGTTCCAACTTTATCCATATCATTCTTACAACTGACAGGCTAATGATAGCATCCACTGTCATTATTTCACTAATATTTCCCATCAACTCCATCTGATGAAAACTGAAGCAAAATGCTCTTTTGACTTAGCAAACATCTTATCCATCTGTCAAATCATGTGGCAATCAATAACTGGACTAGCACCAGACCAGTATTCCAGAGTCTTTGTCGATGCAATGCGATATCGATCTACGCCTTCTCCAGTGCCACCTATGATGCCGCTCGTGCCACGTGTCGACTGCAGCACTGAGGCTGAAGTTGGTCGAGATGCTTGCTCCTCTGCTGGCTCAATTCGGCTTCGCAAATACTTCTTCAACTCATTTGTTCCTCGCTGCACACCAAAAAACACCATCAACATCACAATTAGTACTATAAGAATATTATATTAATATTATTATTATCAATGTAAAATCAATCTTTCGACCTAAGCAGCTCTCACATAAACACGCAATAATTCATAGCACTACAGAATAAGCTGTAATATAATGCTCATTAATGGGAACTAGTAATCCAACCAACAGCCTTATGCTTGCAATGTCACATCAAAAACACTGTTGCTAGAGCTTAGAGCAAAAATCAGTTATGGGATAATTCAAAGTACAAAAAAGCTAATCAATTTAAGAACAGCTGAGGTAAATATGCAGCATTAAAATTGAGATACTGTTCATTCATTAAGGAGAAAAATTACGCTTGTAATTAACAATATTAAAAGCAAGCTAACCATGATAATATCTCGACGAATGCTCTTCAATGGATTTCCATCCAACACAATAGCTTTCAAGTTTGGCAAAGTTCCTAATGTGTTGGGAACCCTACAATACATTCAATCGAGTTTAAACCAACAACCAAAACAAATCAGAACAAAAATTTGTAGATTAATATAACTGTTCAAAACTTATAGACACATCAAAAGCAATACCAAGTTAATGCTTATATTCAAATGAAATACAGCAAGTACTAAAAGAACACATAGGTTTTCTCAATATTAGTGTATGTGTTTACATGACACACTATACAAATTTAATATGTCGTATTTATTTACTTACTTACTGACATAACTGCAAAAAAATTAATCTACTCCTACACTGTTTGATGTTGATGATAATGTGACAAAAATGGCATCCGGCCTATATATAAAAAACCAGTTACCACAATCTGATAAGGCTCTCTCTTGACGATCACACTAACGTGAATAAGTAGACCAGTTAAACGAAAACTAAATATGTGCAAGCGAGAGTTAAGTTAATGCGATCTGTGAATACAAAACTAAAAACCTGTTTTAGTTGCCCTTTACATAATCCAGACACAAAATGAATATAGTTCTTTTTGCAGCTCCTGGAACCTGTGAGATTTAACAATAGAAATAATTAATACACAACCAACTAACGTTGAGAGGCTGTTGTTAGCGAGATCAAGACGCTCGAGTGTCTGACACAGTCCAATCTCATCGGGAAGTTTGTCGAGTTTATTGTCACGTACATCAAGAACACTCAGTGCAACGAGACTTGTCAGAGTGTCAGCAGCAATGCTCGACACGTTGTTGTTTCCTACGTGTATCTCCTGCATACATGCATCAGACCACTAGCAGTCTGCAGCAGCATAGCAAATATGGTGGGGTCAAACAACAAAATAGTGTAAAAACTAAGTTATAAAGAAATGTTACAAGTGAGCAACGAAAACAGCATATGCGAGTGTCCATTGATAAAAGTGGCTACTGCAAAGCTACGAGGAACAAAACACGACTGAACTGATACACAGTTAGCTCTAAACAAGAGCTGACAAAAGACAACATCAAAAACAAAAACTTGCAAAGGAGACAGATACATATTTTCCACTGTCCACTTATCATCTGGCAGGTGTGGTATTTCTACTTAACTAGGTAGCCCACAATGAACATTACCTTAACCACTGTTGTGCAATTGATGCAAAAATGGAAAAACTCTGACTCAGAATCAGACAAACTATGGCACCAAAGCTGAATACAATAAGACAGCAAAGATCTAGTGAAAATAGACAACTGGATCAGAGTATATATAAGTGGACATGATGAACAGCATTAATACCTTCAATGATGTACAGTTATCAAGTGTTGGAAGGTTGGTAATCTTGTTATGCCTCATGTAGAGACATTCAAGATGCCTCAGATCACCAATATCATCTGGCAGAGTATGGATCTGATTGTGTGTTAGTTCCAGTGTCCTTAAACCTGCATTACAGTATAACACACAGATACAACAAATGACAAAAAAAATAAAATGTGAAAAGTGTTTTTATAGAAAACATATAAAGGTCCATGGCCACAGTCAAACTCACTTGTGAAATTTATGTAGGTCTAAATTAGACATTTCACCTTGCATATATAATAGTTGATTTAAGCTTCATAAATATATGAAAATAATGCACAAATTGTAACAAAATGTGGCATTACATTATGCAAAATAATCTATCTAGGTAAGTGACCGGAAGTGATGTCACCGGGGGAACACAGGCAGTGTTTATCAATCAATTCTAATATTTTTAATGACAAAAAATACTGTGTCGCATGACAACTGCAGCAGTACATGGGTAGAAAATACGATTTTATAGTGCTTACATTTCTATGCGTATTTTACATTGACGACGTATTCCCGCAGTGATGTCATCAGCCTGTCAACATGGTGGTTCATTTTCTACGGCCTATTTGTAGATCATCGATTTCAAATGAAAGTTCCTTCATGTTGACAAAACGGTGGCTGGCAACATTACTATCAAAATTTTCAGAAAGTTATGCTGTTTTAGAAAAATGAATAAAATATATATGTTAATTTTGGTGTCCATGGACCTTTAAAAACATTTATAAACACCAAATAAAAAATGTAATTTTTTGTACTTAACACTGGCTGTATTCAGTGCTTCAGGACACAGTTTTTTCAT
>Ga0209671_1005723_pt1 | contig 12629 bp, 9 predicted proteins | sample WorMetHERISLAND2_2_FD_187401 | JGI IMG/M metagenome (GOLD analysis project Ga0209671, IMG submission 187401) | Marine gutless worms symbiont microbial communities from Max Planck institute for Marine Microbiology, Germany - Olavius geniculatus... | ecosystem: Host-associated > Annelida >... | reverse complement strand
AGGTAGTAAGTAACCGTTATAAGTGGCTTGGTTAGTGTAAGAAATATCTGAAGCGCAATATCTTTGTAACTGATCACCAGTAGGAAAACAGTATTTTAGTACTAAAACAGCAAATATAAATGTACAGTCAGTGTGATGCAGGCAATATCACCTTTTGTAATTTTTGCTGTTTTCGATGTGCAAGTCCTTAAATGTTGCCGTTCACAAGTGTATAAACTGATGTTTTGTACATTTATCTTTGTGTCAATCCGGTATCAAATAGGCCTACTGGTGTATTTTTACTTGTCTAGTAATACGTGCATAGAACAATCTGCCAAAGCAAGTCTTTTTTACACGGCTTAATGATTTTCGGCAATTAAACCTACTCACTCTATGTGTTCTAGATAGCTGTTGTTATGAAGTGTACTTTATTTAGTAGATATGCTGAGGCAGTTTTGTAATGTTGTGATGGCTTAGCCTATTGCGATGTAAGTAATCTTGTGGCGATAAAAGGCCTATTATAAATGAACTGCAACAGTGGCAGGTTTTTGGAAAAAAAAGTTTTAGTTTTTTTGGCTTTAGCGTACCGGCACAAAGCCACAAAATTACGACCATACCTCGTTGATCGTGTAGCATCGTTTTTTATAAATTACCGGAAAAACTCCAAAATCGCGATTGAAATATGAAATAAAAAATAACATTTCCAAATTTGGGATAGAATAGACGGGGGTAGAAAAATGTGCATTTTTAACGGAGAGCTAGCCATATTTCGCTCTTTCAGATGAAATAAAAATCATCGAACTTAGATGACCTTGAAAGTCAGTACTCCAACAGGAACTGTATAAGCTGTAGTGCGTCTTCTGTAGCAACAGCTAGGCTTCCTTCTTATTATTATATCATGTTGAAACTCTAGCTATATACGTCTAGCGAGTGACACAAAATTGGAGCACTTTTCGCTGAACTATAAGCACTAGGTAAGAATAAGGAATTCAGTAATCATCAGTGATAATCAGTAATAATCAGTAGCCCTAATTCGAATTGCATCGCATTTTGCTGACAGACCCGTGTGTCTAATTTATTATAGAAAGTTACAAAAAGGCGGTAAAAAGTTTATTCATAGGCGGCTTCTGTCTTTTCAAAGTTTGTGCGTGTCTGTGCATGTCTGAGACGCAATTGCACGCTAAGTTTATCATAATGAGCCTTCCGCAATCTCTCTAATCTCTATACACAGTCTTATGTTACAGTCTGATACGGAAACAATTCGTCGCAGCCTGTGAATGCGCGAAACACTGCAGAAATGCAAACAGAAATTTTGTTGCACGTTTTTTTTACTGACGATGTAGGCCTACATACGGATTTACACTGTCACGCAGCAAAACGCAAAGTTCTTCCCGAGTCATAAGGCCTATGGGGCGGCGCTGATCTCTGTTTACTCAGTCCTCAGCCAGACACCAGTTTACACTGCCAGACCACGGATACAGGGCTAGCGCATCGCGCGGTGTGCCTGTTTACGTCCCAGCTTTCGTTGGTGCTCATTGCGCCTACCCACGGAGGGATGGCCAGGCTGAGTTGACTGGTTACATACCGAGATGGTTACCCATCCAAGTACTAACCGAACCTGGTGTTGATTAACTTCGTTGATGCAATTAACGACGCTACCAACTATGCCAAATCACCACCAATTTGATACAACAAAAAATCGTCTACGTTTACAATACATAACAAAATTTATAAAATACAAATGCAAAGTCCGCACGAAGAAATGCAGTTTGCGCATCAAAAGCTTACAACAGTTTTATTTACTTACTTAATTCTAATCACGTACTTGGATACTCGTTCAGCTTCCGTAATAAATTACTGGGATCGCCCAGCCCTACGGCAGTTCAGTTTTATAAGAGACCTAAGCGAGCTCATGTCCTCCTTTATGAGATCGACGACTGTCTGGAGGATAACACGGAAGATTATTTAGAACTGCCAATATGTTAATTACATATGCACATGCACACGTATTATGGAGTTCTTACAATTTTAGGTTTAGCTCGTTTTTTGTGTCTTTTGTGTTTCTGTAAAGGGGTAACTTACCGTTCCATTACTATGTGTTTGTGTGCATATTGCCTGAATAGGCCGTCCCCGAAATGACCTATACTGTGTTGGGTGGGACGTTAAACCCTACTCACTCACTCACTCTGTCGCTTTGTACACGTGTCATTATATTTGCAGTTACTACAATGCAGTTGTCCAGCGGGCATTAGGCCTAATCTATACGTCCTACTGTTTATTACCTCTGCCAAGAAGGTTATGTTTTTGCCGGTTTTTGTCTGTCTGTCTGTCTGTCTGTCTGTGTGTCAGCAAGATAACTCAAAAAGTTACAGACGGATCTTTCTGAAATTTTGAGGGCATGTCGGGCATGGCAGAAACTACCAGTGATTCAATTTTTTTTTGGGGGGGGTGATCCGGAAGGAATCCTGGATTCTGGATCACTTTAAAATTTTCGTTACCATTGCTTTCAATGGGGCATAAGGGAAACTGCTGCAAAACCGAAGATGGTGCTGCCACCTAGCGAACAGCATTGCCTTGGCGGAGGTCTGCGGGCTCTGACTGCTTTCTAGTTGCACATGCAGTAGCAGGAAGGACGAGGGGAGCATTTGCCCACTCAAAATTTTGGGATGTCGGAAAATTTCCATCCCATAATGCAAAAGTCAGAGCTTTAAAAAGCACAATTTTGTGGAAATTTAAACGCAAAATTGAAATTTAGAGCACCCGTGATCTTTTCTGTCGGAAATTTGGAGTGTCTGCCGGAAAATTGCAATTTCCTGCGCCGCTGTGTGGGTTACCTCGTGGTTGATATAACAAACAGTATTTAAAAAACTGTGGTGAATCTGAGTTCTTATTACGTTTTACGGCCTCTGATGTTGTCACTTAAATCAGTGCATAAATTTAACAGCTAAAAGCTATGACCAGGCTACTACTGTGGAATGGCTATCACAGCAAAAATATTATCTATAGATATACAGACAATTTTAAAATGCATCACTAGAACTTGGGTCTTTGTGTGGTACAGCTAACCCCAGTGTTTGAGATGTTAAAAATTGACTGAGGGTTGAATTTTTTGACTGTTGGAGTCCGACCAAAAATGTGATGTGAATCGTATGTATCTATAGCTGACCGCCCAGTACATAATTTGACAGTGTGTTTGTGGGATTGAGAAAGTTGGGGGTTCAACCCCCATTCCTCCTGGCAGTTCAAACACTAGATAACCCAAAAATCTGGCTTTGGCCCATAGACTAAATTTGTGCGTTCGTTTCGTCAATCGGCGAAGAACGGATTTTTCGTGCGGTCGTATGAATCGAGTGAGGCGTTGCTGGACGCGTGCTTGCCACCAGCTATCAGTGACGCGGTGACGCCCGCTGATGCTGGGACAGCCCCTTCATCATCATCATCATCAGCAGCAGCAGCAGGCGGTCGACAGCCGCCGCTCACACGGGGGTCGGCGACAGCGTCAGCCGACTTCAAGACCCCCGTCCTCGACGACGTCGCTGCAGGCTGCCTGTATCCACCTTCACCCTCGATGGAGTTGCTGGCTAAGAGAGGCTGGCGGTGTGACTGATGTGACGTGGTAGAAGTCTGCTGGACTAGGTGGTCGTCCTTGCTGCCGTCGTCCACTGCAGATGACGCTCGTGGTGGTGCTATTGGCGCTGAGTTGTCGTTGTTGACTGCTGGGCGCACGTTCCGCCGCGGACTGTCCTGAACCGCACAAAATCAAACCGCTTCAATCAATCAAAACTGATCCGTTGCTAACTGACCGACCGTTAAGTAAATAAATAAGTAAGTAAAACGCAAATTTATATAGTTCATCATCGCCAAAAGCCTCTAATGCGCTGCATACATTTAGTACTCTGAAGAAAAATGTCTTAAGTAATCGTCCAAAAACAGATATGGTGTGAATAGGATCACGCAGATGTCTCGGTAGTGAGTTCCACGTCATCGGGCCAGCGACAGAGAAAGCCCGACATCCGTATGAACTCAGTCGGTAAAACGGCACAACAAACTGATGACTGGCAGCAAAACAAAGATGATGTCTTGAAGCAGTCGCAGAGACTGGGGTGCAGTGTGCCACCGCGAGTCTTTGATATGTGTCGCATGTCTGGCGTCGGTCGTCGTCTGTAGAGCATGTATTTCGGTTAGTGGCGTGGTGTAGCGGTAACGCGTTGTGCCCGATCAACGAAGTTGCTCTACGCCGGGCCGGGTTAGTACTTGGATGGGTGACTGCCTGCGGGCGGGTAAACCATCCCGGTATGTAACCAGCTGCCTAGGTCAACTCAGCTTTCCATCCCTCCGGGGTAGGTAAATCGAGTACCGAGTAAAAGCGGGGCGCGTTCACCTGTGTCGGGCAACAGGTAGGCTTAACACTGTGTGATCCCATTGGCAGGTGACGTTCTGTAGGTCTGAGATGGGTCTCCTATAAAGAGCTATACACCACCTTCGTCAACGTTCATGTATTGTAGCTAAACGATTGGTCCTACCAGAAAACTTATTACAGACTAATTAGTCCTGTGTCAAGGCTCTATGCAAGCAAAATTTAAGCAATATAGTACAAAAAACATCTTCAAATTCGGGGTTAAACAAAGGTGGAATAAGAAAAATGTGCGTTTTTCAACCGATAATTCGCCGTATCTCACAAGCGGTGAGAAATAGGACCTTTTTAGGTTGCTGTTGATCACATAAGTCATTTCCAATAGCGTGAAAATCATCGATCTTAAATGACCTTAAATAGTCATCACGCACACTGCTATGCCAATCGTGGATGTGGCTGAGCCGTAGGGGGTCGGCGATGGTACCGTTAGAGATGGCGGTGACGAGTACTGTATAGGCTGTCGATAGTATCCATGTCTCTATCTGCAGCCGTTTGACTGCAATTTTGAATGCAAAGTTGCTGCCTTCAGCCATCACCACGTGCGCCAAATTACCGTATTGTATCCTGGCGTTAATTGTAGCGTTCGGTATAAGAGCGTCGCCACATCATGTATATGACTGCAGTCTCTTCGGGAAATCGTTTTCTTTCCGCGATCGGAAGTCGGACGCTGGTCTTCGGATATGTACGATACGGTCAGCCCACCCTAACGACAGCTGGGCTTCAGTCTGACCTTTTCGAGGAGTTCGACGTTGAGGTTCCTCGGCGGCAGAGGAGCGGTGCGTTTCGTCAGCGAGTCCCACGACCTGGCGCCTGGCGTGACGTCGGTCGCCGGTCGATAGATCGGTGGAAGTGGAGCCGGCTCTTTGCGCTTTCGACTTCCGTTCTGTTTGCCCGTCGAGTACTTCGTGATACCCTGCAAGGCAAAATCTAACATTAATACGTTCAGTTTGCGTTCGTTCGTTTAGTTTACAAATTCCCAGACTTTTACTGCCGGGAGTATAGCCTAAATGGTGCAAATCCATTACTATAGGCCTATAGGTTTCCTTCTTGCTCACTGCATTGGTTATTATTACCATCATCATCTTTATCGTAATTAACAAAATTCATGCGGATTGACGTCCGTCTCAGCTGCTTGATCTGACAAACGGCAAAATTATCTCCGCTAACGATGGCGGAGGTCATTTGACAGCCAGCGTTTATCTAACTATTCATCCGTTGGTTTGTTAGCCTGTAAGGCGGATTTGGCTGAGAGTTTCAGGAAAAGTTAAAAATGACACAACCTAAAGGTGATTAGATTTTGACGCTGATCTGATTCATTATCTGGATCGAAGATAGGACTGAATAATTTTTCTTTACTATTGTCAGACTGAGCAACGTCGAATATCGTGCTGTCGATTTTTCACACACATGAGCGTGTAACATTCAAACTACACAGTTCCATAAACTTGGCTAAGATAATAATCATCAGCAAATTGAAAAACTTCAGAGAGAGGAAAACGTACCGTGGGTCCAACGCCAAGCGTCAGCTGTTCATCATCTCCGGTCATCTGGTATTGCGGATTTTCCACTCTCACGATTCGCATGTTTCTGTTTGGCACGCAACAAGACAATCGAAATAACATTTGCCCAAAATGGCTCGCGAAAAAAATCGTATTCCCTGTGACTGACACTGATACTTATATTTAATTTATTCATCGACTGTAATGTACTGAATACACGAGGCGATCGTCGCGGCGATCGGTCGCCGCGATTACGCAAATAAGCAGCAGTCAGAGCTCAACATTTGGCGGAGATATACAGGGTGGGCCAAAAAATGGCACAGTTTTTTGTATACCTCATAACTTCACCAAATATTAACCGATTTTCAAAATTCTTTCACTGTCAGAATCAGGAGACAATTTGTAATGAAACTGTCACTACAAATCCCATCACACCTCAAATGGGTCGCTACACTACCTCGTGAAATACCAGATGACGCACTCAAGCCTGCAACGCCACTGACCGGTTGCGTGATCAACGTTGATCGAGCCTGGCATGTGGCCCCCAAACAACCCGGACTTAAAATTCAGTTGATTATGCTGTTCGGGATGCCCTTCAACAAAGGGCCTATCAATGTTGACGATTCACGACAGTCAATTAGCTAAAAAACCATTGTCGCTGAGTGGGGCAAAGTGCCGCAACGTTTAGTTGATCGCGCCATTGGTCAGTGGCGTCGCCGGTTTCGATGCGTCGTCCAGCAGCAAGGCGGACACATTGGAAATTTGATGTGAAAACTGTAAAGATGTGGTTTTTAGACAATAACTGAGACAACAAACGCGTTGTGTCTGGTGTTAATTTTTTAAAATGTGTTGTTACAAAAGTCGTCTTGTTCTAATTGTTATTTTTAAGACACTGACATTTCACAAGGTAGTGTAGTGACACACTTAGGGTGTGGTAGGATTTATAGTGAGCGTTTTATTGCAAATTGTCTCCTGATTCTGATAGTGAAAGAATTTTGAAAATCGGTTAATATTTGGTGAAGTTATGAGGTATACAAAAAACTGTGCCATTTTTTGGCCCAACCTGTATGTACTGTGTTATTACGCTAATAATGAAGTCACACTGTTTATGTTGAAAATGGAGTTCGACGATGATAGTGCCAATGTTAATTTGTGGAATTCGTCATGTCCGGTAATGTAGAAAACTGATCACCAGCTTTGAGTTGCAGCTTAAAGTTGTACTGTTTTAAAGCTCCTGCGACCTAGTCATTTTTTATACCAATCCAGCCACTGCTGACATACGCAATAAATCGTACATTATTATGGCCGTCTAGGCCCTAGAAATTAAGCTTATTTTTGATTAATATAAATTGCATAGCGGCGATGATCCGCATATGGGATGCTTGAACGATCGTCAGTTCGACTGCGGCGATCGTCGCCGCGACAGTCGCCTGGTGTATTCACTACTGGCAACCGGTCGCCGCGACGATCGCCTCGTGTAAACACTACATAAGTAAAAGATACTGCAGAAACATCGCGATCTGGATTTAGGAACCCTGTGCACGTATTGCCACCTAAAAACAGTTATTTATTAGGACGCCACGCCCCAACACTCCAAAACATTCATCACTTTTTTCTTCATAAAAGTTAATCTCGCGGACAGGCAGAGAGGCAAACTCGGGCAAATGCATTATCTTCTTCTTTTGGCCGCAAGAAAACAATTACTTATAAACAGTCCAATTAACACGTATGTGCATATGTTGCATTTCGGCCATATGCAGACTATTTTAAACCAATCAAACTGCTTTAGAGAAGTATGCAAGTTGTGTACGGTTGCTACTGAATGTAAACTTTTGCGACTGCGCGTAACCTACAGTGTATAGCTACAGAAAGTAAACCTATGCTAAGTTAAGTGGACTACATTGACGTATAGGGTTACTAATCTTAAACTAAATAAGCAGTCGTAGCCCGCAGGTACCTCCGCCAAGGCAAACCTGGCGTCACCATCTTCGCTTTGCCAGCAGTTCCCGTATGCCCCCTTTAACGCAATGGTAACGAAAATTTCAAAGTAATCCAGAATTCAGGATACCTGCCGGATCATGCCCGAAATTGAATCGCTGGTAGTTTATGCCATGCCCGACATACGCTCAAAATTTCAGAAAGATCCGTCCATACCTTTTTGAGTTATCTTGCTAACAGACAGACAGACAAACAGACAAAAACCGGCAAAAACATTACCTCCTTGGCGGAGGTAAAAAACCAATAGACACCCTGTAAGAGAGTTCACTCCATCTCTGTGAGCATTGGTGCAAATATTTCACTCTCTCTAGCTCCCCGCTTTTCTTTCTTTCCCTTGTCTTCTCCATTTGTTCTGAGGGTCACCATAATAGAAAATCTGAGGAGTGAGCAGATTAGCCCCAACCAATAAGCCCCAGCAACAGTCACTGAAACATAGGTTTGAAAATCACACTTGAAATTAAACAAGCCGAAAAAGCGAGTTGAAAATTTGAAATCGTTTAGGTACCAAATTATATTATTTTGTTCCCCTGAAAAGCTAAAACCCCGTATTTCTATGATGGAACATCAAAAGCTTTACCGCATCTAGGAGAGATTAGCGCCAACACAACGCATATATTATTGACATTGTGACAATAGCCAGATGGTGCTATACCAAATCGTTTTTAAACTAGACTGCATTAGACAACGGTTTAAATACGGTGCAGTCGCCCCTGCAGATAACGTCCTTCAGACCTTTGTCTTGTGCGTCGCTTTCTAAGGAGCAGAATGACGACAGCGAGACACGCCAGGACTAGGATGGCCACGACTAACACTCCGACCGCAGCACCAACGGCCGACGACGATCCCACGCCATCGGCGTCACCAGCTGCAAACACCCACATTTACACACACCCTCTACAAAATATTCAACTTTGTTCGTCGTTCAATGACAGCACAGAAAATAAACAAAGAAATAACCAACAAAAGTCAAACAAAGAAAAAGCGAAAACGAAGATCCCAAAACAGTTTCTACTAGATGACTGTGAAGCGGCACCACACTACGTTGAACATTTTGTTCTAATGCCCAGCTTGCCCAACACAACTGACAACTTAAGACCTACATATAGGACCACCCAGACACGGTGGCTGATTTTCTCAAACTCGACGACAACTGACGAAAGAGATAATCATGAGCTACGGGCCACAACAACAACAACGAAATCGTTTAATTCACTTCTGACTGTCTTAAAGAAAAAGATACGCCACGTAGGGAGTTGGCATTGTCCGTGAAGTTTATAAAAACTTTTTGTCTACGCCTCACAGACACCAACTAGTGTAGGCCTACGGGTATGCAAAATAGTAAGTGCCGTATTAAGGTGAGTGTTTAGCGCTAGGACGGGAATACAATTATTCAAACAGAACGTTTGAAAGAACGATGACCGCCGAGTGATAATGTGGAGATACAAGAAATTTGAGCGAATGCTAATGAGACGCGCGAAAGCCTATAGCAGTAAAGGTTCAGTAGTTTAGCTGAAAATTGGGGTGTTCATGCTAAGTTAATATACAAATACCAAGTTCTCTATCTAGATCGCATAACGATAGTTCCGTGGCGCCACCTTGTGAATGATATAGACTTGTGTCGCAGCCCGAAATCATCAAAAAAATCCATAAAACCCCCTATTTTGGCGTTCAAGGTCATTCAAAGTCATTGAATTCAGCGCCAATCGACAGCCAGTGTACGACTTCCTATTAATGATTAATAGTAACTTAGGCCCTATCTCGCACTGTTACTGAGATATAGCGACTTATTGGCCAAAAATCGCAAATTTTGCCCACCCCCTCTCATTTAGCGCCATCGTTCGGAGTGACCCCCTTCGAATTTATGGAAAAGCTTTACGGTTCCTGAAACGAGAGTTTTCCGGGCAGCCGACGGTGAATATTTGGTGATTCTAGCTTGCACCGTTTTGACTGATCCGCCCGTGTGACGGACAGACGAACAGACAGACAGAATTGCGATGGCTAAAACGCGCTGAAAGCAGTAGCTGCTTTCGGGCGTAAAAACCAGATAGTACGCTTTAACGAGCTGCTGGCCTACACTGCATACGTAGGCCTAATTACCGTGATTAATACCCTGTTTACACGACGAAGCAAACATGAAGCAAACTTACAGCACACGTCGTGCACGTGTATTTTGAATACGTTTGCTTCATCGTTGCTTCATGCATCGTATAAACGGGGTATAAGTTAGCCTACGCACAGGTAAATCGCAACTGTACCTGGAGGACTGGCTGTGGTCGAATTTACCGATACCGCATCATCAGCAGGTGAATAGCCCGATAGACCGGCGTCACCGTTAGACGACTGATGAAGGTTCACAGACGGAACGTTGTGTCGCGTCACAGGCTGCGGGGCGTTGGTGCTGGTGGTGGTCAATGTTGATGCGTTAGAACTCATCTTTGGCTGTCGAATCATCTTCGCCGCTGTGGTCGCTGCAATGTAGCCGATCTGACCTCCAACACAATACGATATTCGTTTACTGAAACACTGTTAAGATGCAGAGCGCGCACACATTTGAATTACGCGCTAAAAGTACGTAAAAACTTAAAATGTTCAATTCTTTTTTACGGAAAATGTCAAAATCGTGCACTTCGCGACATTCGTTTAAAATTTGACTATTATTTTAGGTGAGGTGATGAGATTTTCGAAAACCACCGGCTACAATAATTGTTACTGCACCTGGCTGGCTTTCTTAGGTCACGGGTCTAGCGTTCGGGACCAGGGACCAGGGAGGCACTTTGAATCTACCAGCTTCGCCCAAATGAGTTCGAACCTGAAATTACACGTAAGCTATATTCTAAAAAAATTAATTTTAAGGCACTAATAATAACAACTGCCTACTTTTTAAAAGTCTGGCAAAATACTATAGTGCAATTAGGTAACTGGAACTTTCGTACCCGAGAACTTTCGTTCCCGGGAACGAAAGTTCCATAGGTGGAACTTTCGTTCCTGGGAACTTTCGTTTTCAACATCAAAATTAGCATGGAACTTTCGTTTCCTAACATTGATTATTATTATTATTATTATTGACGCACTTTTTTAATTACAGCTATGCTTTAGGCGTAGATTGTACCATTGTCGTAGGTCCTATGTCTCTCGTCCGTACATCCATCTGTCTGTCTGTAACGGATGTATTGTGGATAAGCTTTGGGTCATAGAAGAAAACTTTTTGCACGGATAATTAGTTCTGTGCCAACGCTTTCTGCATACAAAATTTCGGGGATGCAGTATAGAGAAAACATTTCCAAATTTGGGATAGAATACACGGGGATAGAAAATGTGCATTTTTAACGGAAAGCTGGCCATATTTCGCTCTTTCAAATGAGATAAAAATCATCGAACTTAGATGACTTTGAAAGTCAGTACTGCAACAGGTACTGTATAAGCTGTAGTGCGTCTTCTCTAGCAACAGCTAGGCTTCCTTCTTATTATTATATCATGTTGAAACTCTAGCTATATACGTCTAGCCAGTGAAACAAAATTGGAGCTCTTTTCGCTGAACTATAAGCACTAGGTAAGGATAAGGGGTTTAGTAATCATCAGTGTCAGGGAACGAATGTTCCAAGGGACGAAAGTTCCCGAGGACGAAAGTTCCACCTATGTCTCTCGTCCGTACATCCATCTGTCTGTCTGTAACGGATGTATTGTGGATACGGGTACGAAAGTTCCATGAATCGTGCAATTACATAGCGTCAGTAAGCTTAAGCTATTATTGTGCCTTAATGTCGAAAAAAACGAGGAGAAACAGCCGCGCATTAGGCCTATTAACGGTGTGTAGGGCCTATGGTATGCTAATACGCCACAAAGCAACAATGCATTTGAACGAAGCAAGATCAAGCTAAACAATAGTCTAATAACTTACCGCTGGGCATCGAAATTGTTACGTGCGAAATCTTTGTCGTATAAGCCGAAGGACAGCATATGCGCGCGGCGCAGTAGGCCCACGATTACAAAGCTCGCTCAGTCGTACAGTTAGCCTAGGTAGGCAGGGCGGATGAGCCATAAGGTGCGTGGTCTACGTTTTACCTGCGCTGCAGCGAACGCTCTAGCGCCAGCGACAGCAGTGCGGCAACCTGCAACGACGTGCTCTAGGCTGTTCTGCGCACCGCTATGTCCGTGCAGGTAGTGCGGACAAAACGTCCCTCCTCGGACAAATTGTCACCCCGCGGATGAAATCTTTCACGGACACAAAATCATCGTAAGGCGCTACCGATGACAGCATAGCGCAAGACACTGTGCGCAGTATTTTCATTACGCTAATGTCGTGGCCACACGCACCGATTTCCTCGTCCGACGGAAATCGGCGTCGGACGACACGGATGACACGTCGGACGAGTGGGACGACGCGTCCGATTTCCTCGTCCGAGGTCTCGATGACAGGCAAGAAACCCCATCCGAAGAAATCGGACAGAATGAGCATGCATGCTATGAACATTCTGTCCGATTTTTTTGGACGAGGTTTTTAAACCTTGGAAGGCTCGGCGACGTCGGATACCACCTCCGGCTGGTGGCGTGGCGTAGTTGATAACGCGTTTCGGCTGAAACGAAGTTAGTCTACGCCGGGCCCGGTTAGTACTGCGATGGGTGACTGCCTGCGGGCAAGTAAACCATCTCGGTGCGAAGCCTGCCAGCTAGGTCGACTCAGCCTTCTACCCTCCGCGGGACGGTAAAATGAGTAGTAACTTATTTACATGGGTTACGGA
>Ga0209671_1005722_pt1 | contig 12629 bp, 9 predicted proteins | sample WorMetHERISLAND2_2_FD_187401 | JGI IMG/M metagenome (GOLD analysis project Ga0209671, IMG submission 187401) | Marine gutless worms symbiont microbial communities from Max Planck institute for Marine Microbiology, Germany - Olavius geniculatus... | ecosystem: Host-associated > Annelida >... | reverse complement strand
GTAAGTAGTCTTGATCGGATAAGACAGGCTACATACAAGTGTCTGTATCACGTAATACGTTGACAGTTTTCTGCGAAAGATTTGGGCGGACAACCGTAGCCGGTCGCACAATGTTGTGTAAAACCAGGCTCAACAGGATCGGCTTGTTCGAACTTGACGACAGGATCTGGAACAAGCTGATCTGATTGCTGACACCGGACTGTCGAAATCAGTTGCACTGGTGCAGCGTCGGAAGATGTTGATGCTCCAGATAGCTTGGCAAGACGCTTTTTGCAATGAGCAAGAATATGTCCAGGCTTTTTGCGGTAATAACACATAACCTTGGTGCCAGAAAGTGCTGCAGCTTTCTTCTGAGGTTCCGGCGACTTCTGACTGCTTTGTAAAGTAGTCGCGGCATTTTCAGGTGGTTTATTCCCGGATTGTGACACAATCTGCTTAGGTTTACCTTCATGCGGCTTCTGATCCCCACGGCTAGCTCGTTGTACTGCATTATACTGATTCGTAAGCTGTTTCGGTCAAGGTCTTTGGTTTTTGATCCAATAGCCACATGCACAGATCGCCATCTATACAGTTTTGGAACTGCTCCATCATGAAAAGTTCCCGTAGTCGTTCGAGCTTGTCGTAAGCTTTTTCACTTTTCAGCCATTTTTTAAACTGCGTTTCCAGCCGGAAGGCACACTCCGAGAAAGTCTCATGGCGATTCATCGTCATCCCGCGGAATCGTTTCCGGTAGACTTCTGGGACAACGGAATAGGCTGTCAGTAGTGCCTCCTTCAACGTAAAGTTTAACTTTTGACACTGTTGGACAGACAATTCCGTAAAAACCTTCAGGGCCTTCCCTGTTGAATGAGTTTGCAGAACTGCGGCATACTTGTCTTTTGGAAACGCATTCAACTCCGCGATCTTCTCAAACGAGATAAAAAAATGACTCGATGCCGTGTTCGGTGAACGTTGGTATGAGCTTTACGGCGGTATCTACGCGTAACGGAGATGGACGACTTTGTGCCGGCTCGGTTCCCGCAAGTCCAGCTTCAAGTTTTAGACGACGAAGTTCCAGCTGATGTTGGCGATCACGTTCACGTTCTCGTTCGCTTTCACGTTCTTCCAGCTCCATCCGTCAAATCTCCAGCTCCATTTTTATGTCCATTTGACATACTTAAAGCTCGGACGGTTCTGCAGATGGATCTGCTACTTTAGTGGTCGCATCGACAGAGGTCCCAACCTTCGACGTTCTGTCTCGACCCACTGCAACGGTCACTTCCGGTTGTTAGTGTTCTTCCGTGAAGACCTTTGGTCTGGCTCTCAAAACTGGCCATGGATCCTGTTCCCGCAGTGCGTCTTGCTGTACAGCTGACTGATCTGCGTCGCTATCTAGATTGGCACATTCATCTCGTTCTTTACGCTCTGCTGGCAGTGTTCGATTTGTCGGGAGGATTGGGGGGGGTTTAACCCCCCCACTGGACAAGGACAACCTCCCCACTGGTGGCAGTCTGGGGGGGGTCGGCTTCGACCCCCCCCCTTGACTTTCCCATGCAGACCTGAAAATGAAAAAGGACAGAAAATGTGCATTTCTCTTTTTGCTAGAGCCGCTCTTTGACTCTAAAATATGCTTAAAATGCGTTTGCGGCCGGGGCTCCGCCCCGGACCCCGCTGGGGGAGCTCACGAAGCTCCCCCAGACCCCCTAGTCGGCCTCACTCCTCTCGGCGCCTTCACTCTCGCGCCTTCGGCGCTCCCAGCCGGCGACCCCCCACTGTTTTTTGGACAAATCGAACACTGTCTGCTGGTGGACTAGGTTGAGCGGTTGACGGAGCTATAGCTTCGGCTTGTGACGCACTGAGTGTCGTCATCGTTGCAGTTTTCTGGCCGAGGGTCTGCAACAAAACTGCTTGCAGCTGTGTCTTATTCAAACCGGATATAAGACGAACACGTTGTCTGAGCTCACAACGTAATTCATCTACGGTCATGGCTGCCATATCAGCTTTTGTGAGTATAACATCATCATCCCCTGATCCTGACTCGGCCGTGATGATAATAGATACATAATACAGTGTATTAGTCGGCAAAGAACGCGGGGTATAACGAAATGTAGGCTAATAATAGTAAGTTGCCACATCCTTATTAAGCAACTAATTAATACGACAACCACGCTGTGAGGTACGAAAATGGGTGCATGTGACAGAGTGGCAGACAGACAGACTCTGTTTTCGGCTGAGTCCTAAGACTATTTGGCACTTACTGCTAGCAACTGTGGGCTGGCTATTAAGTAACCTGGTTGACAACGAAGGTTAGAATTAACGGACACCGAAGTGTATCTAACCGCAACCAATAATTAACTACAAGGCTGGCTAAATCAAACTACGTAGCCCACACGTAGCGCTCAACTTTTAGTTATTAACAAGACGTAAACCCGTTACTGGCGTAACCTGGACTATAAATGAGCAAGACGTCCCACCCGCTAGTGGTAAAAAGTCTGCTCTATCGTCTAGGTAGTGAGTGAAAAGCCTAACACTAACCTATGTGCCCAGCACTGCAGCTTACTTATAAGTTACCGTGGCACGAGATACACACACGGTAATACATGACTTATAAGTGAACACGATAAGGTTAACTCCGCAACTAAACGACGACATAATAAACAAGCGAATGAAACTGAACGTTACACTACGACTATGACAAAACAAGCCTACTGTAACGACAATTTAACGATTACTGATAATGGTAAAAAGTTCTGAATGTTAACGGTCAATACCAGACATTAACAGGCAATCCCATCGACTGTTCACGATTGACAAAATGTAAGCGGTCCTAACAAGATATTGAAGTTCTTGCATAGGGCTATTTTCACTGCCACACACTAGACACAGCCAAACGGGCTCGTTACAACCTGTTCTCGCCGCTGATACGGGATTTCCGGCTTTTTGCTTTTGTGCACACACTGGTTAATAACGATGATCTCTTAAGACTGACACCGTAAAAAGACAGTGTTAATTCGTCAGTAATGAGACAACACCAAACAATAAGCTTTAGAAACAGCAGCATGAACACGGTCCTGTGTATTTACACCTATAAGTACTACGTGGTTTACACATTACACAGGTAGGCCAAAAACGCTGAACAGCATTTGCATTGTACGATGACATATTATAAAAGCTTACGTGACATATTGGACGAGGTGGATAATGAACGGAAAAAATGGTAAATGAGTTAGAAGACCTACACCATACATTAATAACGGCATCCTGTCAACACTGTTCAACACACGACATGACTTAGCCTGTAGGTAGGCATTATAATACGTTTTTGTCGTGACATGTATGCGATTGTATCATCTCGAGCTATTAGTCACGTAAATTATGGAACACTCATTATTGCGGGCGCAACAGGCGGTCGACCGCCCACGTGGAAAACCGATGATACTGACATGAGTCGAGCATCTCAAGACGTTCAGTTAGCGACACGATGGGTCGTAGATGTTGGTCGCTGTGGCTACTGCCGCTGGTACTTGGTCTACAGATCAACCAGGCTGACTCATCACTACCCGCCAACAACACCATCCGCATGGGCTATCTTGCATCATACCTACAAGAAGGAGGAGCCATCAACGTTGCTATTGAACAAGCTCAGAATGACGGTCTCCTCCGCGGCTTTAACTTCAGGTTGAAAATTTGATACAGTGACGACATGACTTATATGACGACATGTTATATTCGGTAAAAATCACAAAATGTTTTTCAGTAAAACTAATAATGTTGCGTATACATTTACATCTCGTGTATACGAAATTGCATACAATTCGTTATTTTATGCTTTTACGTTGTATTATGCGTGGCGTTTATTGAAAAATATGTTTACTTTGCAATAAAGAAAGTGATAAAATGCAGTGAGTAGGCTACATAAATATTATAAATTTTTATGCCGATGTTAACTCACGAAGCATTGTTAGACCCCACAATGTCAGTTCTTTTTTTATTGCTGAAAAGGTGTAATTGAAAAACTTTAAAAATGTCAGCGAAAGTACACGGGAAAGCAGTTTTTCTCACTGCTTTTTTACAAAGTTTTATTCGTTCGCTACAAACATTTGGATACTAAACGTACCGTTGGCAAGTGACTTACAAAGAAATGCTAATTTTGAGAGACAAGAAAATAGCACAATACTATTGTACAATCATAATAGTTATGCCTAGTGGTGTTAAAATTTGCATCCTTTTGTGTAGTGCAATGCGTTCTATGCACACACGGGTTTCGTTAATATTTTTATCTTTCTGTGCCAAATAATTATTTTAAAAAAAGCTACGCAATGTTGTTTTTAAACATAGAAATAGCACATGGTTTTATAATGTTTTCTTTAACACAATTTTGTTTGTTTTTTTTGCACGCTGCGCTGCCATTATTTACATTGTTGAGTTATGTTTATTTTTCGTCGAAGCAAAACATACATGATGCTTGACCATTGTATGCCGAAGAACGGGACATTTTCAACGCTGGAAATGCTTCTCAGCCAAGACGTTGACGTCGTTTTTGGACCGGTCTGCTCTACGGGTAAGTGTACCTTGCAGCAATATGGGTCCACGTCAATAAATTAATACTGACATACCAAAAAAAACATCAAAGTTTAGTGGCTAATTCATGTTATCAAATATACAGTGTACAATTACAAACCATTCTAACCTGATATTACAGTGAGTATGGTTTTTTTGAGTTGGAAACTGCGTAGTGGTAACCTGTTCTGGTTATGGTGCATGTTACGGTAGAGTAGAAATATTGCAACAGTGAGCCTAATAAAGTGATCTAAAAACCGTACATCTTTGTGTCATCTTTGCAGAATATTACAAGCTGAGCAGTTTTTAATCGGGTAGATTATTGCGAGTACCAGTATTACTGCCGTCTGTGTGTGTATTTTGCGGCATATGCAGTGTGTGTAACTGCTGGGTATCTGCTGTCGTACTATAATCGGCCGATGTTTCCGGAGTGGTGCAGCCACGGTTCTTGGGAAGATGACACAATGGTGCGTATTGCCGGGTCGTATCTGGGATTCGCCCTGACGTTCAAGGCGGTCGCTGACCACTACGGCTGGAAACACATTGTGCTGCTGTCCAACGATGATACTACGAAGATTTGCTGGTACGGATCGAAGTCATTCGACGAAGTTTTTACCAACAACGAAAACTACACCTTCACTTGGCTCAGAGTTGGTTCTGACCCATCGGACAAACAAATCGACTATATTCTGCGTGAGATACGATCACAGACACGCGGTATTCTTACGTTCACTTACTAATACATTTTCTTATTTTTGCTGTTAGGCGACGTGACTACAGAGTGGGCCATGAATGACATGTTTTTGGTATTTGAATGAATGAATGAATGAACGTTTATTAGTATTGGAGCCAAAAGGCTGGATTGCGACAATACATACAATCATTGCAATACAATAGGCCTACATGAATGCAGTGTCACATATAAAATGTCAGATAAAATAAAATGTAGTTAACGATCGCAAAAAAGCTAGATAAAATGTTATTGAAATCTATTAATAATAATTAATACAGAACGGGATATTTTCAAAAAAAATTTAGTTCGTGCGAAGTAGTGTTCGAAAGTTTGTGATTAACGCAGTTAATTAACAATATTTTTGATCGTTCTTATGGCTTCAGCAGGTAGTGCAGACATGAGCTTTCGTTAAGAGCATTGCGCCGGAAAATCGTCGCGCGAGTAGATCTCGGCGTCCCTCCAACTTATCAGCTTTAGCAACGACTAGAGAACCACTATAGTCCAAGTGCGGATAAATGATTCGCATGGCTCGCTTCTGTAGTTACTCAATTGATTCCGTTTGTGCAACAGTTAAACTTGAGTGCCATACTGGACTGGGGTACTCTAGAACAGGCTGTACAATCGTGTTATAGAAACACAGCAAGTTGCTGTTCCAGCGCCAGCTCGCTTTAGTTGTTTCAGAAAGTATAGCTGAGATGCGGCCTTCGATAAAATCACGTTGACGTGCTGGGCCCACTTTAAGTCATTACTGATATGAACACCCAAGCAACTTGAATTTGTCGACTCGCTGGATCGGCTGGCTATTAAACACAACAGGCGGCATGGACACTTTCAGTGCTCTGACAATCAGCATTTCCCTGGTCTTTTGACATTGATTGACATTGATTATCATGCCGATGTTGGTCGTCTGTCCAGTTAGTTCATCAACATGTGATTGCATGCTGCTAGTTGATGCCTGGTTGAGGAACTATGTCAATGTAGTATCGTCTACGCATTTGTGAGTCACATAAGCTGCTTCCAGTCCGCGAATCAACATAATGAACGTCAGTGGACCTAGGTACGACCTTTGAGGCGTTCCGGCGATGACTGGCAGCCAGTCCGACAACATGTCGCCTATCTTGACCTGCTGATATCGCCTTTAAAAAAATGCGCACATCCATCAAACAATAATGTCTAAGAGTCCGAGTGATCGCATCTTGTCCACCAGTATGTTATGATCGACGTGATCGAATGCTTTGGCAAAATCAACAATCAGAATTCGCACTGATTGGCCTTTGTCAACAGCACTGTGCCAGTGATGTGTCATATTGACCAAAGCATGTGTCGTCAACTTCTTCCTGAAAGCACCATACTGGCTGCTGTCAGTCTTGCTGTCAATATGCTGCATGATCCAACAACCAACAAATGTCTCCAGCACTTTTCCAAGTGTTGAAATTAATAAAGTGTGTCTCAGATCAGTTTCAATGGACTGTGGCGGACTGACTTTTGGCACCGGTATGATATTGGCTTCTTTCCATTGTGTTGGCACACAGCTTACACCGATCGATGCATCAAAGATAGCACACACGGGACCCGACAGGTAAGAGCAAAAGTCGCAGTAACTCCTATTTCACTATAAATGTACAAAAAGGTGATATCACTCACCATCACATCGCCTAACTGTCAATGTGCTGTTGAATAATATCACTTTTTTATGATTTTTGCTGTTTTCGATGTGTCACTCATTGCATGTCGCCGTTAACAATTGTATAAACTGATGTCTTGTACATTTATATTTGCTGTTTTATTACAATAACAAATTTTTTATGTTGATGATCAATTATAAACTATCTGCTTTACACGGCCATGAAAACAATAAACCTTAAATATTATGGGGTCACGATTTTGATCTTTAAGTTTCACGTGACGTCATCGGTCAAAGATTTTGGGGTCACGAGTTTGACCTTTTGGGGTCACGTGACGTCATCGGTCACGTGACCATTGGACTCGGCATATGTGATTTTCTATTGGTGGTCCATTGGAACCAAGCGTCTATCTTGCACCGTTACGGAGATATTGGGCCCCAAAGATAATGGGGTCACGAGTTTGACCTTTTGGGGTCACGTGACGTCATCGGTCACGTGACCATTTGACTCGACATATGTGGTTTTTTATTGGTGGTTCATTGGAACCATGCGTCTATCTTCCACCGTTACAGAGATAGACAGCCTCAAAGTTGCATTTGCCCATGTTAAAGGCCAAAAGATCACTGCGCATGCTCCGTGTCACGTGACCTATAGGTAGGGGGGCCAAAATGACCACATATTTGGAATTCCCAAGTCTATATTGCCTATTCACTATGCAACTTTTATGGGCCTACGATGACGATTAGGGGTCGTTTATAGGTGAAATTTTTATACAGGAGCGTTTTTGGTCGAAAATTTTTAAGTCCGTTTTTTGCCCAATTTTCGACTTTGGGGGGATTTTTTTCAGGGGTTAGATATTAACTTCGAATTTTTACGCGCGAAAGCAGCTATGCTTTCAGCGCGTCTTAGCCATCGTAATTCTGTCCGTCTGTCCGTCTGTCTGTCACACGAGTGGATCAGGCAAAAACGGTCCAAGCTAGGATCTCCAAATCTTCACCGTCGGCTGCCTGGAAGACTCTAGTTTCAGGAACCGTAAAGCTTTTTCATAAAGTCGAAGGGGGTCTCCCTGAACGAGGGCGCTAAATGAGAGGGGGGTGGTCAGAATTTGCGATTTTCGGCCAGTAACTCGCTGTATCTCAGTAACGGTGCGAGATAAGGCCTAGGTTACTATTAATCACTAATAGGAAATCGTATACTCGCTGTCGATTGGCGCCTAATTCAATGACCTTGGATGACCTTGAACGCCAAAATAGGGGGTTTTACAGATTTTTTGAGCTGCGCAAGTCTATATCATTCACAAGGAGGCGCCACCGTCGCCAACGCCACACGCGCCTATGGTCGATGTGTATTATGGTCCCGATGGGCCGAGTCCAAGTGATATGCGATTTTCGAAACTATAACTACTGAACTGGAAATGATATAGGCTTTCGCGCGTCTCGTGAGCTTTGCTCAAATTTCTTGTTAAAACTACGACGCCACTTCGTTGACTAATCGGGCTGAACTCAGCTATAATCTTAGACATCGGACCCAAGACAAGTCATCAATTAGCACAACTTCACGCTAAACTAATCGGGACCTTATTGTGCGAATGTTGTATAAAAACAGCTACTAGGCAATATTGTTGTTTTTATCGCTTTGTACTATTGTTACTTAAGTAAGTTTTAATTTGCGTAATAACTCAGATTCGGCCACTGGCTGACATTGTGCACTTTAAATATTGCATTTACTTACTACCGGTATATCGTTAACATTTAGGCGTACTTTCAGTTTTTTACTCGTTTATGCAAGTAGCAATTTTGTCAATACTTGATGACGTTTCGAAAACATCAAGGAATCAGTTAGTAAAGGCTGTAATTTTACAAATTTGTATAGATTATTTATTGTTACGTGCGACAGCTATGCTTCGCGCGTCTAAGCCATCGTCAAGGCGTCTGTCTGTCTGTCCCTCTGTCCGTCCGTCACACCCTAGCACTGTATCAAAACGGTGCAAGCTAAAATCACAAAATCTTTACCCTGGGCTGCCTCGAGGTCTCTAGTTTGTCGTGATAAAATTTCGTGCACCAGGGTGCGGGGGTTCCCCTCGAGCAAGGGCATCAAAGAGGGGTACCCCCTCTAAAAGACATTATTTTGACCATATTAGCTCTTCTAGTGTGAAAACGGGTGCAGATAGGTACAAACATTGTTGCTTATTGTAACATGGTCATGGGCTTTTCAGATTTATTAATATCGATGACCTTGAACTACCATGAACCCCCAAAACGGAGCATTTAGTGAATTTTCGCAATTTTTGGATGCAGCGCATATTTCAACACTGAATTGCGATGAAATGGCTGGAGATAGACCAAGACAACCTGCGTATGAAATTCTCAGCATTAAACGTAAGCTTAGATTTCAGCAGTCTAAGTCCCGATCCCCTAGGTTCAAGAAGGCCTGGACAGGTTTGAGTCAAAGAGGGCTACCCCCATAAAAAGTGGTTATGTTACGACTATTGACTGGTGTAGCGTAAAAACGGTTGCAGATAGTCACACACATGCTGCTTATCATAACAAGCAATAGTGACAGGCTTTTTATTGGTGTCAACACAGATGACCTTGAATGATTTTGAACCCCCCAAAATAGATAGTTTTTAATGGGTTTTTTGCAATTTGCGGCTGCGACACAAGCAGATTTCAAGAGTGAATTGCCACGAAATGGATGGAGATAGAGCAAGACAACCTGTGAACAGGAACAGCTAGGCTGTCGCGCGTCTCATGAGTTTTGCTCGAATTACTTGTAAGTAATACCGGCAAATATGGTAGCCTAATTACCTGGCAGTAGCTGTGTGAGTCTGTGTCGGGGGCGGAGTCAATGAGTAGACTGCTGGGTGAGCTGAGATGTAGACGCTGAGTGTCCTTGTTGCACGCGTTGACGCAGTACGAAGCCTGGTGATGATGATGCAGTAGATGGAACACTGGCGACGGCGAAAGGCGCCAGTTACGACCTCCAGGCAGACAGACAACTTGTAATTATTATATAAAATAATTACAGACTTATTGTCGTCGTAACTAAGTAAGTAAGGAATTGAGTAAATTTATATAGCGCACAATGTCAACGGGAAACCCGCCGAATTGCGCAAAGGGTGAAATGAAGAACTAAGATGGCGTAAAGGATAGTTTAGAGACAGACGTTTGAGTTGGTGACGATAACAGCATGCCGAAAAAATAGTGCGAATGTCTGAAGTAAAGGCATTTGCAGTAATGGGAGTTTATAGTTTCATAGAGCAAAGGGCAAGATTCCAAGACTTGACAGAGCACCAAAAGCCGAATTAAATCAGATATGTCTTTAACTGCATCGCCCACCTCTAAAACACAGTTATCAGTCATTTGCACTGCACACGATAAACAACTAGAAATGTTGCCAAAATGCGTACAAAAAAAACGTTTGCAGCCCCAAACCCGCTGGGGGGGGGAAACTTAATGTTCTACTGTAAGTGAAACGTGCGACTATTTTAAATATTTGATACACAAGTTGTTCGTTGCCTGCAGCGGTGTGTTGCGAGATGATCTCTGAGTCGCTGGTCATTGAGTCAATCCCACCACTAGCAGCAGCAGCTGTAGTTGTTGATGCTCCAGTGACAGGATGATGAAATCCTCCTGTGACGCGACGTCGACGATGACGACGGCGTCGCGGACGTCTACAGCGTCTCTCGTACTCGTACGACTGTTTACTGACTACTGCCGGCGCCTGCTGCTCGGGCCGCTGTGCTGACGTCGACCTGTCAGTCACGTGGTAGTACAATATAAAACTCCTTTACTAAAAAACGGTTAAAATGCAGAGCATGCACGTATTTAAATCACACGTTAAAATAAAGCGGTGGCCAAAAAAATTTTTTTAAATAAAAAAAATAAAAAGAATAGCGAACCAAGAAATAAAGGTATTTTATTCTTAGGCGCAGTGCTGCGACAAAGGTACTTTTTACGTGAATGTAATACAAATTTGAAACATTTTAAAAACGTTTTCTTTAGTTTTTAATTTAAAGAAAAACACGTTGAATAACAAATGTGACCTGTCTGGACAGCCGCATAATACGTCAGCACTGGGCTTGCATAGTTTTTAGTATCTCAAAATAATAGTTTACACTTTACAACAACTTGGACGTAAAAAAATCTTACGCTTTCGGTTGACGTACTTATCTAAAAAACCTCTGTCTCTAAATGTTATATTGGATTCTCAAAAAAACATCAAAATGCAGTTTTTCATTTGGAATTGCTTTTAAAGCTTTACTGCAGCAAAACTGCTTGCATGTAGCCTGGCATGCTGCAAAATCTTTACAGTACTAAGTAAGTAAATAAGTAAGTAAGGAAATTTGTATAATGCACAGTGTCAGCGGCAGAACCCGCTGAATCTGAGGCGATATATTTCTCCGGATATTATTCAGTGTGCGACTGTTTTATGAGCTGTTGAGCAATGTTATACAAAAATGTCCCGAATTAAAAATAAAGAAATTATTTTCCCCCTTTTTTTACTTTTTTCGTCAGATTGCAATTGGAAGCGAGTAATTTTTTGTAGGAGGACCTGTGATGGTCGAGCAGCTGTTGTCTGATCTGACTACCGTCCTGGTGAAACGAAGTCGGCTCGGGCACCGTGACTGGTACGGACAGGGGCCGGTCGACCACGTCTCCCTGGTGATGGTAGGAGTAAGAGTGTGAGGGGTGGTTCAGCCCCACGCCGATCGGCTCTCCCGAGTGAGTGATCATCAACGTCGTGATGACGTCATCATGAAGTGGTTTGTGATGACGTAGCAGTGACGTCATTGCGTCGTCAGTGGCTGTGGTCGCCGCCGCTGGTCTGGTAAGAGTCGGCGTGGATCGTATCAGAGGGAACGTGGCGAAGTGCTGCTGCGAGCAGCGACGATCTTCACTGCTGGCGATGCTATTTTTCTGATGACAGTGATGATTGTGTAACGATTCACGTGTCTCCTCTTGCTGTTGCGCGGTATTGAGACGTTCCACTGTGTCACGAGAGATGGTCTCCCGCGCCGTGTACACGAGCACCTGCATATAGTTCGATTATTTTATACGTATGATTGACGTATATTAGTTTTAAATCATACGTGCGTGTCATACACGTCTGTTATTACTATCCGCGGAAGTAACGCACTAAACTATGGTTTTGCAGCTTCGTCGCCAATTTTCTTTGTGAACACGATAACTTATGAACCGCTGCACTTAGCTAAATAAAATTTTGCACAAACATGTACATTGACGAGCTCCAATACCTTATCGAATTTTAAGGTCATAGGTCGAGGGTTAAGGGTCAAGGTCAAGTGACATTTTTGTGCTTTTTTGTGCGCATGATACTGCTTAAACCAATTGGACGGGATTCGCGAAATGTTACTCGCTGGATGGCGGTACTTTATCACTGACCGAAGAACTCAACGACGACCAGTCATCAAATATGTACGTTTCAACACGGTCTACAGTGTGTCGTGCTTCGCTGCACCCGCATAATACACGGTATACCGAGTTAAAACCGATACTAACAATATGGTGACCTGCTGTGTATCGGGCGATGATGCCAGCATGTCGGGTGATGTCGGTGGCGGATCTCGACGTGGTAGACCAGTGTTCTGGAAGGTCTGTCCTTTTTGCTGGTATAGTTGCAGTGCTGCCAGCATACTGCAGTCGCTAGTGTCGCCCCCTGCCGAATCGTCGTCTGCCGACATCACGCATGCGCTGTCCTGAGCCCCGCCC
>Ga0209671_1005721_pt1 | contig 12629 bp, 12 predicted proteins | sample WorMetHERISLAND2_2_FD_187401 | JGI IMG/M metagenome (GOLD analysis project Ga0209671, IMG submission 187401) | Marine gutless worms symbiont microbial communities from Max Planck institute for Marine Microbiology, Germany - Olavius geniculatus... | ecosystem: Host-associated > Annelida >... | reverse complement strand
TGCTGGAAGAGAGTAAGAGAAAGTATTTATTTGCCAAAACACAAATACAATGTTATCATACAATACTACACACTGTAAGCGGGCTGCCAAAAAAGCAATCGCTTATGAACTCTGGCCGTCCATAGAAACTATAAGTTATCAATTATACAGTATCCAAAGATAAAAAAAAACAGAAAAAAAGAAAAGTTCAATAGGCCCTAGTCAGTTCAAAGAATATGAACTCGACTGTATGCTGCCCAAGTATGTGGACTCTTCTACTAAATCAACAGTGTTACCATTCACTATTATTGGCAATGGCGTAGATCCCGAACCAAGATTCTGGAGCTTTGTCTTGGTCCAAGAGACCCGAAGACCGAACTTAGAAACCTCTTCATCCATTGCTGCGAGAGCGGTGCGGAAGCTCTCCTCCTTGTCAACAAGCAGAGCGACGTCGTCAGCATAGTCAATGTCCGTGAAAGTGAGCTGGCCAACTTGAATGCCGACTTTACGACTGACGCGATCCATAATATAGTCCATCGCTCGGCAAAACAGGGCGAGAGCCAAGACACATCCCTGCCTTACACCGGAGGTCGTCGTGAATGGCTCAGAGAGGCGGCCTGCTAGGCGCACTCTGGCGAACGTTGCAGTGTGCAGGTCGATGATCAGGTTCATGAGTACCGAGGGAACACCGACCCCACGCATGGCATCCCAGAGCGCGTTCCTGTCTACGGAATCAAACGCCGCTTTCAAATCCACAAATGCGACATGCAGTGGCTGTTGGAACTATCTGTGGATATCCGCCAACAGACACAATGCCAAGATTGCATCCAGTGTGGAACGACAACGGGTAAATCCGGATTGGTGAGGCTGACGATGCTTCTGAAGCAGGGGGTCAAGTCTGGCGAGGAGGACATGTGCAAATACTTTGCCTGGGACTGATAGAAGGGTGATTGGTCTGTAACTGCTACACTCGGACCATGATCCTTTTCCCTTGTATAGTGACAGCACAATACCTTCCTTCCACTCTGCCAGCATCTTCCCTAACTTCCAGACGGTGCAGAATAGACCATGGAAAGCTCTGCTGACCGGATCGATGGCACATTTTAACAACTCAGGTGGAATAAAAGAACACGTAGGACAGAAACCAACAAAAAGCCGACTAGCTCTTTTGAGCAGTTACCGCATACTGTAATAGTGCTAGTCTACTCGTTAATCTTTGGCTTTAGTGCCGATTTCGGCTTCTCAGCCGTCTACGGCTTTATAGCCGTTTAGGCCTAGGCCTACTGTAACCTTATGGCTGCATTCGGGATGCGCACTGGGCCGAACTGATACGGCCTTGGCGCTGGGCAGGTGTAACAACCTGCTCACTCTGGAGGTAAGGTAAGGTAAAGTATCATCATCATGTTCGTTTACTCACACGACCGCGTATTACGGTTTATTAGATCGGACGCGCAGTATAAGACGAATGTCTAAACAGTTTAGTGTTGTTGTTCTAAATCGGTAAATCTACGAGTAAAAACAAGAAACAAGCTGCTCGGCGGCTAAGACCCGCAACTTGCAAATATTTCTTTTAAATCAAAGACGGCATCGTCAATTCTATGGCTCGGGTAAAACACAGACTGCGAGTCAGCGTAACAAAAGTTCACATTTCCATACTATTCTACGACAGTAGCATTGACGGACTCCCGCAGTGAACACTGAACAAACAATAAATACCTACATGCATTAATCCCAATTAGACTCAGGCAGGCCAGTACACGATTCACTTACCCCGAAGAGATAGAAGCCTGAGTTGACTTGTGTGTGGTTGGTTATAGGGTGTTTACACGATCCAGCAAACGTCCAGTATTAGCAAGTGTACAGTATTTTAAATACATTTGCTGGAAGTTTGCTGGACGTTTGCTGGATCGTGTAAACACCCCATTACATACCAAGATGGTTTGCCCGTCTGCAGACAAGCAGCGACCGGCCTGGCGTACAGTAAATTCTTTGATCAAAAATGCTTTAACTACCACATCGAACTGTCACTGACTACAAAGCCCGCGTTACAACATTATAAGCAAATTACCAGAGTCTGAATAAACAAACAATTAAATAAATAGGTTGGTAGCTTAGTGACGAAACTAGAGCGCCAGTTGCCAGCACAACATAAGTTTGGCTTTGGCGCACTGTTCTACAGCGATTCTTGGTGAAATGAGCAGCAATAAAAGGCAATGTGTAAGTAATGAAACCGTCGATAAATAAGTAAACACAGAAACAGACCGTCTGTCGTGCAGTGAGTGGTTGAGAACCGGCGTCGATGGCCATTACACCAAGCTGGTACTCGGTCACACGCTCGTAGTCTAATGGCTGACGTAGAAACAGCTACAGTACACAGTCGGACACAGGCAAGCAAACCCGTTAATAATTGATTAGCACAGCAGTCGAACTGTAGCTTTTATCTAAGCACTCTGGAGAGATTACAAGCAAATTGGTATTATCACCCATCAGAACGACGATAAAAGTGTCGACCGTTCAACAATGCAACATATACACTTGTGACTATGACAGCATGAATACGTATATTTGCAAGAAGTGTATAGGTAAAACACATGAAATATCAACAAGACTCACTAAAATCTAAAACGTAAAAGAAAAAACTTCAAGCCTTGCTCAAAGCTAAGTACTGTCCGCAGGTAGCCGCAGTGACGCAGTATTAACACAAAAACAATGTGATCTTCGAGTATGACTTTGAAAGTCAAGAGGTTGCCGAGATACATGTTTGTGCAAAATATCATCGAGCTAAGTGCAGATGTTAATGAGCTATCGTAGCAACATAGAAACAGAGACAGAAAAAGCTTAGCAATGATGCTGAAAACAACACTGTCGTCGCTAAAGCGGACAGTACTAATATCGCAGCAACCACGCTCGCCCGTCTGGCAACCTGTAAAAAACTAATACAAGATTGATAATTGATTGTAAATTGGAATATTCATACCTCGCCAGTGCTGCGCCGCAACCTAAAGATCTGTCCGTACTTCAGTTGTGTAGCTGTTTCCAGTATGTAGCTTAACTCTGCGTTGTTGCCTCGGTCCTCATCCTCCGCGTGCACTATGAACACCGGCTCGTGCACCGGGTAATCCTCGGGCACCTGCGCAATAAGTAAGTAAAGTTAGACAACACTTAGCTCGCACTTCATGGTAGTGTTTTTGCAACTTTCGGCTGCGGAACGTCGTGGGTCACAAGGCAAACGACGGCGTAGTCTATGCGATCTGAGCGTGGATTAAGTGAGATACCACACTGTCTGGAGTGGTATGAGCTCGTACTGCGCAGTCGCTTATCTATTCCAGCACTACCAACAGTGCGGTACTTAATTAAGTAGTTAAGCGGGGTAAGACGTCGCCCCAGTGCTGGCACAATATGCGGCCGTTCGCTGTTGCATTGCCCTAATGTATAAAATTAAATCTGAACATTTCTGGCAACATTCATGTTTCATTTCTGAGCTCGAGAACACTGTAAGTGGTAATTGATTAATTAATTGATTGATTGACACGAACTCTGAGCTTTGGCGTTATATGCTCCATATAACATTTAAATTCAATAAAACGCCAGTATTAGACTACTTCACTATTTTTCAGTCGTATTTCTTGTTATTGAAGAAAAATGAGCTTATCTTATCTTCAACAGACACAACTCACATTAACGACGACGGTTTCCTCGTCGAACGTCGGCTCATGATCGTTTGAATCCTCAACACTGACTATGACCGTTGTACTTCCGGTGAGCGCAGCTGGTTCTCCGTCGTCATAAGCAATCAGCTCGAGTCTGTACGGTCCGGAATCGAGGTGTAGTTGTGACAGTAGGACAAGCCTGGGTTGAGGCTGGGCGGTTGAAGCTCCGCTTGTACCTGAGTCAAACTGGAATTCCCGCGGTAGATTGCGTATCCGATATCCGACCACCTGACATGCAGACGTAAATAATGTGAGATGCATCATGAAGAGGGCAAAAAACATGATAGGCCTAGGAGACGAACTTTTGAGACTCACGTACATGTAGTATATTTCTTTCAACTTTTGAAACCCACCGGCATTTGCACTGCTAAAATTTAGTATAATTAAAGTTCATACTTGCAAAAAAATTTAGTGTTTGTACTTATAGTTAACCGTGACGGTTATCCGTGCCAGAATAATCGTGAAACAACGCTGAAACAGTGTACGTTGTTGCCTATTTCCACGACTTGCAAGTAGGGTGAAACGAGGGAGAAGAAAATGGGAAAAAATAAGTGGAAAAAATGCTAACAAACGAAGAGACATTACGTGTTCTAGACATTAATTTACGATAACTTTTAATGACAGAAAAAGTGCTACAATTACACCAATCCTTAATAACCGGAAAATGCTGTGATCGACAGAAACGAAAACTCCTCAGCAATACCTGATATCGTGGAGTCTGGTCGGCGTCTTGAGCAAGCGGAAGTTCAAAGCTGGTGCCAGGATGAGCGGTTTCCGGTAGTCTAAGATGGTACTCGGAACGCTCAAATGTCGGCACGTTGTCGTTGATATCTATGATTGTTATCTTCAGGTTGATCACCTGATATAATGAAACGGTGTTTACTGCAGACGGCAAACAGTTGATAAAAAGTTTAAGGCAGTTAAAACATTGCAGTTAACAAAGGTTTCTGTAAAAAATTTTGCAGAACAAGATAATGTTTATACGAACACGGAGTCTGTCCAACGCATTTCGATAGTTTACATTATATGTCCATATAAGTATAATCATTGAGCTGTTTAGACTGGTAGAAAAAAAAATCAAACAGTTTAATTTCAAATTGAACAGCAGCAATGATCCTTTCATCCTTCTCTATTATTTTAACTAAACAATAGACATTGTCAGTCACGAGACCATTCGATTCACTATAAATGGTCCATCGTCACCATGCGTTTATCTTGCACCGTTATGGAGATATGGCGTTTCAAAGATAATGGGGTCACGACTTTAACTTTTTGGGGTCACGTGACCATTCGACTCCCGGGAGTCGACTTTCTATCTGTGGTCCATGGTGACCATGCGTCCATCTGGCACCGTTACGGAGATATGGCGCCTCAAAGATAATGGGGTCACGAGTTTGACCTTTTGGGTTCACGTGACGTCATCGGTCACGTGACCATTCGACTCCCGGGGGCCGAGTTCCTATGGGTGGTCCATAGTGATCATGCGTTTATTTTGCACCGTTATGGAGACATGGCGCCTCAAATATTAGACGCACGGACCTGGACACAGAAAGAAAAACGGAATAATGGAAAGAGAAAGAGGAAGGGGGAGGGGAAGGAAAGGAAAAAAAGTGGAAAAAAAGGAAAAGGGAAGGAGAAAAGGAAGGGAACGGGAAAAGAGAAAAAAAATGTAACGTAAAGGGAAGAATGTGGAAAATGGAAAGGGGAAGGAAAAAGGGGAAAGGGCAAGGGAAAGCGAAAGGGAAAAAAAGGGAAAAGGGGGGAGGGTACAGGAAAGGGGAAAGAGAAGAAAAAGAGGAAGGGATAGGAGAAGGAAGAGAGGAAGGGGAAAGGGGAAGGGAAAGAAAAAAAAGAAAGGGCAAGGGAAAAAGGAAGGGGAAAGAAAAGGGGATAGAGAAGGGGAAGGGAAAGGGGAAGGAAAATTGAGAAGGGAATAGGGGGAAGGGAAGAAGAAGGAAAAAGGGAAGAAAAAGGGGAAGGGAAAGGGAAAGGGAAAGGGAAAGGAAAGGTGGAAGGAAGATAGCTTAAGAAATGTAGGACGCACGGACGCACGGACGCACGGACACAAAAGTGATTTTATACTCTGTTCAATGCTATGCATTGCATTGCATTGGACAGACAAAAAAATGGATACGTAGAGGACTCGACTACTTGCTTTGAAATATTGACTGCGGAAACAGTTCCAGGCAGTGGGCGACAGCGCATACGACGTGTGGCAACACGATTTTAAACTGGATGGATTAACGTTTAATACTACTATAAGTAAGAGATCTTTAATGATTTTGTGGTATCAGTCTTACAAATGATTTTCTCAGCCGACGCCGCACTACTCAGTATGAATTCGCTGTTTGTAAACTACCAAACTACGACTTCTGCTTTTCACAAGACAGTGTAGCAACAGTAATTTGGGCAAAACTAAAGTCATTTATGTGTTACGTCACGTTTCTTCGTGATGTTGCGCGCGAAAAATTTTTACAGTCGGCCAATGTTTCAGGAAGTCATTAAAAATAAACCACTGGCACTGTTTTTCGGGGACAGGATGTAAAATTACAGACGTTGTTGTAACCTGTTCGAGCTGTAGCGAGTGAACAAGTCCGATGCTGATGTCTATCGTACAGTCGGAGGAGGAGTGGTTGCTGCCGTGTGGACTGGAAGAGTCCGGACACACGGACTCCCGATCCAGTCTCGTGTCCGTAGCTTTCACCACTCCAGTACGACGATCCACCGACACCGATCCCAAATCCTGCACACATGCTTATCTGTAACATTCAGTGGCGTCGTTGCGGGGTGCAAAAATCAAAATATGCTCCCCCATTCCTCAAATTTTTGCTTGTTGAAAAATTTTCGACACTTGTCGGAAAAGTTTGTTTTTCTGTCAGAGGATTTTCTCTAAAGCATACAAACTTTGGGTTAAAATCACATCTTGGGGGAAACTTAGCGGCAAACTTTAAATTGTGAGCACCCATAATCTTCTCTGTGGGAAATTTGCGGCTGTTTGTCGGAAAATTGCAACTCCCCAAATTTTTTAACCCATGAGGCAGCTGGTAATATACAAGCTCAGTGCTATCGGTCGTCATACCGAGTCCATTCGGTTGAATTATTAATGGTGCTATGCTGTTCGTCGATGAATGAGCATAAACTTAAAGATCAACTTAAAATTTAAACTAATTTTTAAGTAGTAATATGCGATGTGCAGCGGCGTCGTGGGAAAGATGTCGCGGGCAGAAAGTTACAGCTCCAAAATTGTCACAGAGACCGTGATGTCGATCGCAGGAAGAGGGGTGGGGATTTCGAGAGCGTCATCGCATCCCCAACAAAAAGTGCCAATGCGAAATGAGAGTAAGCCTATTTTAATTTGCATCCAGATAAACGCCTTCTTCCAATCGCTCCCTTCCGAACAATAAATTTGGATTGACGTCGCTGCATAGCACAAAGAGGAAATGATGAGTACTAGGCCTAAATATTTCAATTTACCCTCTATTTTTTTCCAAAATGGAAGAAAAAAAGAAGAAAGAAGAGGTTACCCCTGCAGTAAGTAAGTAAATAAGTAAGTAAAGATAGAAGGAAGTACGCAAGTAGGCCTAGTTTAGTGAACCGGGGGTGTTTGGCTGTACCTGGTTAGGTCTGGGCAGTGTCTGGAATGAGGTGGCTGTTAGTCTGCTGGGTTCAATGGATTGAGCCAGTGTCTGTCGAAGGTCTCCTATGATTGACCCCGCCGGGCGTTCCTCTTTCACAGCCCACTGAACTGTCACTGACGACCCACCCTTCGATGTGTCTCCAGCATTCGTCAATGACGTCATAGCCGAGGGGTTCCCCAATGACGTCTCTGACCAGAAGTCGCCCCGGATAATCCGTTTCTGCATAGCCGGATTCTCCTCACTAAAACGGGCATCCCGTGATGACGTCATAGCCGAAGGGTTCCCGCGCATAGCCGATGATGTTACGAGGTAGACCACGGACACATGTAGCAGTGTAGTGGAACAGAAGGCCGCCATTGGACGAAACTGCGGATTACGTCATGTAACGGTTTGGCTTCCCATACTGAACTGCAGCGACGCGTTTCACCTTCTGTATACATGCAGCAAAAACATGCTCATACACTGTTACATGCAACTAAATATAAACCGACTTCAAACATGCTATTTACGCCTTATTAGGCTGCCGTTATTATTAGCCGCAATAGAGGTTTTGCCGGTCCGTCCGACTGTCCGTCCATCCGTCCTTCCCGTGCTGGCTTTCAACTCGAAAACTAAATGGCGCAGAAACACTCAAGTTGGCGTGAACGTTCCTTATAGTGCAGAAGTAACCAGCGTGCCAATTGTTTTTGCTCGAAAGCAAAAAATAATAGTCATAACTAGGGACGGGTTTACGATTGTACAACTATAAACGGAGGGTCGCATTAAATGTCGGCACGGGGACGTCTCTTGTGCTTTCCTGAGCAGATTTGTCACTTTTAACGATACATCACACGGCCACTTAGGCCTACAACGCATCAAGAGGATGGGGCGGATATTCCCCAATATGCGGGAAAGGAACGGTGCCCTGTGCTGTAGGCTACTATAGGGAGCAAGACTTGATAAATTATCTTCAATCAGGACATTATATCCTGTAGCTACTTGTTTGCAACAAACAGCCGTCTAATAACCGCGAACGCATTTTTAGTCTGAATGGATAAGTTATACTGTCCAAATCGTAATTATAAATCTTAAATCTGACCTTATCTCTAATCAGTACGGTTGTTGGATATCATCAGTTTTTGCAATTTATATAAAACACGTTTACCCCATACGTATAATCATTGACTGTGTATGTGTTTCTAATTATGTGTATTCAGTAGTATGTTTGCTTTGTGTAAAGTGTGTTGTATATTTTTGACACGGTGCAGTGTACATGTATATGACATTTCCCACCATTAAAATGATAAAACCTACACACATATAGAATGATGATAGTTACGTGCATGATATTGTACTTTATTTAACGTTCCTGTTTAGTAGGAGCCTCTTCTTCAGTCAGGATCAGACGGACTGACACTGGCTTATCATCATCAATCATAATATCGATTAGTGAGGCACGCAATGAATCAACCGAACCGAACCGACTCGCTCGGTTAACGACGAATCGAATCGAGTCACTGTCTGGTCTGGACAGCGGCAATCTCATCGGATAGAAAGCTCGGATCGATCATCAGTCATTCATCCGGGACCGAATTTCTGCCGCCGACTTTTGATAACAGAAATGCCACAAAAGTTGATCATACGAGGGCTACCCACTATCACAGTGTATTCTTGCGTGGGGAATGTGCTGCTAAATAATATTACCTTATTGATAATTGTTACGTTTTAAGTCAAAAACGTCAAAACATTTAATGTAAGTGCATTTCATCGACAGAAAGAAAGACATTCTGCAATGCAAAAGTCAACTATGGCAATTGGCGAAACTAAGTATGGCCCTATTTCGACTAAATGAAATGCGCTAAAGGTCGTTTTTATCGTTTGTCTAATACATGTAGAAAATAAAAAAACGATTTTATATACAGACATAATAAATATCGCATTCACTCAAAACTTCTGAAAAGAAAAAAAGTTTTTAACAAACTATTTTTAGCTTACTTTATTTCTTACCGCCTCAGAATGACCGTTTTACTAGCGAGTTTCCTTCACTTATCGTCGACTCTGAGTCCGCGTTAACGATACCGCAGTCATAAACACGTCAAACAAATGTCACCAATCGATTGTCCGGTTAACGTACAGATACCTACTTCCTTCGATCCGTCTCTTGTACGTTGTAAGGCTGTGCTGAGTACCTGGGTATTCAAGTTACTCGAATCCAAAAATCGCACAATATCGAGTGATATTTTAAATTCGTGGCCTTGCATCAAATAGCTATTTTTAGGAAACATACTTACTAGATTTCTGATTACAAGTTTACAAAGTACCGAATTAAATTACGATCTGATCAGTATAACAGTGTTGCAAAAAACTACCAAAAGTGTCCACGTCACTTCAAAGATTAAAAGTTGAAGGTGGTGTTATAGCTAACACCATGAAATTACCATGAAAACCATTCCAGAGCTACGGAGCGTCACTTGCCGCATGGAATCATGCAGTGTTACCTGCCACCCCTCACAGGTGAACGCGCCCGCCTTAACCCCAGCCAAATAGACTGATACACGATTTACCTACCTCAGAGGGATGGAAAACTGAGTTGACCTAAGTGGCTGGTTACATACAGAGATGGTTTACCTGCCCGCAGGCAGTCACCCATCCAATTACTAACCCGGCCCGGCGTAGAGCAACTTCGTTAATCGGACAAAACGCGTTAGCGCCACGCCAAGCCACCAACCACTTTAGGGATAATACTTTGCAGTGCGCACAAACAAATTTTAGGTATGTAACTTTATGCTCAACCAAACAAGTAGAAATTCGATTACTCGACTACTCGATAAGTTAATGGCTGAGTACTCGAGTAGTAAATTACTCGGACGGCGCAGCTTCAGTCGTCTCAGTGTTCGGCGCGTGTAGGCCTATCTTTTCCTTGTATCTCATTCTTAGTTTGCATCTTCCGCTAGGACTTATCGCTCTGACATTCATGGCATCGGTTTGTCTAGATGATAGTGAAGAGCGTGCTTAAAGGAAAACCTTTTTCATGATCTATTGTTCTTAGAAAGTTATTTATTTCTTGATTAAATTTCGATTAATTCATTGACGTCCTACATGCGTGTATGTGTGCTTTTTCTGCTATTTCTTGTTCCGCATTTACTTCTTCGTATATTCCTTGTTTACCATTGTCAGTAAATGGAAATTCTCAATTATGTGCATGTTAAACCACGATCTGGAGTAGTATAAATAGGCCTAAGTGTTGAACAACCTTATATCACGGCAGACCCTGATTTGAGTGACACTTATTTTACGCTCGCCGACAATCAATCGTGTGTAGTCTGTACTGTTTTTGTTCGGTCACGTCTGCGTATACGTCAAAGCTGAATGCCGTGCAATCTAGTGACATTTCCCGCTACTGCCCCAGATATAACGATAAAGATAATGCAAATTCACTCACAATTTTTCGTTATTTTTTACTTTATTCGTAAGTATTCTAAACAATTTATTTCGCTGATTATATACGTTGTGCAAAAATCGATTTTCTCGCAAACTACTGATACTTTTTCAAACTGGTTGGCGAATTTTGATCAAAATTTATTAAAACTTTCTTTATTTTAGTTTTCTACCTGTTATGTTAGCGTTGCGCCACAAAAGAAATAAACAGACAGTAACAAAATCGAACCGCCGAACGTGCAACGAATCGCTCAATCCGTGCATCTCTAGGGCGCCGTCGGCCGTATCAGTGTGCGACTGTCACATGAAATCGTGTAACGAGTTTCGGTGATGCCAGCGTGGCATGACCTTTATTGTCTGAACAAACAGCGAAATGTCTCTGCTCTGCGACGTATAGAACATTTTTCATTGCCTGATAACTGTGCTAGACTGGCACTAAACACAACGAGAAAACGTTATGGTGCTTTGTGTACATCACAAAGTAAGAAATCTGGTTGGTTCTACGACAATCTCTATTCATCAAGACCAGTAATGCTTTCTGTAGGACGATCGGATAACGCAAACGGTACCAAAACGTCAGATTTCGATTCAGATTAGGCCTACTGTCACCCTAACGTGTTACAATAATGTTCCGTTACCGACACGAAGTCTCAGTTACGAATGTGACCTCAGCCATTCCACGCCGTTTACTAACAAAGACAGCGGCCGACAAATTGGGCGACGATAAACACTGTCTACTAACCAATCCCCTAAGTCCTAACATCAAGTGAATATTTTTTTTAATTTTCAAAAAACCGCAACTACGTCTGTAAAACATCAAAAGATTGCTTACGGTTTAATGACAGCAAGTAGCTACATTACATCAGATACATCAGTTTATATTCTGTTGTACAGCTGCATTTTCATCATCACAAAATGTTTCAGGTCGCATTGTGAGTTTCGCTCCTCTTTCCGTCTGTCTGTCCGTCGCCATCATTGACCACCAATAGGAAAGTCCCCACGCCGAGTCCGATGGTCACGTGACCGATGACGTCACGTGACCCCAAAGGTCAAGGTCGTGACCCCAATATGTTTGAGACCCCATATCTCTGTAACGGTGCAAGACAAACGCATGGTTCCAATGGACAACCAATAGGAAACCACATATGCCGAGTCCAATGGTCACGTGACCATTGACGTCACGTGACCCCAAAAGGTCAAACTCGTGACCCCAAAATCTTTGAAGCCCCGTATCTCCATACCCGTGCAAGATAGGCGCATGGTCATCATTGACCACCAATAGGAAAGTGCCCACGCCGAGTCCGATGGTCACGTGACCGATGACGTCACGTGACCCCAAAAGTCAAGGTCGTGACCCCAATATATTTGGGGCCCCATATCTCCGTAACGATGCAAGATAGATGCATGGTTACAATGGACCGCCAATAGAAAACCACATATGCCGAGTCCAATGGTCACGTGACCGATGACGTCACGTGACCCTTAAAGATCAAAATCGTGACCCCCAAAATATTTAAGGTTCAGTGTCTTCATGGCCGTGTAAAGCAGATGGTTTATAAACACTTTGTTATTGTAATAAAACAGCAAATATAAATGTACAAAACATCAGTTCATACACTTGTTAACGGCGACATGCAATCAGTGACACATCAAAAACAGCAAAAATCATAAAAAGGTGATATTATTCAACAGCACATTGACAGTTAGGCGATGTGATGGTGAGTGATATCACCTTTTTCTGATTTTTGCTGTTTTTGATGTGTCACTCATTGCATGTCGCCGTTAACAAGTGTATGAACTGACGTTTTGTACATTTATTACAAGTTAAGGTGCGGTGCGCAGCTCTACGCGGAAGGCCGTATAATGTGTCGGCACTGGGCCGACG
>Ga0209671_1005720_pt1 | contig 12629 bp, 7 predicted proteins | sample WorMetHERISLAND2_2_FD_187401 | JGI IMG/M metagenome (GOLD analysis project Ga0209671, IMG submission 187401) | Marine gutless worms symbiont microbial communities from Max Planck institute for Marine Microbiology, Germany - Olavius geniculatus... | ecosystem: Host-associated > Annelida >... | reverse complement strand
ATATGGCGTTACGCAAGTAAACCCCTCTGCTAATTTACATTTGCGTAACGCCAACAAACAACAGCTGATTCTAACAAAATTTTACATTTACAATACGCCATTTATTGGCGATCAAACTGCCAAATTTCACTTAAATCTGCTTAAGTGAACAATAGCTAGACGGCTTTTGTGAGGTTACCCCCAAAACACTTCAGTTTCTGATCTTTGTGGATAACGTTAGACACAAAGACTTAAAACTAAAGTTTTTTGAAGTGACGTCACAAAAGCCGTTGTAGCTATTGTGTGCTTCGGTGGATTTTACTGAAATTTGGCACTTTGATTGACAACAGATGATGTATTGTCGGCGTAGAATTTTGTTAGAATCAGTTTTTGTTTGTTGGAGTTACGCAAGTATACATTAACAGAGGGGTTTACTTGTGTAACGCCATATTGGTAACGGAGATATTTTGTTATTGATATTCAACAATTAATAACTCCGCTAAGAAACAATATTTATCAATGAAATTTGGCAATCGCTTCAGGAATTTATCGGGGATTGAGTACAAAACGTTATTCAGATTTATTCAGATTTGACATTTTTATTGCACGCTGTCTAGGGGATTAGCTTTTTTACCAAACACAGTGTATATAGACGAAATAAGATTTGTACATAAACGAATGTAGTAGGTATTTTGCCGTGTGATGCAACTTATAAGACCAGGGGCAACATTTGCCAGAAAGTGTTATTTTTGGCAGGAATTATCGTACCAGTATACTTTTTAATAAGTAATTATTTTTTCCATAAACGTATAAGCCTGGCATGTCTTGCTCATGTATTTTTTGCTTGCAAACGTCTCTATTGCTGATGTGTTATCCAGCAAAATAGGTGACGATGACGATGATGATAAACGTATTCAACGAAACAAAAGCAACACTAAAACACAATGATAAACAAATGACAAAACTGTATGAGTTCGTTTATATAAATAATGATTCTGTGATACAGTATTTACTTTTATTACATGTGTGTTCACTTCTATGTTCTAGCCGATCTAGCGCGTGATATAAGCCTATTAAAATCATTTTTTCTTTCTGATGATGTCAGAAAAGACGGCCTTCATCTGAAGCTGCATCTAATCGAACCGAAATGATCTACAAGCTGACGAATTTGACTGTTTTAACAACACAAATGTTGTCGACATTTTAATAATAGGCTAAAAGTACAAAATTACTGCAGTGCCAGAAGATTAACAATCCTGGTGAAAATGCGTAGATACGTATTAAGTAATCAAATATCACTATAAGCTGACAAATACTAATACTGTTAATAAACAAAAGCATACACAATAATCCTAAGCTTATGTCTCAAAGTTATTTTACACGGGATAGTCATAGACACTACCTTGTGTCTTATAAAAGCACCGCAATGCGGCGTTTAAGTGGTGTGTGGCGTCGACGGCTTATACCCCATTCACACGATGAAGCACACATGAAGCTCTCATCAAGCAGGCCTGATGGAACAAAACATGAAGCAAACTTGGAGCACACGTCGTGCACGTGTATTTTGAATACGTTTGCTTCATCTTTGTTTCATGTTTGCTTCCTCATGTAAACGAAGTATTAGGCCTGAGTGCGTCATCCAGCAGTAAGACGTACACACCGAACATGTAATGTAAAAACAGCAGAATATGGCAGTTTTTTACACAATAACTGAGAAAATGAATATATTGTTTCCTGTTGTTAATTTCTAAACATGGGTTGTTTCAGAAGTCGTCCTGTTTTCAACTGTTGCTGTTAAGACACTGACATTTCACAAGGTAGTGTAGCAACACACTTGAGGTGTGGTGGGATCTTTTGTGATAGTTTTATTAGAAATTCTGTCCTGATTCTGACAATCAAAAAACTTCGAAACTTGTTTAATGTTTGATAAAGTTTAGGCGTATAAAAACTGTGCCATTTTGAGACACCCTGTAGTATATGTATATTGTATAATGCTCGGCGACATTTCAAACTCAATTGTCTGTCGTTAAATAATAACCAAAGTCATCAATAACTTTATATAAACAGAGCTAAACTAACGGAAACCAGAGATTCTGTAAAACCTCAGACAGTGTGAAGTTGTGAACAGTCGATCTAACAACAATACGCGTGTAAGCTTATAACAATTTAATGAAAACAATGTCAAAAACGTTAGCGTGACACAATGGATGAGATTTTACGCTAGGCCTACATGCTGCTACATGTAATTATGAAAATTCATACAAAAACACCATTTTCGATAATTACAATTTGTGTCATTTCATAATAGAGATTGGAAAACATGCGATGTAAGTTAGTCGATGATTGATGATTGAGATAATTCAACCAGAAGGCTTGAACAGAATTAAAATACCACCATTAAAATAAAACCAGACAAGATTAGCAAATGTTCAGAACTGTTATTCACTCAATAAAAAAACAAATTTGTAAACCATGGTACAACAGTTGAATCTAATATGTATAGCGCATCTCCCTGTAAACAGTGTAGGTCTACATGGACCCAAATGGTTTGATAAAATAAATGTATGAAATGCATATATATACTGCAAAACTAGACATGATCAGTGAATATACGGAACGGGTATTCATTGGGAAACAAAACGCAACTGGCGAATGACGAGAGTTGGAGATGGTACGAGATGAAATGACTGCATCGCATGCGGATCGACGATACTGGAATGGCGGATCAAAATGTGGCGGATCAGAAGGTGGCCGGCATCTTGTACTTGGAGTACTGGACCTGGTCATCGTGTCCGTCATAGCACGGACACTTGGCCACCTTCGTCCAGTCCTTCCACCGATCCGTCGGCCATTTGCCAACTTCGCTTTCCACCTCCATGTGCAACCACAAAGTTTCCATCAGTGCACACGTACACAGGGAGGCTAAAGGGTAGAGGCAAAGGGGCCCTTGACTCCGGGAGATATTAGGAGCACCATATGCCAAACTGCGTTAGTTTTGACTTCCGTCTGCATACAGTAATACTATTATCTGTAGCAGCTAGTTGCACCTACTAAATTAAATTAAATGCGTTTACCTAACTCTTCTACACCAAAAATACAGAGGAGCTCCCATGCCCCACAAATAGTAGAGATGGGCTCAGTGCCCCTCCCCAACATTTGCCTCGATTTTTGGCTCTTTGGACCTGAAGGAACCAAATCCATAAACCCCTAAAACTTTCTCTGCCTACGCCCTTGGTTCCCACGTCTTCAGGGTCCCCGACGCAGCTGGTAAAATTGGTGTAAATTTTTCAAATTTATAGTGTATAGTGATATTTACCGCTATGTTAGCGCCGTGCATTATTATGCGGCTGTAGGCCGCATTATGGCTCTTGCCCGTCCGTCCCGTCCCGTACGGGGTCCTATAACTTAGAACAAAAAACGCTAAAAACAGCAAAATTGGTGTGAATGATTTCCAAGGCAGAAGTAACCGGTGCGCAATTTTTAGTTCAGGAAGTCTAAGGTTAAGGCCATGAAAGGTCAAAAAACAGACGGCCGCATAGGTCTATACACGTCGGCACTATAGAGTGCCAGCAATAATCTTGGCTTGTTTTACTATAATCATTATTCTTCGGCGACAGTGCTTCTTGCAGCGCAACTGATTCTGCCCATAGCTACACATTTCTCCATACTCCATAGCGTGGTCTGTCATCTGTCACATTGGTGCACCCTTTTTAAACCATTTGGCAGGTACACTAATGGGCTTCAATTATACACTGTGTCAGACGGGGGTCCGTAAACCCTTCAAGGAAAAAGGGAATTTTGGGGAGTTTAAACCAGCAGCCAAAAATTGTAAGTTGCTTATTTTTGATTTACCACGTGGTAGCACCGATCAGCGATTCCGCCTTTTACCAAATTACTTCAGTCGGATGTACGAGCTCCTAACTCGAAAACAAAAAAAAGATGTTATATGAAAAACCAAAATTGGTGTGAATGCTTGCTTCCCACGGCAGGAGTAATCGATGTGCCAGTTTTTAGTTCAAAAAGTTCAAAGTCATTCTCAAGGTTGCCGAACGTGAAAAACTGACGGCCGCATACATGGCAGCACTCGGCATTACAGGCTTGCTACTGTCATCATCATTATCATAGCAATCACCAGTCCTCACCTGCCACTGGAGGTCTTTCTTCCAGGGAATCTCAGCGTCGAAGCCGAGGGTGACTGGGAAGGAGTAGCAGCTGGGTGTGTCTGCGAGCTCGGACGACCACTGCGATGCGTACATCAGGTCCGGGTGGGTGGTGTCATAGATGAGTCGGCGTCCGTCCGGCATCGTTCTCATCAGACGGAACGGGTCGACGTAGCGATCGCGGTCGTCCTTGACGGTCCTCAGCTCGCGGTAGATGCACGGATACTCGTCCGACTCGAAGACAGCAGGATCGCGACCGTGCTCGTCGCACTTGGGCACCACGCAGCACGTGTCTCCCAGCTCCTTCGGCGAGCACGGGTCGTTCTCCTATAGCGCACGCAGATCACTCACAATGTAAGGTAAAAAAATAAAGGGGTGCCGAAGCGTATAGATGTGGTGCACATCTGTCTTTCTATGATGGTAGAGCCCATAGGTGGATAGACCACTGAGTCCGTAACGCATGGCCATGGCCAGTGCGACGCCAGACCTACGGCTACCAGTCCAGCCGCAGAGTGTCACCTCCCTTTGACCGGTACCAAATTACACTGCTTGGTGAACAGAGGCACAATATACGGGGTGGGCCAAAAATGGCACAAAATTTTTATACGCCAATAACCTCATCAAATAAAAACCGATTTAAAAAATTTTTTCACTGTCGGAATCAAAAGAAAATTTGTAGTAACACTATCAATAATGATCTCACCACACCTTAAGTGTGTTGCTACACTACCTAATGAAATATCAGTGTCTTAAAAGCAACAATTAAAAACAAGACGATATCTGTTACAACACATTCTAAAAAAATTAATGACAAAAAACTGTTTATTGCCTCAGTTATTGTCCAAAGTAAGCTGTCACATCTTGCAGTTTTCACATTAAATGTTCAATGTATCCGCCTTGCTGTTGGACGACGCACTCAAGCCAGCGACGCCGCTGAGTCTGACCAATGGCACGATTAACCAAACGCTGCGACAGTTTGCGCCACTCACAGGTGTAGTGCTTCAGCTGGTTAATTGTCGTGAATTGTCAACGTTAATTAACCATCTGTTAAAGGGCCCTCCGAAACAGCCTAATCAACGAGATTTTAGTTCGAGCTGTTTGGAAGCCATATGTCAGGCTCAATCAACGTTGATCATGCAATTGGTCATAGTCGTCGCCGGCGTGAGTGCATGTCTGACATTTCAAAAGGTATAGTGTAACGACACGTATAAAGTGTGGTGGTATCTTTAGTTTAATGTTACTACAAATTTTCTGCTGATACCGACAGCGAAAGACTTTTGAAAATCGGTTAATATTTGACGAAGTTATTGGTATATAAATATTTTGTGCCATTTTTTGACCCACCCTGTAGAGCCGTGAAAATTAACTACCAAGTGAGTAAGTGAGTAGTTTTTTAACGGACGGCACATCATCACAAAATTGGTCATGACTTTTAAGCAAAATTAATCACTAATAAATTGTTAATTTTATTGCAAAGTTAACTATAAGCAAATTAACAGTTCTAATAAAAAGGTAAGAAAGGTCCATGTACTTGCTACAGTGCTACTTACACCAGTCAGACTCATGTCCAGAAACGACAATCTTAGAAGTCACAGTAAGAAAGTAAGTAAGCTGGTAAGTTATATAGCACGATAGCTAGCACATGCAGGCACAGTAGGCTGATTACCTAATAATAGACGGCTTGGTGTTGAGGTTAACACAATGGGCTTCCACTCTGTTTTCAGTACTGTAAAAAATTTTGATTATATTACTTTATTGTCTGTCCAATGCAACGCATAGCATTAAACAGAGTATAAAATCACCTGAGTGTCCCTGCGTCCGTCCGTGCGTCCAACTTTTCTTAAGCTCTCTTCCTTTTACTTTCCTTTTCCCTTTCCCTTCCACTTCCCTTTCTCCTCCCCCTTTTCCTTCTCCTTTCCCCTTCCCATTATGGCGCCCATTTGAGGCGCCATATCTCCATAACGGTGCCAGATGGACGCATGGTCACCATGGACCACCGATAGGAAGTCGACCCCGGCAGTCGAATGGTCACGTGACGTATGACGTCACGTGACCGCAAAAAGTCAAGTTCGTGACCCCATTATCTTTGAGGCACCATATCTTCACAACGGTGCAAGATAGATGCATGGTGACGATGGACCATTTATAGTAAAGCCCTTGTGATGAATCGAATGGTCTCGTGACTGACAATGTTTATCGTTTAGTTAAAATAATAGAAAAGGATAAATGGATCATTGCTGCTGTGCAATTTGAAATTAAACTGTTTGATTTTTTACCAGTCTAAACAGCTCACTGATTGTATTCATACGAACATATACTGTAAACTATCGAAATGCATTGGACAGACTCAGTGTTCATATAAACATTATCTTGTTATTGCAACAGTCAAGTTAAAGGTTAAAAATCCAAAATGATAGTCAGCACAAGTCAAGGTTTTTTCCCTGCAATTTATCACGACTGGAATACATTTTGCGTCAACTGCTATGTCAGTTGCAGTAAATATACAGTGTTGTCAAATAACTTGGTCACAGAAATAAACAACTAGCAACAAAAACATAAACAAATATTTTTCTCACTGATCGTTTGTATGGTCGCTGTTTGCTTCCATCAAAACCCTTTGGAAGGTGGCCAATGTCACGATTTCTGCACACAGTTGAAACAGCCATGCATTACATCATTATCATCGTCATCATCATCATTTAATATGCCAAAACAAGTACAATATTGCAGTGGTGTGGAGTGAACAGCAAGCAGAAACTGTGTTTACAGTTACCCTGCTAATAAAACCAAAATAAACGCAAATAAGTATAAGCAGTGGTAAGCAAACACAATAGTTTAACTGCACGAGCTAAGAAACATTTATGAATTTTACAAAACATTTAAAAATTGAAAAGACATCAAAATTGACTTGGTCTGCAGGCAAGACACTCCCAAGGTTAATGACACATTCAGTAAGAAATGAGATCTGGCAGAGTTACTACAAAATGATCAAAGAGATCCTGTATGTGCATGTACCGACTAAGAAATTACTTTTAGTTACTCGCACAAGTCCTGTTAAAAAACTAATTGATAGCACCACAGCAAATCAAATTAAAATTTCTGTGTCTTACGTAATTGTTATAGTCAGTCTAATGATAAAACGGTACAGAAACAAAATCACTTATAGGCCTACTACTGCAGACATTTTTATACGTTCAACTGGAAATACATAGGCCTATATGCCTATGCCATTTACAGCCACTGATGTACAGCTCTAAATGCACTTCAGCATCGACAACCAAAAAGGGTGCTAGCAGTGTATTTAAACGGGACATTTCACGCTATCGTAGACGCTATACAGTATCGTTAGTATCAAGAACTGATATGAGAAAAATAAGTTAGGCCTACATTTCACGAGACGCGTAGTACTCTTGCCAGTTATAGGTGTCGCCGTATGTTGTACTGTATCCTGGCTTATAGGTCATCTCAAAGCCTGGCTTTTCTATGTTTATTTCCATGATTATTTCGCAAATGTTTCCCACAACAACCTAAACCACTCCAACTCTGTAAACACAATTATTTACACTGGCTGTCATAGAAACGAACAGTTTCACTTCCGGGCGCCGTAACTCATAGTGATGTTTCAGAAAAATTAATCGAGTAGTGCACTGCCGTATTGGTACCCGTTACAGGCTATTTCATTGGCGCTGTGACTGTTAAAAATTTACTGTTGGTGCAAATGATCCAACCACCCATACAACTGTAGCCGATATGACTGAAAAGACCTCAATCACATGAACTTGAATATTACTTACTTACTTACTTACTAACGTGACGAAACCGAAAGTGGAGGAAAACCCGGCGTCAGCCCGGAGCGTCCTAAACTCCTAGAGAAGCAGGGGATTTTAGAGTGTATTGTTTCTCCTGAAAAAAACTCACATAGTTTCGCGTTTGGATAATTATGTGGCGTTAAGTCATGATATTCTGATATCATTTGCCTAAATATTTTATAAGAGCGAACGGACATTTTCATTCTGTGGTAAGCGATGCTTTTTATTGACCGGTCTGGCAAAGATTCACTATAAAGCACTGTATCACGACAGCCTCGGATATTAGTTAATAAGTATCTCGTTTTAAAATATTTGAGAATTCGCCCATATCAAAGGATCTATTCTTTTGTGTATTTTCACTTTTATCAGCCCGTCACGTCGAATTGTAGGCCTATCCTCCTCGGGTTTTCGTTCCGAACACGTGAAAAGCTTACCTGATAAAGATGAGCTAGGGTTAGGGATGGAGGTATGACCAGCGCACTAGTTGGTCAAACTATTCTTAAATATGTCCATTTAGCTCTACAGTTGTTATCCACAATCTGTCACTGTCTTGTTACCAAATTTTGTTCATGTTTTTGTCGATTTGCTTGACATTTTTGTCTTTACCAATCTGCATGCATGCGTAGTTTAAAGTTTGCATTAAATTAACAAATTTCTGTATTTTTGTGTTGTTTGTGTGTTTTACCAGAAAGTGCTGAGTATGGCAGATCGAGTGTTAGGCCTACCAGACAAGAATGGGCCGTTCAAGTATGATGTATATCTTGGATGCGGTGTCTTGGATCTGACGTCAGCAGTGAATGGTCTGCGAGAAATGCTGGAGCGGCGTGACATTCTCTGTTTTCCAAAGTATGATCCTGCACATAGCCAGCAAGGTACAAAAAGTGCAATCATTGAAGGTGTTGCTCGAAGCCGGAAATGCCTGCTGTATGTCTCTCCATCATTTATTGAAGATAAGTGGTACAAAATGGAAGTTGCAGAGGTGGTGAATAAAGCAAAGAGATTTAGCCGTGACATGGTTGTTGTTTTGAAGCATCCGCAGTTGGCCAGTGTTCCTTCTGAGCTTAGCGAGTATGGTGTGCTTAATGTCCATGATGATGACACACTGAAAAATCCCGAGTTTCTCAATGGTCTTGCTGATGCACTCAAGAAGGGTATGTGTTAGCCTACTACTGATGAAAACATGTGGGTACAGGTTACTGGTGTGAATTTTTATAGTTGATTTATGCTGACAAGAATAAGTTGCACTTTTTAGTAACAAGCATTTTGGTCACATGGTATTTGAAGTTAAAAATATTCGTATTATTTGTTCGTGAAAATGGTTGATTATGCATGTAATTTTCTCTTATTTTTGCTTAATTTTAAGTGATAATAGTCTTGTGTGTGCTACATGCTGTGAAATAGCCTTAAATTATACAAAGTTTAAAGTCTGTATTAAAGAATAGTTAATTTTATTTGTTGTATTTAGTTAATAATGTTTACTCTTGTGGAATTGTAGAGATTTGCTGATCAATGTGTTGAAAATATGTCTGTATTTATTCAGAGCCAAGTCCAGCTTTGGCGGTAATGCCAAAAGAAAACATTGGATATGGATCAGCTTTTGGATATTACTATGGATATCTGCGTCTTGTGCTGCCTGGTAACTTTATAGACCACCAAAATACAGTTGTATTACCATTAGTGATTTGTACCAGGAACCGGGTACCTGGACCCGGTTCCAAAATTCAGACACAGACACATTATAAACGTTTTATATGAAAAACCTAACTTTATGGAAAAATATTGGGTAACTTAATTAACAGATGACACCCATATGTCACTTCATAGTTTTTTTTCCTTTACTGACACAAAGTTAAAACCGAGTCCGGGTACCTGGGTAATTGCAACCGGGTAGGCCTACCCGGTTCCTAGAATAGGTAATGCTGCAAATCACTAATTACCATAAATAAAATGCCTTAGTGACTATGGCAGATATTCATTAGTTTTACAAATTCTTTCGCAAATGAATTTAACAGCGCATTGCAATCTTTTCTGATTTTTCAAACAACATCTGTTGTCATGCTGTCACTAGTTTTGAATGTGATGCAATCAGTGGCTTTCATTAAATTTTGTGTCATAAGATTTGGTGAGATTGCTGGATGACATAAACATGCATCCAGACCGTAAAAAGATTGTTTTGATCAATTCTTCGAAGTACGGTTTTAAGAAAACATGACAAAAATGGAGTAAATACTTGCTGGTTAAAAAAAATCATAAATTTAGTGGTCAGAGACAGCTGCTATCTATAAAGAAAACGTTTGAATACATTCAAATTTTGAAGAATTTGTTGTCTGTTTGTGTTGGATAAAAGTTTGTCGATGTGATCTGTTACTGTCTTTGTGTCTGCTTGACATCTTGTTTACGTGTTTTTAGTCAATTATTTGATTGACTGATTGGCTGATTGATTGATTGATTTATTCATTTTTTTGATTGACTAACTGATTGAGTACATGAGTGAGTGAATTATTGATTGGTTGATCTATCAGTCAGTTCATTGATTGATTGATTTTTCTATTTACTGATTGTCTGCCTGAATGAGCGAGTGATTGCTTGATTGACTGGCTGTGTTACAGAATGATTGTTTGCTTGATTGATTGATTGATCTAGAGTTTCAGAAGAGACTGGAAGAGCAGACACTGGCCGGGTGTCCGCAGCTTCTGCAGTGCACTGTGAAAAAGATGTTTCTCATAATGCCGGAGAGTTGCTTCTGTCCTCCGCAGATCAGCGAAGAAGGAAAGATTGAGCACACCGACAAGTTTGTCGTTCGTGTTGCGCACAGAGCTGGCAATAAATACCGAGACTACAAGAGTTCTCTGTACCGGATCATTGATCAGAGGGTAAGTTATTAAGTAAGTATTTGTTGTTTATGTTATCTGTCTTTATTCAGCTGTCCTAACAGGCTGCATTACAGGCCTTGCCCATTTGTTTGTCTGTTTTGTATGGACTCCTAGCTTGAAAACTAAAAAGCATAGAAAAATGAAAATTGTTGTGAATATTCCCCATGGCAGAAGAAGCCAGTGTACCCATTTTCACTACAAACGGTCAAAGATCATAGGTCAAGATGTGTTTAGGGTTTCGCTTCTGTAAGTGGATGGCTGCACAGCATGGGCTGCATAGCATGGGGCCAACATTTTTAAAGCTTTAATTATGTTTGGTCAGAGCATTTTTAAAGCCATAGAAATTTTGTCAAAAACCTGACTTGATCATGAAAGATTGTCTGTTGTAACAAAAACTGAATATGGTGTTATAAAGAGTGAAAGTTACTAATTTGTCTTTGTTATCGTTGTTGTTATGCTAGAAGAACGAGTCATACTACTTTGTTGGAGAGCTGGCGACGCCTCTGCTGACAATGTATGAGACATATTTCAGTGGCTTGGCTAATATGACAAGAGATCAGCTGTACACTGAACGAGACTGTTTCTATTTCACACTGGATGCCATTCTCAGTCACCCAGGCAACCGTGAGTGCAACGGACAGTACAAGCTGCTGTTCTGGCATAATGACCCAGGAACAAGTATGTGTCTTGTGTGATCCACCAGGTTGTAGCATTGATCAGCAATGCCATCTTTTGCCAAATTACTGCACTTCTCGTTTTCTGCTGGTGTGTTTTTATACTCGGTTATGCATGTTACATAGGCCTTTTCTTTTTTGTTGAATTGATCGTATTTTTAGTGAATAAACATGTATGCAAGAGCTTGCTATTGTTTGTTTTATGGAATGTCAGAGGTTGAAAAGCCGAAGCAGTTCTATGATTTCATACTTCCACAGATCCATGAAGAGCTAGTTGCACAAGAACAGAAGAATTATGGAGAAGGTTTGTTTCTGCTATTTTTTATTGATTATTCTTTAGTCAGCTTAAGGCTTGTTAAGTATGGAGCATTTTGCTTTATTATTGGATTAACATGGTAAGAAAATTTTGCTTGAGTTTACTTGAATGTCATGTGTGTTAAATTTTCTGCAACCATTCATTTATAAATCATACAACAAAATCAATGATTTCATAGTAGTTTAAACTTGTTATTAGTCATGGAAGATTGTCAATATTCGTAGAAAAGTCAGTCATTCGATCGAACAATCAGTCAGACGTCAGCTTTGTGCTTTCATCTTATCATGCTGCAATGCTGCTGTTGGAAATGTTGCTTTTTTGAGTTTACTTATACTAGGCAAGTGCGGTTTTTAAAATATGACTTTGCTTCATTTTTCGGTTTGCTTTTCGGTTTTAGTTTTTCGGTTTTTTCAAAAACCGCAGTTTATGGTTTTGTTTTTGGTTTTTATTGTACTTTTTAGTGTGTTCTATACAGAACTGCAGATTGTGAATTTACACTGCTACCATCTTTCACGGTAGCCATCTTTTACTCTGTGTATGACGTCAGAAATTAGGCAGACTGCTTCTTGTGCTAATGAGGGATCCATGGTTAATATTATTCATCTAAATTATTTCACTTTTTTGGCCATTTTTCTTTTAAATCTACTAAATTGTTCTATTTTATCAGGTTAGTTTTATCGTACAAATTTTTCTTTCTTAAATTTCTCCTGTTCCGGTTTTATAAATTGTTAGTTAACAGACCGTAAATTGTCCTTTTAAAATGCCCTTTAAATTCGGACTGGGTCGACGAAAGTTGAGTCGCCGACCCTCTCCCCCTT
>Ga0209671_1005718_pt1 | contig 12630 bp, 6 predicted proteins | sample WorMetHERISLAND2_2_FD_187401 | JGI IMG/M metagenome (GOLD analysis project Ga0209671, IMG submission 187401) | Marine gutless worms symbiont microbial communities from Max Planck institute for Marine Microbiology, Germany - Olavius geniculatus... | ecosystem: Host-associated > Annelida >... | reverse complement strand
GGTAATACTTTTTTGCACAGTTCAATTTCCAGCGGCAATAACAAAGAATATTTAACTGCTGTATTCAAATATTGACTTTAGTCACGTAAGAAATTTCTTTCGGAACATTTTGCTGAAAACCACATGATTCTATGACATATGGTTGCAAAATTATGGTGTCATTAACTTTGTGCGGTTTTTTTGGACCCCCCTGTATTTTACCAATCAAACACCAATCAGAGAATTTATTTATCAGGTGACTATAACAGAGTATACTTGAACACGTATTTTTCTACTCTATGTAAAAACTAATCAACAAAATGAATAGTGGCTGTTCCTTATACCAGCATTCACTAAATCATTAAATTGGAATAACTATTATCGAAATACAAGTATAGTTTAATAATGATAAGACGATCTGCAATCTAGAAGCTATCAGTAACTGGCTAAGAAATACTGGACTAAAATTGCACAAACCCGCTGCAAGGTCTGCACGCTGCCGACGACATACAAAGCATAGCGGGCTCTCGTCAGTGAAACATTTAGACGTCTTCTGTCTTCCAGAAACCTACAAATACACCGGCTAACATCAAGTTTTGCTAAAACAAAAGTCTAAGGCTGAAGTCTAAGACCAAAGTTTTATCTTAGATTAAACTGAATGCTGCATTTGACCTAAGGACAATGACTTAGTCTAATACTGAACTCAAGACCACACTTAGCCCTTAACTTATTATTAAGTCTTGTCTCAGACCTATTTGAATCAAGCCCAAGTGCCATGAATCACCAGTGTTAAGTTTGGTATAAATGTACCGACAGTGTAGCAAATCAAAGCAGTAAAAGTGAGAGCAAAATGTCATAATGCAGCACGTAGGTGGAGTGCATCATAGCATAACTACATGAAAGTACTAATTAAATACACAACTTGAAGTGCAATGATATTAGTTGTGCCCCGATTATTTCAAATTATTTATTTCTATCACAGTTCTGACACCAAATAACAGGGATGTGGTCTCGGTCGAGACGTCTCAGTCTCGAGATGGTCTCGAGACGTACTAGCGTCTCGTCTTGGTCTCGTCTCAAACAAAATCCTCAACGTCTCGGTCTCATCTCGGTCTCAGACCGATGCATCTCAGGTCTCGTCTCGGAGCAATATGTCTTGGTCTCGGGCCATTGCGTCTTGTCGAGACGTTTTGTGCAGGCACGCGCCATGCATACTGCAGCTGCAGTTAGAGCGATGCTAACCAGCATGACATTTGTGGCTTAGACATATTCATTTACAGTGCTTTTACTCTTTCATTTACCAATTTGTCATAAAGCAGAATTATGTCATGTCAGTTTTTCGTCATAAAATGACCTAGTCGCAATGAAGATTAAGTGTATGATGTCAGAATGAATATTATCAGCCAATGTACACGACGTAAATTAGCTGCAGTTTACTAATTTCAGTTGCTTGCAAATTGCGCTAAACATAATGGCTCATGTCTAGTTGTCTACAGCACTGCAGTTGCATGCATGTCTTCGTGGTGCAAGCCGTTAATTATTCAGTGATAATTGTCAAAATAAAGTGCAAAAACTCACAATATCACAAATAGTATCATGGTGCAAGTTAATTAATCTGTATAATGTTTTTCATTGTCAATGCGTTTCACCATACGTCACGCAAAACATCTCTGCGAGACGTTGAAGTTCCCGAGACTCTTGAGAGTCTCGGGAGCTTCAAGGTCTCGGTCAGCATCTTGGAAGCTGCAATGTCTCGTCTCGGTCTTGTCTCGGACAAAATTTTGAATGGCTGGGACTCATCTCGGCCTCGGAGACATGGGTCTCGAGTCTTGTCTCAATCTCGTGCACATTCCTGCCAAATAATGATTACAATCCCAGCATCCCGAATACTGAGATCCCAAATCTCGAAATCCCGACCATCATTGCTAATCCCGAATCCCAGTATTGGTGGTGTCCCAATCTCGGGACTTCAGGATTACGAAAAATTCATAAAAATTGTACTTTTTCAAGAGTCAAATGATACAAACAATAAATCTAGTCATCTAACAAATAAAATATTTTATGCGTGCTAGTGTCCTAACCACTGTAATTTTGAATTTTTACAGTTACAATCATTCCCAACAGTTATGAGACGAGGGGCGTTCAGAAAGTTTTGCAAGTTGATATGTTAGGCTAAATTTTATTTTACATTCTATGCATCAAGAAAAAGCCCATTTCTTACTTACTATTTTGAAATTGTTGCAAGTGTGACAATGACGTAATTTATGACGTCATAGCGTGGTAAACACAAGCACTTTCGTAATAGTATGGAAAATCTGAAATTCGAGCTTCAAGCAGTGGTTATGTTTCTGTCTAAAGAAAGCTGTGCAGCTAAAGAAATACATGATCGTCTGTGTGCAGTATACTCTACGCCGTCATTTAGTACAGTAACAAAATGGCTTCTTGCGTTCCAACGTGGATGCCAGTCGCTTGAAGATGATCCCCAATCCAGGCGGCCATCTGAAATCAGCCGTGTGTAATTGCTGCTGTAGAAGAAATGATCATGGATGACAAGAGAATCAGGATACTGGAGATAGCACGGACAACGGAACTTTCATGTGGGACCGTTGAAACTATTATTCATGATCATCTTCACATGTCTAAGGTATCAGCAAGATAAGTACTAAGAAACTTGACTCGAGAAGATCAGTTGCACCGAGTGATCAGTTGCACCGAGTCAGTACATCTAAAGAGCTCCTGAGTCTCTTCATGTCCGAAATCTGACGAGTTTGTGCGCCATGTCGTTACTGGCGATAAAATGTAGCTTAACCACTGGGACCCGGAAAGTATGCAGGAGTCAATGCATTGGAGACATGCGACATCTCCACCACCAAAAAAGTTCAAAATGCAACCCTCTGCTGCCAAGGTAATGGCAACCATTTTTGGACAGTACAGGTCTGCTTCTGATCAATTACCTGCCACCTAAAACTACGATGAATGGGCAGTATTACGCCAATTTGCTGTTTAAATTGTGTGATGCTATCAACAAGAAGCGATGTGGGATGTTGACAGAGGGAGTCTGGCGTAATTTATGACATCACAGCGCGGTAAACACAAGCGTTTTCGTAATAGTATGGAAAATATGACGATCCTCCGGTTCACAAGTGTGTGACTGAGTAGCAAGCTGTTCGCGACTGTGGCTTCATACAACTAGACCACTCTGCCTACAGTCCCGACCTGGCTTCCAGTGACTATTATCTGTTTTGAAATCTAAAGTTGCATCTATGTGGGGCCCGCTACCCAAACAATAAATCTCTCGCGGCAGCAGTTGAAGCATAGTTGGAGGGACAAATGGAAAACTTTTATTTTCAAGGCATAAACAGTTTAGCAGAAAAATGTTGCAAATGCACTGAACTTTATGGTGAAATATGAAATGGAGTTCAACTCACTGGTGTTCGTTTTGATAGTCAACTTGCAAAACTTTTTGAACGCCCCTCGCACATACCATAGCAGCTAAAAGTATAGACGGAAAACCTTCAAATGTATGATAAATCAAACTACACAGCATCAAGTTACCCGATGGCACCAGTGCGATTGGCTCGCACACAGGAAAGAACAACGACATCTTTCTCTCGACCCTGGAAGCCATCCACAGTGCCAACTTCAATGTCACCAAGGTTTCTACAAAAGCCAACTGACATCAAATACTTCACTCGAATATATACTGCACACCCAACATTAACATGATATATGTAAAAAAAACTTACCAGTTTACAACTGTGTGTAAGGACGATGTGATGACATCAATCCTCTAAAACATCAAAAATCATTTGGGTAACCTTGAATGTGGCTATACATATGACATCCTTACAAGATGACTCTAACTGGTAATCACTAACATAGTTTTAAGCCTTCTTCATTTGATGTTATTTGTTGTATTAGGCCTACTTGCCCAATGGTTACTGATTAGCGTAGCAGCCGAAATTAATTAATTAATTAACCTCAATCATTTCAGCGAAGGGTGATCGTGATAAACACCAAAACATGGCATTCAACACAACCACCTTTTAAGAAACAAAAGATAAACAATGATCAAGACAAATATTTTCCAAAACTATCCAATTACTCCATCTCTGCAAAGCACATATGATCCAATTTTTAATGCACCACCCTGTATATTATGCACTGCAAAAAAAATCGAACCTCTTTGACAGCTGTTCAATGAGCATGCGTCGCTGTCGCTGGTAGGGCGTTATGATGCCGATGTTCTTCAGCATCCTCTTGCGTTCAAAGTACCCGCCGAGATGAATGCACAGTGTCACGACAAAGTCAGCTTCTGCAGGGTTGTACACAGACGTCCTGAATATTACACAGCATCAATAAGATCTTCAACTCACTAGTTGATTGACTAGTTGATGTATTTTTCTGTGTTTACCCATCTACTCTAGGCTGAAAATAACAATTCACAAGACTAACAGGCTGCTGCAAATTTTTTTTTGTAAAATGCCTGCAATCGGTTTTGCAGCTGTTCTATTTATAATTGGTACAATATACTGAGTACATAACATACTGAGTACGAGCTATCAATACACCTAAACAACCAAACTACCAAGCATTATATGTGCATTCCATTCAGTCTCAAGAGTGCACAGAATAGGGTCATGCAAAAATTGCTCACACATTCCACAAGCTCTTATGCCATTGGCACAATATGGACTGTCGATTCATAACTTAAGTATTTAGTTCTGATGATCTGTGTGAAGTTGTGCCAAAAATTTGTCCAAACAAACTCAAACAAATCACTGAATCACGAGCGCCAAAGCAAATATGACTTGCTCGTGACACACCTGACATTATATGAACATCTGCTGACTGATCAATAGATGAATGGCAATTTAAAGAGAAACTACTGTGATGAAAATGACGTTTCTGCCAATCAATTGGCAAAAAGCAAGGCCTTACCCCGATGAATCTACTTCTTCACGTGAATCCTGAAGATCAAAAACTGTGTAGTGCTGGAATGGAAAGTGACACCTTTTCTTTGCAACCTCCCTGTTGTCAACAACAAACGAAACAAATCCTAGATTACTACGTTAACAAACCATTATGTATTTATCTGTGTTTACCCATCTACTCTAGGCTGAAAATTACAATTCACAAAACTAACAGGCTGCTGCAAATTTTTTTTTGTAAAATGCCTGCAATCGGTTTTGCAGCTGTTCTATTTATAATTGGTACAATATACTGAGTACATAATGCGATCATCATTGCAATCGAAAATGGCAGAACCATAGGCAGACAAATGAAGACAAAAAAATTGCAAAAAACTACCACACCTGCATACATTATCTATGATTCAATTAGTACCTTGTTACATGAAGAAAGGACGAAGATAATAAGCTATTTCAAACTCTGTGACAAAAAAATACAAAAATAAATAACAGACCATGCCACAAAGGAATGTGTAAAAACAGGTAAAATCAATTGTGCTGCAAGAGCGATTCCAACGAATAAGAAGAATAATAATAATACTAAACCAAACTGCCAAACTGTTGGTGGAGTAGCATAGTGGTTAGAACGTCGGTCCTAGCCGGTCAACTTTCCCTATCCTGCACTAGACTGATGGATGGCCGTTTGACCACTTTGTGGGTAAAGCGTCCGCTATCAGTCAACCAGCAAGGCCAACTCAGCCTGCCATCCCTCCGGGGTCGGTTAAATGAGTAGTAACCCATTTATATGGGTTACGGAAAGTAGGGACCTTAGTACAGCTGACTGGGGCTGCCTAGCAGGCCACTGCGCTAGCCTGTGTCTGCAGGCTGCATGTGGAGGCTGTGCGGCCAATGGCTCTGGTTAGTGACGAAAGTGCATTACAGGCGTGTTCGTGACGATGCGCTATACAAATTGACGACCTTTACCTTTACGCTTTTTGTCCAGATCAATGGCCATTAAAGTTGTATACCTTTGTCATTAATTATTTATTCTATATGAATTCCTACCGAGGGTCGAAAAAAATAATAATAATACTCACGGATCTGTCAATAGATGTCCGCCGTAGACGTGTCTGTTTGGGAACAAGCAGATGTCCTGATGCATACGATACTGTGTTGTCAGCATCATGATTGGATTGTGCTCCATCGTACGAAGATGACTGTACAAGCGCTCAAATAATGACTGCCCATAGTTCTTTTCTGCAGCCATCTGAACAGCATATAGACAGAATTATACAGAATATTGCGTGAAACAAAATGCAGTAACAAAAACTATACAATACAGCACTATAATGAAAGTGCAGACTAGTAACAACAGAATAGCTTCTTCTTATCCACATCACAGTTCAGCAACAGGAGCAATTCAACTATCCACCAGGAGATATATACCAAAATGCAAAATAATATGCAATACTTTTGATTAATTAATTCCAAAACCAGATATGCCACGCCCATTTATGATTATATACATCACATCCAGTAACTTTGTTGATGTTTCATTATTTCCTTCAAACAATCCAAGTTAAAAAATGATCGGCATTAATGCAGTTACCGTGGAAAGCAGCATTGCAGGTCATACAGATGTACATATCTGTTCTTGCATCTTTGAACTCGAAAATGAAAAAATGCAGAAAAAACGAAAACTGATGTAAACACTATCGAGAACAGTCATAACCAGTGTGCAAATTTTCAGCTCAAAGTGTCAAAGCTCAGAGAGATGGAAACATATAATATCAGCACCAGGCTAATATAGTTTTCTATTGTTCTGCACAAGTCATTGCACAGCATTTCAATGACAATGGGCGACTTCACTTTTTGACTCGGACTTTCGCTGAGCCTGAACTTCGGTCTAAGTACTGACTTAAGTCAAAAAGTGAAGTGATTTCGCTGAGACTTTCCCTGAGCCTAAACTTACCTACTTAGACCGAAGTTTGGATTCAGCGAAAGTCTCAGCAATTCACTGAGTCCAAAAGTACCTACTTAGACCAAAGTTGAGCCGAACTAACCTGGCTAAAGTCGGTTCAATTTGCATGGAAGAGATAGCTTTAGCCCTTAGGGCTTAACTTTCGCTGAGCCTGAATCCACTTCAACTTCTGACTTTAGCTGAGCGAAAACATGTCGACTATTATATACATACGGACAGTTTAGTAAATTAAAGCAGTCAGCTGGTACCAAAAATAAATGCCTTAATCACTACACAGTGATGTAAGACGTCACGTAAATATGTCATTTGCATGCGTGGCGGTATTAAATAAGCAAGTCCAAGCGTAACTGGTTGATTTATTTCCTGTTAGGTTTACCGGTTTTCTGCCATTTTTAATCGTTTTGGTCTAAGTCAGTAGACTTAGTTTAGTTGAACTTTGGTCTAAGCACAGACTTTAGCGTTCAGCTTCACCTTTAGCTCAGCGAAAGTATAAGTCAAAAGTCTAAGTCAAAAAGTGAAGTCATCCACTGTTCGTGCTTTCACATATGACAATGTCACTTTAGTCCAACTCAATAAACCAGCATTTCAGCAGTTAGAAAAACCTTTATCAAGTAGCAAAGATCAGAAATGAAACCTTGGATAAAACTGTGGGTGGCAGCTGTTCAGGATCACCGACAAGCACAAGCTTTGTGGTACCATATTGCAGTGGAATAAGGTTGTCCATTTCCGTGCATTGGCAGGCCTGCCAGCAGCAAAACAGCCACAACAACAACTTAGCAAGAAACCAACACTTCAAAATGCATTTTACAGAATATTTGCCCAGATTTCCATAAGTGTGTTTCATCCAACAATTACAAACATGTGTCACAGTTATCAGCAGAGACAAAGCAGGTCATTTTTGAAACACGGCTTACACATAATAAAAACAGCAGCAATGCAATAATGTTCAACTTTGGCAAAAAACATGCTCTCCATTCAGTACCAGCAAAAATAGCAAGTGAATAAATTAATATAAATCCACCGACAGTCAATTATAGCAGCTACATTCACTATAAATATTTAATTCTATTACTCAGCTAGAAAGCTGATAGTAATTTTATCATTCCACAGAAAGCAGAAGACTGAATCGATGTGGGTTATATACCAAGATGGTTTACCTACATGTAGATAGATAGTCACCCATCTATGCACTAACTGGGTCCGGCACAAAGCAACTACACTGTGTTTCAAAAAAACGGGCACCCTTTTTATTTCTTTCATAATTCACTCATTACATCACAACTAGCAAAGAATATTTAACTAACAGCCATATTTTGTCCATATATTTTGAATTAGCATTTCTTCAGCTACATCTGGTAAAAATTTCGTGTAAATTGATCATCATTTGAGTGAATTATGAAAGAAATAAAAAGGGTGCCTGTTTTTTTGAAACACAGTGTATATAGTATGCAGCTGACCCCCAGTATATAATTTGACAGTGTGCTGGGGGTTGAAAAAAACAGTTAGGGGAGTCGACCACCTAACTCCCCCCCGGAAATTCGAACAATGCTTCTGTCAATTAGTTTTGTGTCAACATTTTGACAGCCACTGACATTACTGAGCAAACACTTATAAGTAAAGCATGTAAGCTGTCTAGCAAGAACATAACCCTATCAAATGTACTATCACTAACCCCATTATGACGTACCATTTAGCCACAATACAAAAATCTAGACAGACAGATAGACGACACAGCACAGCAATAGCTAAACATAGTTGGCTAAAAATGAGGCACATATGACTCTGTAATGCAGGCCTTTCATACGATGGATAAAACATTACAGATGACAACCAACGAGACAGACGACAGACAGACGGAATCTACACAGCATAGCAATAGTTAAGCACGATCAGCTAAAATGTGTGGCACATACGCAGCAGTAATGCAAGCTTCTCGTACGACGGATGACCGAAGATCTCGTACACAGATCTGAAAACACGGCTCGATGGTACATAGGTGAGAGCAGACAAAGTCGACGTATGTCAGAGCTCCAGCGAAGAAACACGACCGGATCTCCTTCAACTGCAACCAGAACAACTGCCACTCACTGACTGGCTTCGGTCATCACCAAAGCGCATCAAGCACAAGCTCAGTATCTTTGAATAGACTGATAGGTTGAAACAGTATCTAATTAAGTTATGTAGATTCATTGATAATACAACCTTTGAAAATGAGACGAGGGGAGGGGTCCTATCAACTTCCAACACATCCACGATTACTTACTGTCCACCGAAGCGACACCTGGTGGACAATCATTCCGAAAAAGGCAGCATTGCTTATCGAAATGTCAACAACAATTTTAAAAGGTTGTATTATCGATGACCTTTCGGGGTCACGTGACGTCATTAGTCACGTGACCATTCAACTCGTGGTGGTCAACTTCCTACGAGTGGTCCACTGCAACCACGTGTCTATCTGGCATCACTATAGAGATATGGCGCCTCAAAGTACATGTACACAAACAAACACACCCGCACACAAACACGGAACGACGGAGAGAACGAACGACCAATCTCTTAATCTCCTTCAATGTTCACTACGTTCACCTTGGCAGAGATAAAAATTTACTGCGTATTTCATGATGGAACTCACTGCCAAGACATCTGCATAATCCTGTTCACACCATCTCCACCCTTGAACGATTAGTTAAGACATTTTAGATTAGTTAAGACATTAGTTAAAACATTTTTCTTGTCAAGAATGCCAAATGTAAGCAGCGTATTAAAGGTTTTTCTCACGTTGATGTGTTGTAAAAATTCACACTTTACTTACTTACTTATACATAGAGGCATCTCTCCGCACTTAAACCAATGGAGACAGTTCTGGTTGCCCGCCCTTCCCTCTCTTCGTTCTTCTTTTCTGCCCTTTCTCTTTTTTACTTTCCTCTCGAATTTTTTTCTATGGCCTTTTCCCCAAATCTATAGCAAGGGTTTGAGAAATAACTCGATTAACAGCCAGGGTATTTAACTGACTGAGTGGGCATGCCAGCAGTCCTGGTCACGGAGTCTAAAGCCATGGCTGATATAAGTAATCATCGTATTACCGCGTCAACACGTTTTGTCCAGTCCGACGACGCGTCGCTGAGAACTTCACGGATCCGTGTCATCCGTTCTGCCAAGTCCCTGGCGCTATAGATCTGCAAAAGCAATTGATCGAATTCAGCCTTACAACTTCACGTAAAAATGCAGCAGCACAAATATGGAGTGCAGTGGAGAAACAGTCAGTAAAAGAATTTGCTGAAAGGATGATTCTTCGGTTAAAGCAAACTACAATTCATTCAGAGCAAAACCACTGACAATAAATACGAAAATTTATAAAAAAAAATAAACACACTAAAACACCAAAAACAAACAATAAAGTCAAAATAAACATCAGAATTACAATGCTGTATCGGAGGCTATGAGTGGCTTGGAAGTGTAATGGAAGTGTGCTGAACTTGCAACCTGAAGGTTGCAGGTTCGAGTCCCGCCTGGTGCACTGCTAGGTAACGACCTTGGGCAAGTTGTTCACACACACGTGCCCCTATCACCAAGCAGTATAATTTGGTGCCAACCGCACCACCAGGAATGTAACAGCAGTGGGTACATGGAAGAGGTCTGGCCTACTGCCCATGTAATGGAGCTGCAACTCACTGCCGGCTCAGGGCCTTGAAATGGAGATGAGCACCGACCCTATAGACACAGACCTCTGAGGCAGTGCTGTTGACTACAGCAGTTTTACCTTTTGCTTACCTATTGGAGGCTAGAGAACACGTAGCTGAGAGTCATTAAAAGCATGTTCAAAACGACAGTTACTGAACTTAACTAAACTGACAGTTCAATTCAGTTCATTTCTGTCGTTGCGTACACGCCTTAATAGTAAAAAATAAATGAGTTGTACAGTCTCCATTCCAGCACCTTATGCAAGACCCTCTTATCCAATGGTACCTGACCACATCTCAACCCTGGGCTCCAGTGATTAATGGACCCAAGAATCAATATGCCAAAGGGCCCCCAGTCGTTCTGCCAAACTGCTGTAAGGGGGAAATAGGGGAAAATAGATATGCCCCATGATCCAAATTGTTGCATCATATGTGTTGAGTTCTATCAACCTGAAAATGTATCAAAACCGTTTTTGACTGGGGGCTTCCACCTTGGACCCCACTGGGGAGCTTACGATGCTCCCCCAGATCCTTAATCAGCTAAGAATGGAGTCAACCCCTGCCGATTTTCAACAACATTTTGTCACAAATTTTCTGCAAAGTGCACCAGTAAAAAAGAACTTACGAAAATCTGTAGAAAAACGACAAAGTTACCGATATGATCTTAGTGTACTGTTCTTCTGGAACATAGTGTATTACTATAAGCATCATTAAAATCATCGTCATCACTGAATGTAACAGCAACCATGGCTATTGTGACATTAACATCTATGCTGGGTCAGGTTAGTACTTGGATGGGTGACTGCTTGCAGGCAGATAAACTATCTCAGTGTGTAACCAGCCTCTAGGTCAACTCAGCCTTCCATCCCTCCAGGGTAGGTAAATTGAGTACTGGCCTATTGGCTGGGGCTGAGGTGGAGCACATTACCATGTGTCAAGTGGCAGGTAACACTGTGTGATCCCATATGGCAGGCGACGCTCCGTAGCTCTGAAATGAGTTTCCTATTTGAGCTATACACCGCATTTTAATATTTAACCACAACGTAGCCTAGCTGTCCATCTGTATGTCAAACTAAACTAGCATCACTCATTAGTATTATTAGTATTAGTATAAAATCTATTAACTTGTGATGATACACTTACAACTATATCGGGAACCTGACCAAAGGATTTGTCGAACGTATCTTCATCCACTGCTCCGGATGTACCTACAACCAATTACAAAAGCATTTGTTTAATATTCCAGAATCTGCAAATAATGACTAAAGCCATTTTCTATTTTGACTTCCAATTTCGACTTAAATCAATTTTCCAGCCATTATTTGTGATTTTGACCTAAGTCATGTTTCATGCTTTATCAACATCACTAAAAACCAAAATTAATATACAGAGCTCTTAACCTTTTAAACAATTTGCGTATTGCTCCAAAAAGCAGCACATATACACCGTAAGGCATAAAAACACACCAATTTTTTACCATAACTTGAAGAAGGATTATCCAATTTTAATAATTTTTGGTACACATATTCAGGACACAACTAGCCATCAAATGGCCGTTCAGTTTCCCACCTCACCCAACATCTGCTTCTGCACTACCTGGTAAAAACAGAACAGACAAAATATGCATTAAAATCAACAAAAACTTTATAAAATTTCATCTTTCCGAATATGTGGCCACCAACAGCCAATCAATTACAAGGTCTGACTGTTGTGCAGCAGCACGTTTATTAAATGGGCGTAATATTTAGGAATATTGATGAATTCAAGAAGCGACTGGTGAAGTCTGGATTGATCTGAAGCAGAACGTCGTCAAAGCTGACATCAACAAATGGAGAAAGTGTCTCCAAGCCGAGCGAATGTTTGTGAGCCAACATTTCAAACATTTTTGTAAAAAGTTAAAAATGAAAAATTAGATAAACTATCAGCTAAAACAATAAAAAAATGGACAAAATGTGTGTTTTGTGTGTGTTTTTTTTGATTAAGCAATAATACCAGTGGTTAAAAATGCAATATTTTGTTCGTTTTCTCTCACCCAAGTAGTGCAGAAACAGACATTGGGTGAGGTGGGAAACTGAACGGC
>Ga0209671_1005714_pt1 | contig 12633 bp, 10 predicted proteins | sample WorMetHERISLAND2_2_FD_187401 | JGI IMG/M metagenome (GOLD analysis project Ga0209671, IMG submission 187401) | Marine gutless worms symbiont microbial communities from Max Planck institute for Marine Microbiology, Germany - Olavius geniculatus... | ecosystem: Host-associated > Annelida >... | reverse complement strand
TTCTTAAACTACATTTTTCGTCAAGTGTTTACCATTATTCTAAACTCCAGTCTTTTCCCTAAACCTGAAATCCATTTTTAGTCTTTTGGAAGGCTAGCTGTAGCACATCTTTCCTAGTGACAGCTGTGCTTTCTTGTTTTGGATGTTGAGCATTTACACCACATGCAGGCATCCTTTGATTTTAGCTGCTTCTATTAAGCATTAAGTGTGTAGGCCTATAATGTTAACTCTTATTGAGGAGCGGAAGTTACACCTCATTTTTGCTCCTGGGAGCGAAAGTACATGGGAATGAAAGTTCCAGTTACCGCTGGGCCTACATTCATTAGTTGATGGCAGCTTAGGTCAGTGGTTAACATTGTTGATTGCATCATACAACTGGGGTTTACAGTTTTCCACGGAAAGTTTAGCAAAATTTTGCAATTCACTGCGACAAAGTTGTCCAAATTCCGCGGCTTTGTGAGTAAACTGAACTCTATCCTGTTAAGAAACTTTAGTTTTTGGAGGCTGGCATTGTGCCTAGTTATGCAAGCAACATATGAAGAAAATTATCGATCTTTTTGTCTTTGCAAAAGTGCAATTTGTCAATTAGTTGCATTGTGTTTGTTTATGATTGTGCCGTACTACAATGGCAATTGTTAGCATGGATGCAGTTTTAAGCAGTTCTGTTTGATTTTTTTGTGATATAGTTAGTTTAATTACATTATCAAACCAATGATTCTCATCGGTCATTTCTAAACTTTTGCAAAATTCTATGGAAAAAGGCAAATTCCGCGGCTTGGCTCGAAATTTCACGGCCCACGGAAAACTGTGCGTTCTACATATAAGTTACTTTGCATCAAGCCAGGCAAATACTGCGATGGATTAGCCGTATACCATGTTGGTATTTGACTAAATTACCTGAGCAACTCAGCCTGGCCATTCTGTGTAGATTGGTTCAGTGAGTACTGGCGATGGTTGTGGCCACTGCTATGGGAGAAATGGAGAATTCTGCATAACAGAAGGCTGCAAACTGAGATAGTTGGTTAAGGGCACTGGCTGTTAATGGATTCAGCCATTCTGCCGACTTTGGCTGTGTGCTAGCTTAATTGTGTTTTAACTCTCACTGGCTCAAAGTGTTGCAAAGCTTCCACTGCAGTAGACCTTGGTTCCTCCCATGTGTAAATCCTGTTCACTGATAGTTTGCGTGAATTGTGTTTGATCAGACAACGATCTCACTTTACCACGAAGACCAGGACGATGACAGTCGACGTCTGCACAGCTGGCATTTTGACGCCACGTCCATCAAGAGCATCAGTCACTACCGACGTAACTCCAAGGGTGTCTTTCTCTACGTCTACGAGAACTCCGATGACTTTCACATCTTTTTCCCGTCTGAGCAGCACAAACAACGGTCTGTCTTTTTTTTAAATAGTAACCTATCGGCTCTGTGCTGACATATTCTGCATATTTACTTTGACTTTTTTGAGCTGAAAATTGACAAGTAAAAAATTGTGTGTTGATTTTGATTTTTTACGTTTATTTGTTTTTTCAGCCGTTCTTTTGTTAAAAGCCGGTGATTGACGACAGGAAGACCTGTGCAGGGTGGGCCAAAAAACGTGGCACTTTGCTTTTGTCTATATCTTTGCCAGTTATTGATTGATTTTCAAAATTCTTTCACTGGCACACTCAGCAGACAATTTGCAATAACGTGATTATTACATATCCCATCACACCATAAATGCATCTCTACATTATCTTGTGTAATATCAATGAAATATGCATATATAACAATAATTACAAACAAACATTTTGGTAAAATTGGAAAAAAACACTTCCGACAAACATTACAGTGAATGGTCTGTATGACAATAAACTGTGTGGGTCTAACACAGTCTAGTGTCATATGGATCATTCATCGCAGTGTCAGTTTGAAGTGTTTTTCTCATTTACGTAAATTTTTGTTATTATCGTTAGTTTTTGCTTACATTTTTATTTTACAAGGTAGTGTAGAGATGCATTTACTATGTGGTGGGATATATAACAATCACATTATTGCAAATTGTCTGCAGAGTGTGCCAGTGAAAGAGTTTTGAAAATTGGTCAATAATTGGCGAAGATATAGACAAAAGTAAAGTGCCGCTTTTTTGTGGCCCACGGTGTGGTATGGTTTGTTAGCATGGTCGCATAATGAACTTTTAGTTGAAGCAGTAACCAATAAGCTGCATGCCGTACATTTATCAAATTGTAACCTGTATTTGTTACTTTACCTGTTGATTTTTGGCAGCCACTGCTGTTTATATTAAATTTCTGTTTGGCACTAGATGTCATTATGGAAGCATTACAAACCAGACAAGAGCAAACAGGTGATTGAACCAAGATGAGGTGTTCTAGTACTTTCTCATGTCTGTGACGTATTGGTTTGCTTTGGCAACATCTCGCTTCAGACAAAAATCAGCTTGTTAAACATAGCTCAAACAGGTGGCCACAGATTCTTCAAAGTTCTTTCAAAAAAATTTTTTTCCAAGACCATGTAAATTTTTTGTAGACTAGAGAGTGACACAGTAATGGGAAAACGGCAGTTACCACGGTGCTACTGTGGTAAATGGGTAAATTTTTACGGTAATCCCGCAGTAATGGTAAAAAAACTACGGTAGTACCATGGTAGCGGTAAAAAAGTTGCGGTAGTTACCGTGGTAGCAGTAAAACAAAATTAGTTATTTCTCGCCACATGCATTGTAAAAGTGAGCGCCATTCTGGACACTGAAATGATCATTAAGATGCGACGGACGACTACTGCGTGCCGCGTGGTATAGCTTTGCAGCGGCACTGGGCATTTGTTTATCACCCGTCAAGTAATTAGTGTCAGCCACGTTAGCGCACTGCACTGACTGCAGCAACTGAGATCACAGATATCTGCCAGCCATCGCCTAGCATTCCAGGGATCTACTGGGAGATGGCACAGACATGCATTAATGGCCCAGGTTTGGCTGACTAGCGACACGTGTGACTGGCACTTCTCCCAAACTCCCCAAAGGTTTTAACGACGTGTGGCTTACAGTCGTTTGTCACTGGCGTAGTGTTTTTACAACAGACTTCATAACGAATTAGTCCATATAGTCTACAAGTGGTATTTTTGTTTTGTTTTTTTATATTTGAAGACACTGAAGACAGTGTCAATCCGCAATAGCAATATGCAGATTTTCATTAATAAAGATTGCCATTAAATGACGTGAATGGTAAAGTCCTCATCTTCAGATTCTGGGGTGCGATGGGGATGGGGATGGGGAATTTCTTATGGGAATGGGATGGGGATAGGGAAAATTTGATGGAGATGGGGCGTGATGGGGACAATTTAATTTACCGTGTCCCTCTCTATCGTAGACAAAATTGAGTCTTGAAATTTTTGGAATTTGATGTGAGAGGTTTTTGACAGTTCTTGAGTTTTAGTTGTTTAAAATCATTGTAACTGTGATGTGAAAATGTGTTTATATGATGCCAGAAACATCTAACATGTCGTGTTAAAATATCACAGGATAGTGTCTCGAAAAGGTATTAGGAAGTCCTTGAAAAGTTCTTGATTTTTTGCCCCAAACTGTTCTCGTCCTGCTTAGATGTTAATGTTATTGCCGTTGTTTGTATTGTGTGCAGTTTCTACGACCTGGTGATGGAGATGATTGCTGACAGGTCAAGTGCTGTGCTTGATGTTGAAAGTGACGTCAAACTCTGCAGCATCAAGGTAACTACCTTCTCTCACTGCAGTGCAAAGTTTTTTGTCTAAGCTCTAAGCGGATTGGTGTTATTTAGCTAAGCCTCTGTGAAATGTTTCGGCTGTTCTGTAATTTAGATACTGTGGTCTATGTTGCACAGAATGTGCAGTGCCATCTAGTAGTGGTGCTAGTAGTAGTTAATGGGGTTTGTATAGGTTTTTTATGGGAGAGCTGCCGAAAATCGCATGCCATAGAGAATCATGCACTATTACCTATCACCTGTCGCAGCTCAATGTGCCGTGCCTTAACCCCAGCCAGACAGGCCGGCCGTTGCACGATATACCTACCCCATCGAGTTGATTTTGGTGTTGGTTATGTAATGAGATGGTTTACATGTCTACTTGATATCAATCCAGCTGGGAGTTAAACTCACGACCTTTTGATTGTAAGTCCAACATCTTAATTGTTAGTAGTAATGTTGTAGTGGTATTCATAATAGTTGTTGTTGATATTGTAGCTGTAGTTGTTGTGTTCGTAGTATGAGTATGAGTTGGATGAGAAAGGCCAGCGTATGCTGTTGGGTCGTGGAACTTATGGTGCGGTCTACTCAGCTCGTGATAACACTCAGGTCCGCATTGCTGTCAAAGAAGTGCCAGAGAAGAATGCCGAGTATGTACACTGCGCATTGCTTTTGGCTGATTGTTAGGATGAGTCTCTTGCACGATGTGTTGTCTGTCGTCTTAGTGTTGTCTGTCTGTCTGACTGACTGTAATGCAATGCTGAGTATGTAGAATGTACAGTACACCGTGCTTAGCAGTACGCTGTACTTAAGGTTTCTCGGACTGTTTTTTATTAGCCATTTTTGAAGTATTTATCAGTGTTTTTAGAATTTTGTTTTGCCAGCAAATTGTTTTATGCATTTTTAGTAGTCGAAATTGCTCTAGCGAAAGTGATTTCACCTATATAGCTACCCATTTCTCAGCAGCATGGTCTGTCGTCAGCCTGTCATTTGTGTCACATTTGTGCAAACTGCTTGAACATTTGACAGATTTGCATGCCATTTCGCAGATACGCTCGTCATGTCCAGTGACACATTGTGTTTGATACGGGTCCCAGACCCCAAGGGGATGGAGAGATTTAAGGGAATGTAACCCCAGCCAGAAATTGCACTTTGTGTACTTATAATCAGCACTGATTAATGATTTTGCCTCTCACTAAATCACTTTTGACTTGTTGTATCTTACAACAACTGCACTAGTACTATTTGTAGTAATGCTCGTGGTATTGGTGGTAGCGATGGTAGTACTGGTGTGTTGCAGGGAGGTGCAGCCATTACATGAAGAGATAGCACTTCACTCTAGACTGAAGCACAAGCACATTGTCAACTACCTCGGCTCAGTCAGTGAAGACGGCTTTTTCAAGATATTCATGGAACAGGTTCCTGGAGGTAAGTCTTACAGCTGTATAGTATTGATGGTATTTTTAGCCAGTGTTACTAGGGACAGTAGATAATCATGGCAAAATATGGGAAAAAGCACAGCAAACTGTTGTGAAAATTGCAAAAATCACAGCAAAGACACAGCATCAAATCACGGCATCAAGACTATAAAACTCATCATCTAGCATTGATTGCCATCATTGCATGCAGTGCAAGGTTTTCATCTGTAAAATTTTGTTGCTATATTCTACGTAAAATACATATTCTACGATGACGTCACAGTCACACATTGGGCCAGTAAGTAACAAAGCACACAGACTTTGGTAGCAGAGGCAATGGTAAATATTTTGTGTTAAAATTGCCCAATAAACTTCAACTTGTGCTAACTAAAAACACAGTATTTTTGTCAAAAACGTAAATCCATATCATTCCGGCAAAATTGTGGCATTTGACGAAAATCATGGTTTTTGTGATTTTCTACTGTCCCTAAGCATTACAGCAATGCCAGCTTTTATGACTGACGTTGTGCTGTGGTCTGTCCATCTGTCTGCCTATCACACTTGAGCACCATGCTAAAGCTATTGGACAGAATAATATGCTATACAGCAGGAGCACTCTGACATAACTTTATATTGGACAGCAGCCCAGGTTCTACGTGAGAAAAAGGAAATTTGCGGGTCAAAAACCCTCAATAAAAACTCGCATTGCACTCACATAGTGTACAGATGGACCAATGCATTGTGTAATGCGTACTAGTGCTGGAAGCTTTGTCAAATCAGTATGGTAACATTACGTTACATTGTCATGTGTATAGTATAATTGTTTTGTAGGCAGTTTATCAGCATTGTTGAAGTCCAAATGGGGTCCATTGAAAGACAATGAAACTACGATAGCATTCTACACAAGACAGATACTCGATGGACTTAAGTATCTTGTGAGTCTAACTCGCTTGCTTACTTCTGTGGTTTGATTTTGAAACATATCTGCAGGTTTTTACGCGCAACAGCAGCTACTGCTGTAGCGCATCACAATTCTGTTCGTCCGTCCGTCCATCCGTTTGTTTGTCTGTCTGTCCGTCACACGGGTGGATCAGTCAAAAATGGTGCAAGCTGTGATCACCAAATCTTCGTTGTCGGCTGCCTGGAAGACTCTAGTTTTAGGAACCATAAAGCTTTTCCATACGTTCACCTCAAACGAGGGTGCTAAATAAGAGGAGGTAGGGAAAAATTTGCGATATCCAGCCGATATGGTGTTGGCTGAACGACACAGGTCACACCCTCTGATGAGCACGAGTAAAACACTATAGACATTATAGTCGTCTGGCGCCCTCTGGCGAGTGACTTAGACTTTGTTTTACCTGGCTTTCAAACATGCACCACTGTTGCACGTTCCCGTTTGTGTTAGGAGGGCTTTTTTGTTTGAGATTTGTCAAGCAGTGTAAATGATGTGTGCAGAGAAAATATGAATGCAGTGGCTGAACATGTAGCTTTATCATGTAGCCACATTGTAGGTTTTGTTTATTCAAAAAAGAAGATGGGCTGTTACTGTTGCAAAATTTTGCATTTTGTACACCTGTTTTGGTGTGACTATCTTTAGTTTAATTGATGTGTTTGCAAAAATTGAAAGCAGCAGCAGCTATGCAGGTATTAATAGTTTTTTACACCAAATGTTTTTGGGTCAGATAATTTTTGTGAGCTTTATTACTGAAAAACTTATTAAGATATTTTGATGAAATTTTGTGGATGTGTTTGGTGGCTATTTAGATTTTTTTTTCTGAATTCCAGATTATTGTCTAGAATTCTCTGCTTTTAGGAGATAGCAGCAATATTGAGTTAGTTGTATTCAGTTTACCAGATAGCAGCACCATTTTTGGTGGATGTTTGAGATCTCTGATCACTCATTGTTGCTGTTGTGTGCTGTTGTCAGCATGACAACAAGATTGTACATCGAGACATCAAAGGTGACAACGTGCTGGTAAACACGTATAGCGGAGTCATCAAAATTTCTGACTTTGGAACGTCAAAACGTCTAGCGGGCATGAACCCATGTGCCGGCACTTTTGCTGGTATGATTCAGTTTATTTGTTTCTTGTTTGCCATTTTAAATAAATTTTATACCCTAGAGCCACCCATCACTTTGGTGACCCAGAGGCCTGTCTCAACTTCAGCACAGGTCTGTGGTGGCTGTTAAACAGAAGATGATGTATTGCTGATCTTTTTCTCACCGCTAGTAATGCTTTACTTGCTTACTGTGACTGCCCTTTCCCAGGAGCTGTAGAACAGTGTTTTATAGTTTAATTTTCTGCATGGTGCAGTTCTAGCCGGATTACAAACTTAAAACTAAGTAGTAATAAGAATAGGCAAAAGATACTGTACTTTTTATGGTTGCACATGGCGTGGTTTTGCTAACTCGCTTGCTTTTCGCAGGTTCCTTGAGATATCTCAAGCAGTGTAAATATGTGCAGGGAAATCTGTTCCCTGGCTAGAATTGACAAAAACACATAAGGCAGGTTTATACCATTTTGAATGTAGTGTTTCACTCACTCACTCTGGCTGAGACTGACTGTGTTGATGGTAGGTACTCTGCAGTACATGGCACCGGAAGTGATCGACCGAGGCCTTCGTGGATACAGCTATCCTGTAAGTGTCAGCCTGAACCATCGTGCTTGTCTCCAGTCACTTGTTTTGAGATAGAAAATAGCCAAAGAGTTATAAGTATGATGCTGATGTATTGAAAAAAGCTATGGAGAGCTGCTTTATATAATGCTGTCTTCATGAGTTAGGCTGATGTGTAGACGCACTTCACAATCTCGGAAGTGGCAGTTGAATGCCATGAGCTAATAATATTGCAGTGCATTATGCATTTGTCCAATCCATTATCCACACTTGCAAACAATTGGAGATACTGCAGCATGCAGATGTACCACCACACCAATCAGCCATGTATTAGGTTTATACACTATGTCTCAAAAAAAGCATCCCCGACATTTTCGACTGTAACTTGAAAACCAATTACTAAATTTTGATAATTTTTGGTACGAATATTACTGACACAACTTGCCATCAAACGACCATTCAGTTTCCCACCTCATCCAACGTTTGTTTCTGCACTAATGCATTCTGCATTGATGGCAAGTTGTACCAGGAATATTCATACCAAAAATTATCAAAATCTGATAATTGGTTTTCAAGTTACAGTCATAAATGTTGGGGATGCTTTATTTGAGATGCAGTTTATATGAACTTACATTATGAATTTTAGCTCTTATATTATGTACCCCTTAGTTACAGCTTGAGTGCATATCCTTTCTACAACGAGTCAGTAGATTGTATTTATGCTGTCTGTCTGTTACAGGCAGACATCTGGTCACTGGGTTGCACTGTGATTGAGATGGCTACGGGAAAACCACCATTCATTGAGGTATTCTTAGATTGTACTCAGAGTCATTTGGGTTTCTAATGAAAATATCATTATTTCCAAAGTTGTGGACATTTATAGTTTTTCCGTGTTGAAATCAACTAATTTTTGCAATTTTTCATTCATCTAGGCACTTGATATCATATTTTGTCACTGCCGAGTGTGTCGATATAATTTTGTGGTTACATTACATAGTTTGGCAGTATACACTTTACGCAGAATCTTGACGTTAAATTTTTTCTTAGACTGTTTTAGAATCTGTGTTTTATTCATGGCATTGTCTACACCCAGATCATTCCAGTCTGTATTGTTGTCGTTCCATTGCTTAATACTTTGGTTATCTTTCTTTTTCCTAAATGTCATCCATGGAACCAAAAAGGTCCATTCTACTGACATCAGTGGTTGGTGTGCTTTGTGTGACAGCTGGGCAGTCCACAGGCAGCGATGTTCAAAGTTGGATTCTACAAGATCCATCCTGACATCCCAGCCAACATGTCCGAACATGCCAAGGACTTCCTCCTGCGGTAAACTGTTCTCGGAAGATTTTCTTACGAGAAAGATAGAAAGTAGAAATAATGGCAGCAGCAACAGCAGAAATGGAAGCATTAGTGGTTTTTTTGTTTTGTTTAGTATTTTTTTGTTATACTAGTTATGTGTATTTATAATTGTTCCCTTTTTCTTTGAATTGAGCAGAAATAGTCTTTAGTAGAGCTGTTGAATTAACGCATGAATACATTAAAGAATTAACGCACATTAAAAAAATCGACGCACATACATAAATTTATATAATTCTGTGAAGCAGGAGTTCCTCAGTTCCTATATTCCATTAAACTACGTTTATTTGACAATTAAATAATATTCAAGTAATTAAAAATAGTTTTGTTGCTGTCCCATCACCACTGTCATGATCTTATGACACAGACATGACTTCGTGTTCTTCATTCCAGTCACCGTCTCAATGTAGTCTACCTACAATATGAGCAATATTAATGATGCATTATTAACACGTTAACGCATGCATTAAAAAATTAGCGCAATGCAATACTGCATTTTAAAAATTAACGCTTTCACAGCTCTAGTTTAAAGTACCACCAACTGCAGTAGTAGAATGGTGGTAGCATTGGCAGCACCATAGCAGTAATGATTGTAGTAGTATTTTTTGTTGTTGCTGCTGCTGCTTTTATAGGTAATGACTGTCTTGTTGCTGTAATTGTTCGTGGTGTAAGGATGTTTTGTCAGCTGTTTATTAATCAACTAAGTTACACAGTTAGAAACTGAAGTTCCAAATCCCAGTTTACCTTGGTAATCATTGTTGAGCGAATTAACTTAAAAACCAAAAGTCGGAGTTTGTCTCAAGGGCACTTTTGGATGTGCATTGTGCAGGTGTTTTGAGCCAGACCCAGACATACGAGCAACGGCGGCTGAACTGCTTGAGCATCCGTTCCTCGCTGAGTAAGTAATAATGCGATGCCTGCCTGATTCCATTCATTTGTTGTGGTGTATTTTTTCTATGTTTTTTTTTGTATTTCTGCTTAGTGGCACATGCTGATATTCGTATTGTTTTAGATCAAAACTGTATCTTTCTTTGGAGCTAATGACAGGATAATTGCCTGTCTGGAAAGTCTAGAAATATTTGGGAATTTATTAGCTGTCAGAGTGGGAATTGTCGTTTTCATAAATACATAGAGTGGTCACTGATCAAGAGTGTCCCCAAATTGTCACGGAAGTGTTGGAGTAATGTTGGCATGCTTAGTAGTGGTCATCCTGCCAAATTTCTGAAGCTCGGAGCCTAGGTAGGTAGCAGGTGATTGGTTAATTAGAAGGTTTCTGTATATCTGACAGCAATGTGTCGTTTGTTGATTTAGTGCTTGTGCCACTGAACAGCTTTGTGACTTTGGAAAGTGCTGTTCCATTTTTTGCGGTTCACACTTTCTTTCATTAGTTAAGAACAGTAGCTCTGCAGACTTGAGTGAAATTTATGTAGTTTCAGTCAGAATGTTAATGTTATAGCAGAAAAGTGCCTTGTTGTACATTTTAGATAATATTTTAATTTTGATTTCTTGGTTACATCCATTTCACAATGACAGGTGTCTTACCATGATACTGTTGTGTTGTTTGTTAATTTTTGATTTGTCATTTATGTTCAGTACATTTTGAATTGTTTTTTGCAGTAGTAATTATTTTTTGTATACAATGATTGCAGTTATGGAATATCGTATTATTTGTCAGTTTTTAAATGACATCCATGTTGCATGAACAACCAAGCTATCATTTTAAGCTTTTCTAAATTAAATAGCTGGATGAAAGCGTTATATGTCGGCTCATGGTCACTTCTAGGCCGACTCGGTTTGCTTTTTCTCCGCTGAAGTCGGGTCGAGGTGAACGGGGAGTGTCCACACCACCGACTGCATTTGCCGACTTTGAGAAGTAATTTGTTGGATTGTGATGCTGCACTGCAGTGTGATGGTGTGATTATTCTGCTAACTCCCAGCATGTAAAGCTTGGGGCAAATATTTCGTCAGAAAAGTAGGAAATGCGGAGGGGGGGTTCAAAGTAGTACTTCAAGGTAGTACTGGTAGTATTGGCAGTAGTGGCAGCAACAGCTCGTTGAAATGTGCAGAATGGTCCTGTTGCAGCTGGTATGATGCTTGTAATTTTTTGGGGAAAGAATTATTTGTTCTTTCTCTCTAGCTTGCTCTCAAAATCATCCCCCAGTAACCATTACTGGATTTAGGGGAATATCCACCTTGAAAACAGATGGGAATGAAATGAGAAAAGGAAGAGGCTAAGAGTTGAGAGAGTGGGAGGTATGGAGAAGGGCTCAAGGGTTGTAAATGCCTGTGCCTTCCAGAATGTACATTGTGCAGGGTGATTGGTGATCATCAGTGAGGAAAACCGGATTGTAAACTCGAAACTGAAACTGTTCAGCATTGTGCGTTAGAAATCCTTTAGCAGAAATTTTGCAGTAATTCGTATAAAGCATGTAAAGTGTTGGTTTAATTGAAAAACCAACTGTTAGCTATAGAGGATTTAATGTATAGAATGTCACTTTCTACTGTAGTTAGTCCATCACTGTAATCAATGCACATCCGTCCATACATTTAGTCCACTCTAACTGTCATGTAGTTCTGGCTTTGTCATATGTGAGGCTTTATTTTATTCTTAATGTTTTTTTTTATAATCAAGTCTTCCAAGATAGTTTTAGCTTGTTAATAACCAGTGTTTTGGGTTGAATTCTGACAGTATTGTGGCAGAATTGTGCCTGTAATAGTTTAGCTTTCTGTCATTTAATCAGTTGCTACCGTAGCTTGTTGCTCAACTGTTTGCATGCAAGTTTGATAGATACCGTCGTTTCACATGATGTCCAGAATATAATGGACAATCTGATAATTTTAAGATCAATCAACTTACATTTTGTGTGTAATTTGCTCATGACACGTTGTGCCATGACACGTCTCGAAAGCTTTCTTTTGAGCCTCAACTGGACTAACTCTATTAAAGTAGCCGTGTTAACAAAAGCCACTGAAAAGTAGTTAGCATTAGCAGTTGTTGTGGTAGTGTAGTGGTAGTAGTAGTAGTAGCAGCAATGGCATCACAGGCTGCACGGTAGCGCCAGCCCTGTTGTAAGGGTGACCAGCCATTTCAATGGGAAACTCCAAAATTTGACCACTCGTATTTCCCAAACCCCTTAATTTTTCCACACCAAAATTTGCACAGATGATTATGTCCAGCATATCTCCTGATGTGCAGAATTTGGTGAAAATCCGTTTATGGGGGGCTTCCCCACGAATAGGTGAAATATAACGCTTGTGTGACTTTTTGTGCCTTTCCTTCCCTTTCCTTCCCTTTTTTTTGCCGTCTTCCACGGGAAAAACGACTGAACTGATTTTAACGGTTTTGCACAAGAAAGTGCCTTTTGGGGGTTACAAAATTTAAATTCAACATTTTCACCTATTTTTTCACAAAAATATGAAAAATAACAATGGCGCCTATGGGGAAAATTAGACAATGCTTTAAAAGAACTTTGCTGACTGTGTAATGGTAAAGTTTGAATTTTTAAATTGTGATTTGTGCTGTTTTATATCTACAACC
>Ga0209671_1005712_pt1 | contig 12633 bp, 7 predicted proteins | sample WorMetHERISLAND2_2_FD_187401 | JGI IMG/M metagenome (GOLD analysis project Ga0209671, IMG submission 187401) | Marine gutless worms symbiont microbial communities from Max Planck institute for Marine Microbiology, Germany - Olavius geniculatus... | ecosystem: Host-associated > Annelida >... | reverse complement strand
CGATAATTTAGTTACAATTTATAAACAAAATAACTTACACTTATCAAAACGTCACTGTTACGTCATTAGCACTTAACCTGGTACGCGGTTTTTAAAAAATTAAATAGCATTTTAGCCGGAACATTTTTGAATGCTGAAAAATCGGTAAACGGTCATGTTAAAGAGTTTATAACTTTGTCGTTTTTCAATAAAATCAAATTTTATTCGACAGTTAGATGTAAAAAGTTTCGGCAAATAAATGTGTAAAGTTTCAAATTAAAATTTCAAATGGTTGCTGAGAAAACAGCAAAAAACGTTAGGGGTCTACTTTTTTGCCGCACCCTGTATATTAGTAACTGATCTCAATAATCATCGCGCAGCGGCTGATGATCTGATTAGATTGCTTGCGACCCACGGTCGCCAGTCTGTTGATTGTCTAGTTAGCAACGAGCACGTCAAAGTGACGTCACTGCTACACTCACTCACGTGACATTGGCGGAACAATGTGATAAGCAGACCTGTGCGTCATCTGTCGCTGGGAGCCGTCGATGAGACAGACGCGGTGTGACAGCGACGACGCGTGCACAGCCCCGTGACTGACGAGCCAGACTCTCTCGTCCACAGCCACCGCACGCCACGGGTGATCCAAAGCGGACGGCAGGTTGATCCGGTGAATCAGCTTACCCGTAGGACTGTACTCGCTCAGTCGTCGCTCCGCCGAGTAGCAGACCAGCACGTTGTGGTTCGTCGTCAAAGACAAACCGCACGGCTGACCGTCTGCCGACCAGCATCTGCGACAAATACTCAACTAATCAATCGATCAATTAATCACTTAATTAAGCAATAAATCAATCAGTTAGTCAATTGATATTATCGACGGTTATAATGTAACTTGGTGACCTTCGCTGTTATCCTGTCCATACGAATAAGCTGCTGGGCCACCCTCTGGTCTTCACGACAAGTTTACTTAAATACCTCGTTTTTTGACCTTAAGTCAGGTTGTAAAAATTAACATACACACTTTTTACAAAAAGAAGTAGCCTACAAAATCGTAACTTGTAGTCTTTGGACAAAAAATGGAAATTTTACGATTATTTTAGCCACACTTTTAAGAAGGTTTGTAAACTAAGCTTCTGAATTTGTCAATTTTCATTAAGCGGCAATTTTTACACAACTCTCCTTCGAATTCTAGACAGCTTCGCTCAGAAATTAAAGCCGCTTTAACCGGTTGAACGCGTGCATCGCGTCATTAGGGCAAGAATCACCGTTGACGCTGTGTGGTTTCGAAGTGAGATAACCTCCGCTCACTTCGTGAAATAATCCTTTACCGTCAACATGATAAAGGTTTTCCGTTGACGACGTTGGAAATGGAATGGACCAGTGACGTCGACTGATATACGCTCAAACGGTTTTCCAACGAACACAGGCGTCATACGAGCTTGTTTCTGAGGCGGACCCCGATGATACTGCGTTCACGGAGCGGGAAGCACGGACGAATCTTCGCATGTCATCTAATTATCCTAGCCAATACCGACGACTCCTCACCTGTGATTCATTCCTGCTGTTTCCCATGTAAATACCTCTTAGACCCTCATGTATAAGTTTGCAGAACTCGTCACAATGGCTGAAAAATACTACCAACTGCAGGTACGTTGTCATCCCGTCGGTTTTGTAAAAATTCTGGTACAACACTTTGTCTTCCATTGATAGACGTTTTGTTTGATGCAAAAGGATTATCGTAGCCGCGCCACAAAAATAGTTTTACACGGCGGCTTCTTTTTTTGCTTCATTTTCTTTACCAAAAGAGACTGAATGTCCCGATCAACACGCTGCGCAGCAGCCAGTTGTTCAGTCGACCAGCCTTGAGTTGCGGGCAAAGATGATGTCGTCCATATCGTTTCCTTGATCGCAGGCTTATTAGCGACGACGCAATCGTGACTCAGCTGCAAACTTTGCCGCCCGGGCTGTTTTCCTTTTGCCTCAAGATAGTCAGCATGGTCAGGCAATTTGCCTGACCATGCTGACGATCTTGTCCCTTGTAGATAAAAGATGATATAAAATAAGACGCGTGGCTTCGGTGGCGCCGCTTCTTTTTAACATTTGCAGGTCTTGGCTGTTTTTTCTCCACCAATTTCACTACTGCCGTACAGCGCCTCTTCGACGATCGACATGACTTCCTGAAAGTGTACCGGCGGTCGTATATCGCGTGGCAGCTGTATGTACAATGTCAAACGCAAACTTCTCCAAGAACCTAATCCAGCCCCCCTCTGCTATTCAACGGGCTCCAAGATTCTTTTCAACTATTGCAACGCCGCGTGATCCCTGCGGACGGTAAAGGCCTCCCCAACAGGAAGTGCTTGTAGTACTTTACGAGACTGACGACCGACGACAGTTCTCTGCGAGTCGCACAGTATTTCATCTCGGCTTTAGACATATTATGATTGTCGTGGGCTACAACTTTCTCATGTTCTTTATGCACCTGTGTTAGCATCGGTCTGATGGCAAAGTTCGACGCATTCGTGTCCAGCAAAAACTTTTTTGTTGGTCATAGCCGGCACTTGAATTTGGGTCCAAACGAGAAATTTTTTGAAAATCGTCAGACCACAAAAATACTTTTGCTTTTTTGACAGCGCATTTGACAAACAAAACGCCAACAACAGCAACTAAATTCCACAAACGATGTAACTTTTTGAACGTTGGTCGATATTTTACATTTTGTGACAGCCTGCACGTTTTTTGGGGGTTTGAAAGTGGTGCAGAAACACACGTTTCTCTGCAACAAACAAACATGCTTGGCTTGAGCTTTATTCTACCACCTCGCAGTCCGAAAAGAATCGCAACCGTACAAAATACTCTTCCATTATCGCTGCGAACTGAATGACGTTCTCCGGGTACACAAGAGTACAGACATGCTGTACCAACCACGACTGGTGACAGACAAAAAAAACGAAGTAGATCATGAAATAAAACCGATTACAACCTGCGTTTGTCCGAAACTCCAAAAGACTTCATTCGAAGTTGGATGGCGACAATTACATCATCTTGCTGATCGTTAGCGATTCCGACGTAAAGACACCAGTTGACAGGACACGCGGCAATGTCAGTTGGTCTGCTTGCTTTGCCGCCGACCGATAACAACTTCCCAATTGCCCGGCGACTTGGCGCCTGCGGTAACTTAATCGGAGGCATCTCCTGAACACAATACACGTAAAGGCTAACTTATAATCTGTATATAACTCTTCATTGGAACATATCTCAGAGCCACGGAGCGTCACATGTCACATGGAATCGTGCAGTGTTACCAGCTATCCGACACAGGTGAGCACGCATAGTGCGGGCCCCTTTTTAACCCTAGCATAGCTCAATTTACCTACCCCGAAAATGCGAAAAGCTGAGCTGACTTAAACGGTTAGTTATATGCCAAAATGGTTTATTTATTTGCAGACAGACACTGTACATGCAAGTAATAATTTGATTCATAGTAGGTCAATTTCGTTGACCGAGAGAAACGTGGTTGTCATTACATTAGAACGCATTGTACCTATTGAGTCATACTTATAACAACTCGTAACAGGTCAACTCGTATTCTCTAATAGGCAGTTTAAGCACTGAATAAAAGTATGCATTAAAATCATTTTCTAAGCATGCATCAAAAGAATAGTCATAAAAACAACAACGTGCTGGTGATACAAAACGTAATATAACTACAGTGAATATAAGAATCAATTATGTATAAATAACTTTGTGCTAACTCGGCGTGAATCGTGTGTGTTGAAGACAGAAATGTAAAGCGATTTCTTATAGACGACGTAGAGCAAGTCGCCAAGCAGCGCAAGTCCAACGACCGCTGAAGACGACGCAGTTGCTTTGTCTGCGGGGATTGTCGCTGTCAACACTGGCTGAGATTTCAATGGCAAGCTATATCCTACACTCACAAACGAAGAAGTGTCAGGTCAGAACGAACATGTAAATCAGTCAAATTATTATTTGTTGTTTCATGGACAATCAATTGCAGAAGAAAGTGCAGCTGCATAGAAGCTGGACAAAAAGGCACGAATACTGATGAAGTGCTCCTAAAACTACGCTACACAAAATAATATGACAACTGGCCAAATGTTTTTTATGTGGAGATACTAATTACAGCAACCGTTCACGAGCACCATAAAATAAAGACGCCGTTGACTGCACAAAAGATGGAACGACAGCAACAACTCGCAACGGTCTGAATGTCCAAGTAATATAGGCTAGCTTAGTTCAGCGTCCCATACAGAACATACAGTCGAACAAGCTTTGAACATAAAGTAACATTCTGTATGAATTTCACATTTTGGTCACCGAGCATACCTGGTTGAGCTGCGGCTGCAGATAGCTGTGTGTCTGACTGTCGTGAGCTGATTACAGTCTCTCTTGACACGACATAGTGTTGAGTCGCTGCAATAGTGTGCCAGCAGGTATCAATGTTGGTTCAATCCAATATGGAAAGGCAAAAACGACCTGGGCGGCTGCCACTCTCGGAATTGATTTTGAAGATCATTTTAAAGGTCACAAAAGTCCTTCTGGGCTGATGGTGGAGTAGTGACTTATAAAATAAAGATGGTTTATTTGCGGTTAAATTTTTCTATAAAATAAAAGTTTGCTATAATTAGTAAGTGGACAATTTGTAAAATAAAAAGTTTAACTTGGAAATTAAACGTGAAATACAGAAATTTAAAAAGGTGATATTTTGACAAAAAATCTACACCGCATGAAACTCTTGTCGATATTTTTGCCAGATGTTAACCAATTTTCGAAATTTTTCCACTAGTAAACTTGGCAAACAATTTGCAACAAAATAATCCTTAAAGTTCCCGTTACTCCTGTTAGGTTTCGCTACACTACCTTGTGAAATGTTAACTTTTACAAACTGCACTACGGTACATGTAATTAAAGCACTGCAACGGCAAAGAAACGGCACATGATATATAGAAATTGCGATTAAAGTAGATGAACTGGTTTAAAGATAGTAACAAATTCATTTTCAGTACAAAAAGTAGCACAAGCTGGTGTCATGCAAATCATTTTTAGCCTACCGTACTTAAGTAATAGTCGAGCTATTGGCACGATTGTCGTTCGTTCGTAAATACGATACGTGGATACGTGGTACCATCGGATAGAGCGCTAACGACTTTCTATAGGCTGTCGATAGTAACCATGTCTCCATCTGCAGCGGTTTAGCCGCAATTTTCAATAGAAAGTTTTAAGCTACGTTTTTTCGGATTACATGAAAATCATCGACTTTAGGTCACCAGGTTACTGACAACCAGTAAGGTTGGCTATCCTAGGGATAGCTGGGCTTCTTGTTTTTTTTTATCAATATCTTAATTTGAAGTACTTTCAAAAAACGTCGGCTAAAAAACTGGCTGAATCAATTAATGTAATTTTTATTCTATTTAGTGACAGAATTTCATCATATTAAATGCATGAAAAATGTTAAAAACAACAAAAAATAAAGCGTTTGATTAAAGATGTCTTTATCGCGCATGAATGAAATTCAGTCAGTCACTGACGCGTTTTGTTAAACGACGCTATTACACCAGTGTGACGTTCGTTGATATTGATGTCCAAATCAATTAAATCAAACTTGATTCTCTTAACGCTGTTGCTGTTTGGCATGAACAATGTAATTTACATTTCACTAAGACTAAGGCTCAATGCAAGTTTATTGCATTAACATTTCACAAGGTAGTGTAGCGACACCTGCTTAGCATGGTGAAAACTTCAATAATCATTTTATTACAAACTCTCTGCTAACGCGCTAAATCTGCAATGAAAAAATTTTGAAAATTGGTCAATATCGCTCGAAGATATGAACATTGGGCAATATCAAAGAATTCATTGCTGTGTATTTTTATTCGCGGTGTATATACACTGTGTCTCAAAAAAAATCCCCGACATTTTCAATTGTAACTAAGAGTAGAATTATCAGATTTTAATAATTTTTGGTACGAATATTCCTGAGACAACTTGTCATCAAGTGACAATGTAATTTCCCATTTCACTCAACATCTGTTTTTACACTATCTGGGAAAAATAAAACAAACAAAATATTGCATTTTATACTTCAAGCAGTATTACTTCTTTATTGAAATAACGCACCAAAATCACATTTTTACATGTTAGTCATTTTGGCCAACAGTTTATTCAATTGTCCAGTTGTCCAACTGCCTAGAGCAAATGTTCGAAGTGTCGCCCCTTCGCATGAACGCAGGCACGCAGACGCCTTCTCCAGTCGTTGACAGCAGCATCAATAATGCGCTGCTCCAGACCAATCCAGACCTCAAGCAGTCGCTTCTTGAGTACGTCTACATCCTTGAACGTCGTCTGATAGACTCTCTGCTGCATGACTCCCAAAACTGGTAATCGACCGGATTGAGGTCAGGGCTGTTTGGGGGCCACAGATCTGGAAAGATAGTTTCGCGTGCACGATGTGCTGGTGCGCTATCCTGTTGAAACACGTACGTGTCACCAGCGACGCGTTTGATGGCAGGCAGCATCTGACGCAACAATAGCATTTCACGGTAATATTGACCATCAACTTTCGCTCCAGGATCGACAAATATGAGGTCGGTTACACCCATCTTTGAGACAGCGACCGAGCACATGACCAACTTGGCAAAGGTGGATCGGGTACGTAGCAAACGGCTAGGTGCAATGTTCCGTTTTTTTTGTCCCGACTGGCGTATACAAACGGTCATTTTGTATATTTGATGGTGGCTAGACCGTAAAATCATCTCGTCACTAAACCAGATCATATCAACTGCATGCTCTGAGTACTGTTTCAGCAGTTGCTTGCAACGCGTCAAGCGCGCAATACGGTTTGCTTCTGACAACAACTGCGCTCGTCGTCGCTTCACGCACTTCAATCGAAGGTCGCGGTGAATGATTCTGTTCACAGATGATCGAAGTATGCCTGTCTCTCGTGCAATGATACGGACTGAATGATGGGTCTTGGGTTTCTCTTCCTGACTGAGAACTAGTTCTTCGACGTCTTTGACGTTTTCAGCCTTTCGCGTTAAGCGCGGTCTACCGCTGCCCTTCTGCCGGTTGGTGGTGCCAGTTAAACGGATCTTATTCAACAACGTTTTGACGCTTCCAAGCTTCCATCCTTTGTCTGGAAATTCGCTCAGCAGTCTCTTGGGACCAAAACCTTTTGAAAGGTACAAATTTTTAATGAGCAGTGAGTCAGTCTTCTTGACTAAAAACCATGATTAAAAACCATTATTAATTTTATTCCTCTGTAAACAAACTATCGTCTGCCAATTTTGTTATTGTTCTTTGCTTAACCGAAAAAGGTTGAAGATCGCATATAGCTCCTAATGAGCGAACCCATTTCAGAGCTACGGAGCGTCACTTGTCATATGGGATCACACAGTGTTACCTGCCACCCGACAGAGGTGAACGCGCCCCGCCTTAACCCCAGCCAGATAGACCGGTACTCGATTTATCTACCCCGGAGGGATGGAAGGCTGAGTTGACCTAGGCGGTTGGTTACATCCCGAGATGGTTTACCTGCCCACAGGCAGTCACCCATCGTAGTATTAACCGGCCCCGGCGTACAGTAACTTCGCTGATCGGATCAGACGCGTTACCACTACACCACGTCTACCGCCCACTTCACGCACTTCTACTACAATAAGTACTACAATAAGTAAGTAAACGATGTGCTTTACTAAATTAGCCCATTATAATTAGACTTTTGTGCAGTATAATTTCCTGTTTAGGCCTATTGACGTTTGTCATTGATTTTAATGCACATTTTGTTTGTTCTATTTTCCCCAGGTAGTGTAAAAACATATGTTGAGTGAGATAGGAAATTAAATTGTCACTTGATGGCAAATTGTCTCAATCAATCAATCAATCTTTATATGTCCTATAAAACAATTTAAAACATGCAAATGACAATGCAGTAGAACCGGACAGTGAGACTAAAAGTACTGAACACTGCCCTTAATACACAAGTACAGTCAGATAAATCCATACGTTCTAAAGTTAGAACAAACAAATACCAAACAAGGTAGTAAAAACAACGACCAGGACAGTTGAAAAACAGGCTAAACAGAGCCAATACAGTAAGCAGAGAGATCCACAGTATTTATTGATCGTTTGAATGCTATCAAGGTGGAAAAATTAACAATGTCAGGTGGCAAGCTGTTCCAAACATTTATGACGCGTTCAGTAAAGAAAACAGACGTAGTGGTATTACTACAATACCAAAAATTATTAAAATCCGATAATCCTTCCTCACGTTACAGTCGAAAATGTCGGGTATGTTTTTTGAGACACAGTGTATTTTCAAAAGTACTAGAAGCTGTCATGAAGATCTGGGTGTTAATCGATAAACATGCACTGATCCAGACACGTATAGAGGTAACTTATTGTCTTATGTGGTTTAAAAATTTGGTTGTGGAACCTGCGCTGACGTTTTTATGAGTGCTGTAACACAATATTTCAGTGAACATACAACCGTTACATTGAAGTCGACTCATTGAAGACTGTCAGGCGATCAAGGTGAATGGGCAAAAACTGATTCGCAAAATCACTGCTGGTCTAAATGTTCTATTCTTCACATTTGCATGTTCCCTGGCAAAGACAGTCGTACAGAAAAAAACGAGATCTTCCAAATGGATTGAAACTGCTGACATGCCTGTGACGCAGCAGAATAGACTTAGACAAAACATAGTCATTAATCCATTTGCAGTGGCATTGCTGATATGTAATACAAACAGCCCAGTTGTCGCTAAGATAGCCGATCGTACTGGTTGTCAGTGACCTTTAAGGTCTACCAAGGTCGATAATTTGCAAGTTATTTGAAAGTTAATATGCGACTTCCTATTAGTAATAAATAATAACCTTGGCGGTATCTCTCACCGCTTCCGAGATGTGGTCAGTTTTCCGTCGAAAAACGCACATTTTTTCTACCCCCTCTTTCATTCAACCTCAGTTTCAAAAAGGTTCGCCTTGCACTAGATGGCTGAAATTTTTCAATCGTGAGTTTAACACACATGGCTAATTAATTGTGTAAAAAGTTTTCCCTATAATCTAAAGCTTAGCCACAATACATCCAAGACAGGTAGAGAGACAGACATATAGATAGACGGACGGACGACAAACATGACAATGACTCAACCGTCACGACGTCGGCAAAAATATAATGCATATCAAACTTGCAGTTGAGATCAGCGCAAAAATGACTGTCGTTACATTCAGTGACATTTGATGTACATGACTGTCAAATTTTACTCAAGGCCAAGTACTATCCACAGTTAGCCGCAGTATCATGAGCACAAAAACCCATGTGACCTTGACCTTTGACCTTTGAGTAGGCCATATAACCTTAAAATTTCATAATTTCTTAGAGAATGTCAAAGTACATGTTCATGTACAAGTAATTTAAGAAAAGCTCACGTGACGCGCGATAGCAGCGGCTCTGCCACCTCGGCAATCAGTGTAAAGCAATAAGATTAATGCGTCTTGAAAGAGTACTTAAAATTGCGGCCTCCGTATGAAAGACTTCTTGAATTTAACAGATGAAAAACTAGATTCTTTAAAATGTACGTTCTATGCTTAAAAAATGCCATACGCAAGTTGTCCAAGTCCATTTCCAGCCATTTCGGTGCAATTCACTTTTATAATGTCTGACGCAGCCGGAAATCGCCAAAAAATTCACTAAAACCCCTATTTTAGAAGCTCAAAGTCATTCAAGGTCATCGACGTTACGGTTGACATCCGTAAAAAGCTTGCTACTATTGCTTGTTATGATCAGCAGCATGTCTATGCCTATTTGCAACCGTTTTCACGCTACACAAGCTAATTGCGGTAAAATAACCACTTCTTAGGGGAGGAGGGTAGCCGTCTTTGACGCCCGCTTGCGCCGACCTCCTTGAACCTAGGGAATCATGACTTAGACTGTTAAAATTTACGTTTAATGCTGAAAATTTTATACGCAGGTTGTCATGGTATGGTCTATCTCCAGCCATTTCGTTGCAATTCAGTGTTGAAATGTGCGCTGCATCCAAAAATCGCAAAAAAAATTCACTAAAACTCTCTTTTTGGGGAGTTCAAGGTCGTTCAATGTCATCGATGTTGATGAATCTAAAACGCCTGTCACCAGTGCTTGTTATGACAAGCAGCATGTATGTACCTACCTGCAACAGTTTTTGCACTGTAAGAGCTAATAGCGGCAAAATAACGTCTTTTAGGGAGTATTCCTCTTTGACACTCTCGTTCGAAGGGAATTCCTGCACGCAGAGAGCACAAAATTTTTTTCACGAAAAACTAGAGACCTTGAGGCAGTCCATGGTAAAAATTTTGTGATCCTACTTGCATCGTTTTGATACAGATCACGAGTGTGACAGACAGACAGACTCCTAGACGATGGCTAAAACGCGCGAGGCAGTCTGCTATCGCGCGCAAAAATTGATTCAAGCTAAGTGCAGTAGTTTACGAGTTATCATGTTAACAACTGTTTGCAATACTCGCAAAGGTAAAAAATTCGAAAATCTGGTTCTGTGACCTTCACCTTCAACCTATGATCTTGAAATTCAAAAGTTTATTAAAGGTTATCAAGATATGTGCTCGTGGAAAATTGCATCAAGTTGAGTGCAGCTATTCGTAAATTATCGTGTGACAGAGAAACAGTAAACCAAGCTTATTCACGAAGCTGAAAATAGCATTGTCGTCGCTACCGCGGACAGTAATAACACAATTTTTTACATTATTTTTCACATATTTTTGTCACTGTCTATATGCTTGTCAGACAAAAGTTACTGGCAGCATATAATTACTAAAAATACTTGGATGTTGTAACAGGAATCATGAATTTTTGCTAAATTTAGGATTTTACCCAATTTTTCATCTATTTGACCTTGAAAATGGCTTTGAAATGTAAAACCAAAAGTGGCAGCCACCCTAGTCTTTTTCTCCACCGAGTTGATCTAGCATAAATGCCAGCTATTAACACGCGATGCCGCAAAAACTGTAAAATTGAATTTTGGCTGGCCCACTACAACAGAGGCACCAGCTGAGGACCTCTGCAGCTGTTCACCTGCTGTCTGTTGACTTGTTTGACTCAATTTGCTAGTCAGCCTAGGCTCATCCGCAGTCCCATCAGCTAAATCAGTCCATCAAATCACAGTGCGACTCGATAGATGTTAGATCGATACAAGGTAAACAATCGTAAAACGTCAAAATTAAACCTTCCGAATCATTAACAAAACGCGGCATTTTTGTTGCTTGCGGTACGGTGGCGTTAACATGTGCAGTTTAGTTACCACGTTACCCGGTATTCATAATATTTATTCACAAGCTTATAACCAAAAAGGTTAAAATGGTTTGATCGTACGCTCCCCACGTCAGCCGGAACCAGGAAACGCTGTATAAACATAACCAAAAATGTCCTCAGCAAATGCGACTTGTGCATGGGTTCAAAATGTACGAGAATGCGCTCGCACTCTGGTCTTTGACACGGACCTTACTGGGGTGGGGCCTTACAGCTCTTCCCTGATTTCCTATAGCTAGATTATTTAAGAGTCACAGGTTGCAGTCGAATCCTCCTTTAATAGTGTGACTATGGTGCCTGTATCAGCTCCTGAGCAAAAGACAGAGGCTAGATAATAGACAAGACACTGTAACACTGACTTGGGCAGTAGATGTTCGTATCCGGTTCTTGAAGCAAATTCTCATAAAGCGGCTGTAATCACACATGAAAAAACGTTGAAACAGAAGTAACTAAAAAGTCGGGGCAGAGCCCAGCGCGATGGCCGCCTCGCGCCGTATGCCAGCAAGTGGAGACGATTTTGAGTGTTTGAAGTTCTGTTCCTAGCAACCTCAGGCGCGCACGTAACAGGTTAAACGTGCAGTGTTCAGTCACAGTTTTCAGTTATAGGGTGTTTACACGATCCAGCAAACGTCTAGCAAACTTCCAGCAAATGTATTCAAAATACACGTGCTAATGCTGGACGTTTGTTAGATCGTGTAAACACCCTATTACATACTCAGAAGTTGTGTAAATAAGTAAGAAACTGCTGGTAGCCTTTGGGGTCAATCAGTACGTTCGGTTCTTTCTAGCAATGACACCTTTGTTTGGTTTAGCAGTTTTTGGATCGTGCGGCTGTGGTCTGTGCGATTTGTAATAACATGATAATTCACAAAGCAGTGTAATGTGTACTACCATAGTAAGTTGCGTAAAATAATACACATTGATGTCTAATCGCATGGCAACACGCCAATTTTTTATAACAAATCGGATTATCAGCATCATTCATAATGTAACCTAACTAATAAAAAGTAATAATATTCGCTGTATCAAACAGTTTTCAGCAGAAGACGATGAAGACTTACGTCTGCTAGCTCACACGAGACATATTCGTATTCCTCTCCTACAAACAGCGGAAATAACTGTTGCGCAACAAAGTAGACTGTACATGTTGCATTTACAGGGTGCGGCAAAAAAAGTAGCCCCCTAAAGTTTTTCGCTGTTTTCTCAGCAACCGCTTAAAATTTTAATTTGAAATTTTACAAATTTATTTGCTGAAACCTGTTACATCTAACTGCCAAATAAAATTTGATTCTGTTAAAAAATGACGAAGTTATAGACTTTTTAACATGACCGTCTAC
>Ga0209671_1005711_pt1 | contig 12634 bp, 8 predicted proteins | sample WorMetHERISLAND2_2_FD_187401 | JGI IMG/M metagenome (GOLD analysis project Ga0209671, IMG submission 187401) | Marine gutless worms symbiont microbial communities from Max Planck institute for Marine Microbiology, Germany - Olavius geniculatus... | ecosystem: Host-associated > Annelida >... | reverse complement strand
CTGGCCCTTGATATGTTTTAACTAATTAATAGCAGTTGCATAAATACATGGTGTTTCATAAAAAGGCACCCTTTTTCTTTCTTTCATAATTCACTCAAATGATAGTCAATTTACACAACATATTACCACATGTAGCTGAAAAAATTCTAATTCAAAATATTTCAACAAAATATGGCGGACGATTAAATATTCCTTGCTGATCGTGATGTAATGCTGACGTCATAATGTGCCGTGAGTACAAGCATGGGCTTGCCGCAACTGGTATTGACAATTGCTGAATAGATGCCCTGCTTCGATGGTGAACTTTTATCTGGTTCACTGATGAAAAAAGTTTTTCATATTAGCACTAAGCAACAGGAGGGCATAAGATCAGGCGTCACACGATCCAAAAACTCAACCATCTCGTAAGCGGAGTGTGCTGGTGCACTGTTTTGCTGGAAGGTGTAAAAGTCAAGCTATCCCCACAAGTGTGTGAAAGTGATCGTTTTAAGCGTTTCTGTGACTGCAATGGTTAAACTTCAACAGTTTGTCATCAGTGAACCAGATGAAGTTCACCATCAAAGCAGAGCAGCTATTCAGCAATTGTCAATACCAGTTGTGGCAAACCCTTGTTTGTATACTCACGACACATTATGATGGCAGCATTACATCACGGCCAGCAAAGAATATTCAACAAACTGCGACATTTTGTCAAAACATTTTGAATTAAAATTTCCTCAGCTACAACTGCTAAAAATTTCATATAAATTGATTAGCATTTGAGCGAATTATGAAAGAAAGAAAAGGGTGCCTTTTTATGAAACACCGTGTACAACAAAGTAAGGCTCAAACAGAATAGTGAATATCACCATTCATTCAATCAATAGTCAGATTTGTTTAAAAAATCGCTGCAAATTATTAACAACTGACATAGGCCCAATTCAAATGATCAGTTTTGCTGTCAAACATATAGCAGAAATATTTTTAGCGATGGTGGGCCACAAATATTGTGGGGTATGGGGAACTTTCCCGGCTTCCCCCCCTCCTGTCACGATGGGCCCGGAGAGTACACAGTATTTACATCAAACATAACAAAATGCACACACACCCATAAACTAAGCCAATAACGCATTACGCTGAAGCACAAATATTATGCAACATATAACAAATCACACACGACAAACAATCTACAGGAAAACCAGCACAAACTGCTGCAAAAGTAAGTCCGAGAAAAAGGCCGGCAGTGGGAGTAAGATCCATTAGCAATAATAATAATTTAAAAAGTGCAATGAGTATAACATCATGAGAAAATGTACACACAGGACAAGACCAGAATAAGCTTATACTCCAACTAGCAGTCTACACAGAGACGTTCCAATATATTATTCAATGCCTTAGTAGTCAGTCAGCCCATGAATTTATATATTCATAACTAGAGGATGTGAGACATGAGGCAAGTGGCCAACATATTGTTTCTCTCACTGTACGTTGCTGATAATTGTTTGGTTTATTAGTTTACTGTCAATCTGTCAATTGTGACGTATTTTTACAGATGTAATTTACTGGTCACAGATATGCTGCATAGCGTTAAATTGCAAAAACAGAAAATAAGAATGGACACTGGAAGGAGTGATGGATAAGTATATCAATGGCTGTACTGACATTTGACTGCAGTGATGGATTACGGCAAATAATATGACTAAACCATGCCTACTATTCCCAAGCAAGCGTGGTTTATCTCAAGTGTTTGCCTCGGTGCTTCATTGCAGGCTGAATAAGCTAAGCACAATCCAGTCACTGAATATGTAAATCCGCTAGTCATCCACAGGCACTGACTGGCTGTCGGTCGTACTGTAGATATCTTCTGATTGGTGCAGGCATACACAGTAAGCTGTCCACTTTGTCTCGGGTCAGCAGGCGGCGGATGGCAATGCGACAAAGTTGCTGTAGAGATGCAAGCCTCATCGGTGACAGAAGCAGTGACATATCGCCCGCGGACGTCCTGTGATAATGAATAAACCATGCCGTCATACATCACATGCTACCGGTACCAATATACAACATAGTAATACACTGTGTCTCAAAAAAACCGGACCCCCGCAACCTTTTGCAATAACTCCAACAGTCCTGGTTCAATAGCAATAGATTTTGATAAAAATAATCATTAGAGAATCAGCACTTAATAGCATGTGTTACTTTTCGAGAAATTTTAAGAACAGAGTACCAGCTGAGGTTTTCCTGTGGCACCAACAATAGAGGCAACTGCACTGCAGTACTCCAACGTCGTCTGCTGTCTTATACAGTTTACCATGGTTACCATGGAAATAACCTAAGCTGGTACCCCGTTTTATGAAATATCGTAAGCCCGTAACACATTACGATATTGAATACCTTTTGACGATTTTCTCAGCTAATCATTATTACTATTAGGCACAGTTTGTTGGAGTTATTTCAAAACGTAATAGGGGTCCGTTTTTTTTTTGAGACACAGTGTAGACATATATAGCAATGCAGCAGTTGCTGCCGAGCTGCAAGCCTCATTGAGCATTGCAGCAACCAACAAGCCACGTTATCACATTTATCATGTTATCATACTGCAGCACAGTCTTTGAGCTGAAGCCGCTAGTTTCAAATCTTTTCACTATCGATAGTTGAATGTGTATCCATAGATTAGAAATCAAATAATCACATTTTGGGCACTCTGGCGGCAAAGTAACCCAACAGTGAAACAATTTGTTGGGACCAACATTCAAAAAGTCAAATAATTAGGTAAACTATCATCAACTGTTGAAAGTCACACAACAACCTAACTTTGTCATTCTTTCTCGAATTGTTAGAGCACTTACTAAAATTTAATTTTGTTTTTTCCTACGTTCAGACACTACTTTGATAACAACAACAAAAAATGATACAATCTGCCACTAGACGCAAAACGAATGATATGTGAATGACAAAACTCAAACTATGAAAGCTGCTAAATTCTGCATTCATCATATCACTGTTACTTGCTATTAGCATAATTTCACAGCAATCATTTCCACAAGTATATGGTATGACGGTGAAGGAAAAACTCAACTAACCCCACGGCTAGCAGAGCACCATCCGACGAGTAGCTGCACATTAAGCCTTCAGTCACGGCAGTCGCTTGCACGACATGCGAATCAAATGCATCCCAGAACCGAACATATCTGCACCACAGCAATATATGCATGACTAGTGAACATGTGAACCAACCATCTCAACTCAGCCTTCCATCCATATGGAGCGGGTAAATCAAGTACTGGCCCATCTGGTAGAATTTAAAGTGGGGCACGTGCACCCAAGTCAAGTGGCAGATGATCCGTATGATTAGGGATACAACAAATGTGGTCCAGAATATCATTTTTGTCTATCCAAAATCACTGATTTTGCCCCAAATGCAGAAAATTTCTAACTTTCACTCAAATTTAGTCCAGGTATTGAAAGGCCAGTGATTTGCATATGGACAAATATGTACTGATTTCCATAGTGCACATGCTTCATTAAAAGTTTAAATGTTTTTACGAGGGGCGTTCAAAAAGTTTATAGACCTATATGGTTATACAAAAAGGTGTGCATTATATTTTGCTAATTTTTAACACACTTTGTGACTTTTCCGGAACTAAAATACACTTGGTCTAGTGTCTCCCCAATGCTCTGATTTTGTTGTAGAATAACTTTTGACGTCGGTCTTCCAGCCAGCGATTTACCCTGCAGTCTATGTCCTTGTCAGCAAATGTGTCTGCTTTTGATATCTAATTATAGCCCAATAATAAGTTGTGCAATATTGCAGTGCTAGATGGTACTAACGAGTAACACAGTGTTAGTATAGGGCCATCCTTCCTAGAAGGAGGCCCCATCATGTATTGATCCTGTTCCATGCCTCCACCTAGAGAGAAAACGAAAAGGCTTATGAATACCAAACTTGGTAGGAAGGGTCCCTGGGACACCAGCACCCCGTGGACCAATTTCAAGGTCAAGGGGTCAAGGTCACGGCGGCTAATTGCGGTGTTGGCGAAAAATCTCCATAACTTCGCGGCCTGTTGTCCGATCAACCAGTCGCTTTACTTTGCGCCAAAAAATATCTAATAAAGCCAGTAATGTCACATTGTTACGACTAAGTATCACATTCGCCTGACTACTGACTGAACTAGACCTTGGTTTCGTGCCCTCTACCGCAGGAACAAACAGACCTAAAAAGCCCCAAAACAGCACTCACGTACTCAACTGCAAGGACGGCCCCATAGCGGGCGGCCCCTCAACGGCCGCACCCTCTTGTTGATATTTATACTAGTGTCCATCTATATCAGACTACAAACTTGCTGAGTGTCCCTCGTAATCTGCACGGCAAATTGCTGGCCAGAAGACCAAGGTCAAATACAGTGGAATCAGAGCTTTTGGGAAATGCTGGACGAAGTGCATTTTAGTTATGAGGGCATACGTTGAAAAGTGGCAAAATACAATCTGAATATCTTTCGCCTAACTGCATCGGTCTACAAACTTTCTGAATGACCCTCGTAGTGTCTGTACTAATACTTTATTTGTGCAACCAGCAATAATACTAGGCTTATGTTCTATCTACCCTGTTGCAAAACTGTAAAAGCATTATGGCAACGCCAATGAATGTGAAAGAATTTGACAATATTTCACCCACAGTGCCAAATTTTGTTTTTTTTTTCATTCAAAGTGCCAAACTCCATACATATGACAGTGGACTCTCCAAAACCCTGAAATGGTTTCCACTGAAGAACTATACACATCTTATCATAACCATTCTAAAAGCACCAGAACCATATTAAAAACCATGACAGCCGCACTGACTAAAGAAAAGCCCAACAAAATACTGACCCATCATCACAGACAGTGGTGACGTGACGTCCGTCTCGACAGAATGACACGGAGCGAACATAGCTGCCGTTGGCGCCACCGGAGAATATCAGTGACAATGGGGGCGAGCAGTGTCTGTACACATCAACCGTGTCATTTCTTGTTAACCATGCAAGCCGAACCACACATAATCCAGATGCACACTGTGACTCCGAAATATCGCAGCATAAGTGTAAAAATAATAAGAAAAACACCTTCAAAATGACGGCAAAAAAGTAAAGGAACTGAGAAATAAAAAATTGAAAAATAAAACAAAACAGAAAGCAGAAAATCAACATAGGCAGTAGTCACATATCGTAAGAAATGCAACAACATATTGTACACGTCAACACCAAAGAGAACAAGATCTATAACTGTGGAGAGCCTGAAGTGTTAGGTAAAACACGACAACAGCAAAGAAAGGTGACACTAGTAGACTACACAGCCAAGTGTGACTGACTGTCACCATACAGAGTGCGGCAGAAAAAAGTGAACTCCTAAATTTTTTCACCATTTTCTCAGCAACCGTTTGGGATTTTAATATGAAATTTTACAGCTTTATTTACTGAAACTTTCTACATCTAACTGCCAAGTAAAATGTGATTCTGTTGAAAAACGATGAAGTTATAGACTTTTTAACATAACTGCCTACCGATTTTTTAGCATTCAAAAATGTTCATGCTAGAGATGCTATCTAATTTTTAAAAACTGGTTACACGTTACTGCCGATGACGTCACAGTGACGTTTTTGATAAACCACAATTTTTGTTGTTTATAAATTATCACTATATTATCGTTCCTTTAAAGCAATCGCCGGCTGCTCACCAGATTCATCTTCCAGCAGGACAGCGTGCAGGGTGCGTCAGCACACACAGCGCGCAACGCCGCGCAGAGCACAGAACTGGCTGCAGGCCAGCTGTCCAGATATCATCACAAAAGACCAATGGTTCCCAAATTTGTTGAACATAAACCCAATGGACACATATGGGGTGCAATGTTGGAGGCTTAGTGGCTTACTGCAAGCTTAAAACAAAGCTGAAAACAAGCGCCGAACGCAAGGAAGTGCTTCAGGTTATCTTGGGCAACCTGCCACAGGAACTGATCGACAAGGCTGTAAAAGATTTCTTAAATAAGGCGACTGGAGGCCGGTTTTGTTGCTTGGAGCTGGTGGTGAACACTTCGAACATTTGCAGTGACAATGGATTTCTGGCATTTGATCATTATTTAACTGTGTCGTTTCAAAGATGTTATTAAATTGGTGTTGTAGCCGGAACATTTTTGAATGCTGAAAAATCGGTAGGCGGTCATGTTAAAAAGTCTGTAACTTCGTCGTTTTTCAACGGAATCAAATTTTACTTAGCAGTTAGATGTAGAAGATTTTATGAAATAAATCAGTAAAATTTCAAATTAAAATTCCAAACAGTTGCTGAGAAACAGAGAAAAACTTAAAGGGTCCACTTTTTTACCGCACCCTGTACAATAAGCAAGCAGCAAAGCGCATTAATGAATAAACAGTACGATGTCACTGTGTCACTAACTCGAGACGGAACAGAGCAGCTCCGGAGTAAGTGTCCCAGATGATTACGCGAGAGTCATATGACGCTGTGGCAAGCAGAGCTCCATCTGGTGAAAAGTCACAAGACGTGACATTATTGCGATGACCAGTCAGTCGATGCTGGACCGACCACGTCTTCACGTCCCAGATGTGAACCTAACAATAACATCCACACAATCGGCCACTCCATTACACAGCCAATCTAATCTAATATAAAAACAATTCAATATAGCACTAGCATTATCACAATGTCACTTAGAATCAAAGCATTGTGATGGTGCCGATCTGTCCTTGGTGAAGCATGTTCTAGTGAACAATTCTAAGTCTTAGTTCTGTAACACGTAAACCAAGATCGACATTCTCCAAACACTACTAAGAATTTTCCTAACTCTTTCCTAAAACCTTGCCGACTAAAGATCACTCAAAATTTCCTAAAAATATTTTCTATCTGAATTGCTAATGACATTCTTTACATTTCTTAAAAAGTTCTCAAGTCTGTGCTTTCTTCAATACTTTCCCAAGATATTTTATTAAAATTTTTTCCTAAAATATTTGCAGAATGTGAACTCTTTCCTATGTTTTCTCAAATACAAAAACAACTTAAGATCTTTCTAGTAAGTTTCAAAAATGCAGACCAGAGTGACAAGTTGTAACAGCACCGAGGCATATCATAACACAAATATCCACATAAACACAAAAATTACCAATGGAAATCGAAAAAGAATCACTTGCAATAAAATACCGGTAACATAAAATGTCTAATGTGTTACATAAATGCAATTTAGGAACTAATAAAAGTACAGTATACAACAAAGAACTGAGTTATGCAAAAACGTGAGTTACAGCTCAGCAGAAGACCAATGGAGAAGAAGACGATAGTACTGACTGAATGATAATTGCCAACAGTTGCAAGTGCATTTGCATCAGGGGACCAGCGGCAGCCATAGAATGCTGTGCAGTTGGTTCTCAACGTTTTTATCATGTTGCCGTCATCACTCATGTCCCACAGCTTGAGTGTTCCGTCCATGGACGCTGATACAAGAAGCACCGATGGACGAGGTGCGAAACTTAAGCTGCTGATTGTGGCTATGTGATCACACAGCTCCAACTTCAGAACTCCTACACAACAGATGATACCGGGTCATTCATAAGCAGCAGCACTGCAGCAGTAATGCAAATTTCAGGACTCATGCAGAACAATGACTCAGCATCGACAATACCAAGCTATACTTTGCAACTATGCCACAGTTGACTGCATTCTCTATGCCACCTATGGGTACAAACATAAAAACATGTGACAGTCACAGTTACTGGAAAATAAAAATTCAAAAAAGAATCTATATTAGAAACTTGGGACAGAGCCCAATGTAAATCCGCCTGGCGCCGTAAATCCAACTGGGGGAAAATTTAGGGAGTTGAAATTCCCCTCCTTGCACCCCACCATGGTCGGCCACTTTGACGTGGTAGTCGGGCTTGGAGCTCCAATTGCCTAAAAGATTTTTAAAATCTATAAAACTACCATTAATGGGCAGACTAACGAACAGGCACACTACTGATCGACCTACCAAGAAAGAATCAATCTCTTACCGGTCTTAATATCCCAAGCACGGATACGGCCATTGCCATGTCCGGTCATAATGACCACATCGTGTGTGCCAATACGTCGGTATCTCACGGACGTTGACGCACGTCGCTTCACGAGTGGAGTTGTTATGCGACAGAACTCCATCGCATGCACAAACGATCCAACGTTGACTGTCAACATGTCCTCATTCAACATGCCACAGCCAAGCCGCACTGAGCTGTGGACAACATCAGATTAGCATTAGATAACAGTAAAGAGCTAACAGTGAAAAATATTCGCTACTATTTAACATTTCAACTATACTACTGAGAGTTCAGTGTGCAGATGTTGTCTTCACCATTTATCAAGCTTCTGCAGGTGTCTGCAAGCTACATGCTACAGCACTTTGAGCAGACATTGACCTCATGAAAAAACAAACCAGCTTGCAGCTTGAAAGTTGAAACTAGCAATAAGCAGTCTTCATACTATGTGCTGTAAACAATGCTGATGTCAACAACAACTAGTACTCTAAAGGGCGTAAACAAGTGCAGCAAGCATGAGTGGTGACTGGTGAGCATGAATATATTAATGTTATAAGTACAAAGCAGCATAAAAAATACACCACCAAAACCAGTGGCAGTTCAGAGAATAAAAAAACTATAAAAACATGAATGCAATGTTTCATCATCAAAGCTGTGTCAAATAATCAGCCATTTAGTGTTACATCGGGTCTGTATCTCAAATGTGATTCAACAATGACCAGAAGTTTGCTTTTAGAAAAATAAACGATGAAAAAGCAGTACCGGTAACTAATTAACAAAACTTGAATATATAGTATACAAACATAAACGCAAGCCAATGACTTGCATTTATTCCCCCAATCATTACGAGATTGCATTATCAGTGTGCTTACTTGAGGCAGTCCGGGCCGATGATAGTAACCTTGCACCAGTCATGGTACCAAGCAAAGTAGCAGCCATCATCAGACCAGGCACACGCCTGGCAAGGCTCACTTTCCTGTGCCGGCATGAAGCACAAACGAACAGCATCCTCTGCAACCAAAACCACAACACATCAAACACCGCAAAAAATGCAAGCATGTGCTATGTATGATTATCATAGTACACAGTGATACAACAAAATTACCTTTCTAACCAGGTACTTTCTCTTAAATAATTCAAATCAACATAAACAAGAAGCCCAGCCATCGCTAGGAAAAGCCGAGCATACCGCCTACATCCGAAGCCCAGTCTCCGATTTCCAGTCATGGAGAGTAGCAGTTTGTCAGAAATGAGACAGTTCTGTTCCATGCACGCTGCGCCTTTCTCAGAAAGACATACTACAACCTATGCAGTTGGAGGTTGTCGTACTAACCTTCAAGGTCATTCAAGGTGAATGATTTTCATGTCATTTGAAAGCCAATATGCAACTTACTATTAGTGATCAATAGCAACTTAAGCCCTATCTCACACCGTTTAGCCGCAATAGCGCGTAACGTTTTTCAAGGTCACAAAGGTCAATGATTTCCATCTAATCTGTCAGGGTGTGTGCCACTTCTTATTATAACCTAGGCCGTATCTCTCACCATTTGCGAGATATGGCCACTGATAGCTTTGAACATTCCATTCGCAATTGCAGCCAAACTGCTGCAGATGGACACAGGGTTACTATTGACAGCCTATAGGAAGTTGCCACTGCCTTATCCGCTAGTACCATCGCCAACCCTCTACGACTTACCGTTCACCAACAATAACGCATGATTGGCTTACCATAATGTGTTATTACCCTTCAAGGTCACCCAAGGTCAATGATTTATATGTCATTTGAAAGCCAGTATGCTACTTCCTATTAGCGATCAATAGCAACCGAGGCTCTATCTTGCACCGTTTAGCCACAGTACATCCGTGATGGAAAGACGAACAGACAGACGAACGAACGACAACTCATGCCAACAGCTCGACCCTTACTAAAGTACGGTCAGCTAAAAAAATACAAGTCAGATGTAGGCTTATTCACTACTATTCAACATGTCAACCACTCGACTACATAGCTGATATGCCATGTAGTAATAACTTTTTGGTAACAATATCTTTTGGTGTAGTCTTTTTGAACTCCTACATTCATTCAAATGTCACAAGCCTCCCTTTCCCATCACACACGAGTACAGCGCCACCACCTATTTCAGCTTTGATCACTGCCGATAACACCTGCGGCGCGGGCAAGACGAGTAGCGGCACCACTTATGGTGTACATGTGCTATTAATGTTAATCGTGCAGTTAAAACCTAATTTCCAGCATCATGTTCTGCAATGCAACGTACCATTCCGTACCGTAATGCAACGCAAGCACGAATGGAAAAAAGTATGCAAGCACTTTAGTGCTGCGTACTTTTTTGCCGTTTGCGCAGCAATGACATGTTAACTTTCCATTCGGAGGCGGGGCGTCGCAGCAAAGAGTAACAGAAAAATGCAATTTTTTTGTTTTGTTTAAGTTATTAAATTAAATCCGTATCCGTAAGCTCCCTATATCTGCATCTATTTCAAATTTCATCATTTTGCTTTTGTGCACCATTGTCCGCATGTGCTGTAGCAGCCTACTGTTGCGGGCTATGTAGCTATGGCTTCGCTGTGATTGGTTGACCACAATGGTGCAATGGCCAAAAATACAGTTTCTATCTCCTGCGGAACGGCGCGCAACAGCCTGCGGCGCTGTTGCGTAGTGTACTGAATGGTACGAAACACACTTCTTCACGCATCATCAATTTGGTTGCGTAAAAATCCTTGCGGAACATTGCGTTGCGTTACGGTGTGGAACGTGATGGAGGAAATCAGGCTTAAGACACTGGAGCTGCTCTGTTCCAAAACTGAAAAAAACGAAACTGTCAATACCGAGCCTGAAACCACAGTTTTGATATGGTTAACCATGGTTTCGGTGCCAGTTTCGACAACCGTAACAACACTAGTAATCTATCCAACGTGGTCTGATGTGATCCAGTGCAATAATTAGTCATATCAAACTTCTACTACGTGCTCCATGTCTTTCATCAGTCCTTGGCCAATATGAGAAGAGTTCCAATCCCAGTTCTCATATAACTCAGCACACTGTCCTGAAGTATGGTAAACTTGACAACCACAACCATGATAATCCTGGCATGTGCATTATCAGGCTCTGTAGCAAAAATGGTAAAATGCTGTGTATCAAATTTTTGGCAACCATCATTCCAGTCTTGTCACATGCAGCTGACAAGATTGCTGTACTAAGCTCTTGGTCGTATAGCTTAACAAAATATCTTTTGGGGTTTCAATGTGGCGGATGATGGTAAAAAGTAGATGTGCGGATCTGCGGATGTGGCAATGGGTAAAAGATGGATGTCGATGCGAAGGACATCTGCCTTTTACTCATCGTACTCAGCCAGGCCTCTGGACCAACAAGCGGTGTATAACCGTGTAATAATTTAGTGCCTTTGCGCGCCAAACGTTTGGGCGCCATGCTTTGTGACAGGCACCATGGCACGTTATTGAATTTATCATGCTTTGCATATCGCAAGTTAAAATCGTAAGTTGGCAAAATAAGTAAGTTGGCAAATCTGAGTTTACAATAGTAAGCCTAAGTTCCTGCTGCACTTAGTAGTCAGTAGTCATCATTGTCGTTCATCGTCGCATGACGTCACTGGAAGCCTACGTCATCGTCGTGCATTGTCGCATGTCGTTGTCATCATACGTCATCGTCCCGCGTCGTCGTTGTATATCGTCTCTGTGCATCTTATCACACATTGCGTAGTCGACGTCGCACTCCTTCATGTGTTATTGCGCGTCATCGTCGTTGTATCTTGCCATTGTGCGTTGTCGTCGTCAAGTGACAAAGTAGACCATTGTTTTCTGAGTAAATGCCTAGATGAATTCGCAATCACAAATTAAGCTACTGTCGATACCTATGCAGAGTGAGAACTGTGAAGAAATTCACAGTGGCAGACTTCAAACGACTGCCGCCTATAACGCACATCGGCAGATCTTCACATCCGCTTATTACCCATAGTCCAATGTGGCTGCATTCAAACGGCCGCGTGAAGCTTGGGTCAAGGCCATTTTATATGGATATGTGATGTGGCCGCTACGGCCGTTCTCCACAAGAACAATGACCACAACCATTAACATATCCTTGAACAGACCCTAACTCCTGACTCGACGCTCATGTTCTTGCCGGGACACCGTCCAGTGGGCAATCATCACACGGGCCACCCACGTTCCCAACTCAACTGACAGGTGCGACGCGAGTGTAATTACTAACTGGCGCCAGAATACCCACCAGTTTCTACACCATTTACGACGATAGGCGCCATGACTTATTCAACTAAAGAGCAACGACAAGTAAACGCTTCAACTCCTGTTTCCTCCTTCTATCGGTCATAGCTGACAAACGCCATAACGACTTATTTACTTCTAGCACAGAAAGTGGACCACACAACACACTCGAGTAAACATCCTAACCATCCGCTGCTTGTACGCTCTGTCTGGTAGGCGTGGCTAGTGCGCTAAACTAGGTCACGTGGGCACTGTCTGACCAATCATGCAAAGGTGACGCAATACGTTCACTGACAGTGACATTTCAGATTGTTCATTTTACTTATTTTTTGAATCAACTAGCATAAATAT
>Ga0209671_1005709_pt1 | contig 12636 bp, 6 predicted proteins | sample WorMetHERISLAND2_2_FD_187401 | JGI IMG/M metagenome (GOLD analysis project Ga0209671, IMG submission 187401) | Marine gutless worms symbiont microbial communities from Max Planck institute for Marine Microbiology, Germany - Olavius geniculatus... | ecosystem: Host-associated > Annelida >... | reverse complement strand
GTGGGGTTTGGGGCGGAGCGGCAGCCGATATCGAATTTGGCGCATTTTAGCTTTAAAAGATGAAATCTGGTGGCAACAATGTTAATTATTTTCTCCAGAAATAAACTGACCAAATTAACAAATTTCGTGCAATGTAAACGCATGTTTATATTTTGTCTGGAGGATTGGGGGGTGGCTGGGCTCCCTGAGCCCCTTTGTCAACGACATTGATAGCAGGCAGATAAAAACACAATGTCAAACAAACCAGACAGTGCATTATCAAACTAATATGGTTCGTTGAGTTATGAATATCTTTGGATATCATCTTACTGATCGAAATCGGACTGCGCAAGCAGATTATATTATTAAGTCTACGTGAGACATGATGATGATTGTGGGGTTGTGTTAATTAGCAATTATCACGTCACACACCGTAGGCTATGCAGTGGGGGTCCCGGTCTACGTCATAGCCCTATATCTGCCGCTGTACCCCGTGCATGTCTGTTCCAGTGGTTCAATAATTAACAGCCAACAATATCGCACCGCGTGATGCCGACATGACGTCTAGCGACTGGCCGCGGTGAATCCGGAATGCAATCCGCTACACTTTCAACCACAATAAAGAGTCGACGCTTTTTCCACTCGTAAATGAAAAGCCATAAGGTAAGCAAGCCGTGGCCCTACGGAGCGTACAGGTGATGGTGTGCTCATCTTTCGATTGTGGTCATTGAGTTCGTAGGTGAACCCGTGACGCGTGGGCCAGACCTACGGTTACGTACCTTCCCAGCCACGGAGCGTCACCGGCCAAAGGGCTACTTGGTAACAGTGACGGAGGCACGTGGGTATGAGTAACTTGCCCAGAGTTGTTACTACCTTTCAGCTGAAAGGCCAGGAGTCAAACCAATGGCGTAGCCATATGGGGCACTGGGGGCACGTGCTCTCCTGAGCCTACGCAGTAACTCAAAACAGTTCCAAAACGCACCAAGACACGTCATTTTTATAAAAAAAATTCATAAATTTTATTTTCTGGGGACAGACCCCTTCCCAGGCCCCGTCCCGTGGGGAGAGAGACCGTTCCTCATACCTCAATCCTTAAGTGCCACCACCACAACTAAATCCTGGCTACGTCACTGACACGCGAAAACCACTGGTGCAAACGTAGTGTTAGTTTCATTGTTTCCATAGAACTACAGTACCTTACATTTTGAAAGAAAACACAGCCACGTCACTTGTAAGCGACTCACCAGCCGTTTTCTCGCTCGCTCGTAGGTAAATCTCGCTCGCTTGTCTCGCTCAGCAAGAAAAACGAGAAATTGCAATTCTATCAAAAAATTTTAAGTCGTTGCTTAAAGTTTTGCAAAATACGACAAAGGATTACTTTTTTGTCATACCCTGCGTAGATTAAGTAGTTATTTCTTAATTGCCTAAAATGATGCAGGAGATGTGATCTCCATAAAATCACGTGGAAGTCGATTAGTTGGCGTCCTTTAAATAAGTTTGTGATACCCAAGGTGGAAGTGATTGAGGACTTTAAGGTTTCTCTCTAAATATCAGCGGTCAAAAGTTCGAAACTTTAACTGCCAAAATTTACGTTAAATGCTGGTTGTTTTTGTCTATATCTCTAGCCATTTCGACGCAATTCACTTTTCAAATGTACGCCGTAACACGAAACGCCAAAGATCACTAATAAAATCTTTATTCTGAGTTTTAAGGTTGTTCAAGGTCGCTGATTTTGGTGTCGATCGAAAGAACTTACGGGACTTCCTATAACTGATTAATAGTGACCTTGGCCCTTATCTTGCACTGTTTCTACGATCCTGAAACTTGTCTAATTTGTGGCAGCCGACAGTGAAGATTTCGCGATCCTAGCTAGCACCGTTTTGATACATCGCAAAGTGTGACGGATAGGCCTAGACAGACAAACACTGACAGACAGACGACTCGACGATAACTAAGATGCGGGAAGCATTACATATTGTCACGCGTGGAAAATCACGTGTCGTTTTAAATTTCGCTCGCTTCGACTCGCTCGTATGTATTGTCACTCGCTCACGCAAAAAATCTCGCTCGCTCTCGCTCGTCCCGTTTTTCGCTCGCTACCGCTCGCTCTCGCTCTCGCTTACAAGTCTAGTCACATGGCACATGTAAAAAAAAAAACTCTGAAACTGAAACCACATTGAAATTGTAGCATTTCTAAACTGCTGTTCCATATTGAGACAAGTAATAAACAAGTAAGCACATACACATAAAATGCATGAATGAATACTTAAGATTTTTCTACGCTTCTTGCTTTTTCTTGCAGAAAATTGCATGTAGGCCTATTTGAGTAGGCTACCGTTAAACGACTCGGCTTAGAGACTGCCTACACGTGCATCAAAGTCTCGTGTGTGACAAAAACAGGGCGTGCCGTGCAGCGGTCGATCAACTCGAGTTTTGCAGCGCCATCGCGTTTCGTGAAATGGCGCTGCCACACTGCGTGATCAGTCGCTGGAAATATTGGCAGAATTGCGGAGTGTTGGCGGCGGAGGAGTAAACTTTTCAGTTACCGCGCCCCTTTGATGGCTACTACTAATCCGCGGTCGGTCTATGTGTCGACATGGCTCCAACACGCTGCCCGGTAGCACCGTGCACTTCGGCCCGTACAAAAGTACATCAATTATTAAGCGTAGGGCGCCGGGTGGGTGGTTAGCTATGATGCGAAATCTGTTTGCGCCCACTGGCCAGACGGCGAGAGGCAAAAAACGACGCATGGGAAATCAGTCGTCCAAGGAAACAAGCGGCCGAATCACTCACTGCGAATATAATAGCCACTTCCGCGGCCAGCAGACTGGCTAGCAGCTAATGAGAAGATGAAATGAATTCGTAAACACACTAATTTGATACGCCATTTCCTTATTTTTTTGTGAATGTCGACTAAGAAATAATTTGTTATTGCATGTCTGCATTTTCACTGCCCGCAGTAGGAACAGCAGTTTATAGTTTCTGTCGATTCCGCCTATCATTACGCATTTCTTCGAAGCGTGGTCTGTCGTCTGTCGTCAGTCGTCTGTGACGTTGCTGCGCCCTGCTTAAACCATTCCGTGGATTCAGATGCCGTTTTGGGGTCCAAGGATACATTGTTCCATATGACGTCTCTGACCCCCAGCGAAGGAGAGATGTTGAAATCGAACCCCTAGCCAAAACTTACAATTGCTTGTTTACGATTCACCAGGTGGCAGCATCGATCAACAATTCTGCGTTTTACCTAATTACTTCGGTCCTCGTTGGGCACTGTGACGAGTTACGACCATGCTCGTTATTAGCAAAGACAGACAGCAAATGACCACTGCAATGTTACTCGGCTAATCCGATATCCGCTAAATAGGCCGATAAAATGAAACTTCACGATAACTTCTTTTGACGCTTGAAGTTAATAAGCAAACAAGTGAATAAATTTTAGACAGAGTACAATGTAGGCGAATTTAAACCAAAGAAAAACGAAACATTGCATTTCTCGTTATGCGGTGTTATATCATTTTATGCTAAAAATGTCCGCATTAGAAATGGTCAGAATCCAACTTAGCCTGGCCATCCCTCTGTGGGTAGGCGGCGGCGCAACGCATGCCATGGATGGAAAGCATAAACAGGCAAAAGGCGCGTATCCGTAGTCTCGTCTCGCAGTGTAAACTGTTATCTGGCTAAGGACAAAGAAAACAGAGATCATGCTACATGGTTTTTTATGCTTCGGGAATGGCTTTACGTTTTTCTTACATCAGAATCAATATATTATACTGCAAAAAATTTTAATAACTGCCGGGTCTTCCATATAAGGCCTGTGTCAACTTTATACCGACTTATACCAGACACGACTTTTGTGCGCAACGCAACCGCAATGCAAGAAAAGCATTTTTGTACTGTTCGTACAGCGCTCGTACGATAAAATTGCTCGTGTTAAAACCATGGCGCCCGTATGCCCAGACAGATTGGCGAAACGTAGGCACTTACGTTGGTGTAGAATATAATTGTCGGCATCGACATTTGTATGCGTGATGGTACCGCAGTACATGGACCACAGATCAATGTGAGTGCCAACCGCTCAGCACGTATGAGCATCGAACACCCTATTGCACCAGTGTTATTAAAACAGAGCTCTATAAGCCAATAATCCACTTAGGCCTACGTCAATTCGTGGTACAACATGGTGTACACGACTAATCGGCGACAAATCGAAAGTTTACAGCAAGTCCACACTGACACTCCACAACAATTTCTACAACAAATCGAAAATGATTTAGTATGAGGCGAAAGCGCTGATCGGTGAATCATGAGTAGGCAAGTGCAAGACTATTGGCTGGAAGGTTCAACATCCAAATCATTCTTTTCCCTTGATGGTCAGGGACCATATCTAACACAATGCGTCGATACTGCACCACGTAAGGGTAACTGCCAAATGGCATGCACATCAGAGTGCAAGAGTGCAACAGACAGACGACAGACGGACAGACCACGCTACGGAGAAATGGGCTAAATCGCCTGCGCTAGAGCGATTTCGCCTATGAAGCCCACAAAAGTCGAGAAAAAGTTAACAAATCCACATACCGACTTGTCAGCTTTCAAGATGCGGTTTGAATCTCACCGCTGGTCATCTGCAAACAATTTTGAGCAAGTTGCTAACCTGCTGTGTGCTCATGTCAACTCAGTCTCCTACCCCCACTGGTATGGAAAATGAGTAGTAGCTAGTAAAAGCACGCGTGGCTGAACGATGTGGTGGTGTGTCTGCAAGCTGCACCGTGAGTCTAATTATTTCGCTCTAGTGCGAGCAATTATTGGCCACCGCATAATGCCTTGCCTGCGGTAATTTTAGGTCAGTCACTAATGGAAAGATCGATATCGATGAAATAACAACAACGCGCGCAGAGATCGAACTCATTAAGCAGATACTGTGTGAGATCACAATTGCCAACTGCACAGACTGGATTATGGGTAAATAAAACTGCGCAAAACACATAATATCGTGTCCCGACGATAACAAGAACAAACGCCCCCATTGTCATAGCAAACAGACAGGCTGCGCGATGTGTCTATGTCGCACGGTTACGACACACGAACGTTTCAAACAATCAGATGGTCGGACTTTTTCCGATTTTCGTGCGTGGTGAACTCAAAAAGACGCATAATTTAGCATAGCAAAGTGTGTAACGGCTCTTTAGTGTCATTCAAGGTTGATGCTTTTAGTGTCAATTAAAAGCGCTCACGCGATTTTCTATTAGTGATCAATACTATAACCTTGGCCGTATCTCGCACCGTTTCTGAAATACCTCTATTTATTGGCTAAAAACGTCAGTTTTCACTATGGCACATCTGGTCTATGCCCGAAATCCAAGAATGTTTCGCTTGCACTAAACAGCTAACGTTAGGCCTACGTCAGTAAAATTACCGAGCTAATCACTCGTGTAATAAAATTTGAGGTATACCAACTTATAAAGTACAAATGTGTATGACTACAATGCATCAGCGTTACAGACGGACGGACAACGTACACGCTGACATAATCTGCATATCCACGAATGGTGCGGCAATAAAACGGTCCATGCTGCAATGTATAGGCCTATTACTTTTGTTTTGACAGTGCTGCGGTAGGTTATTTTTCGCTTAGACATGCCATAAAAATACATGTTGTACGGTGGGTATAAATTCACGGCTGCTGCAGTGGCAAATACACAGCGTTAATCCAGTAGATTGCATCGTTCACGACATTGTGACCAAGTCGTCTCTGTATACGGCAGTAGTGACAATCGAATATCAAGCTACTGTAGTCGTTTTTATCACTGAAGACGAAGCGGACCCAAATATACACCGGCATCATCACTGAAATGATAAATGCTGATACCGATAGGCTAGGGGCTTATATTAGCGACTTTTACGTAACGACTAATTATAATCTTTATTCACACAAGACCGCGTAGAACAGGACAGAGACAGACACAAAAGTAATACAACAATAAACATAATTTATATAAACATAAAAAGCATGTCAGACAGAAAGTTTTAAAATGACCATGAGAATGTCTGCATACAGCATAAGCTAAATATAATTTGTTAAACTCATAAAAACCAAACGCATCATAAAAAGTATTATGGACAGAATTAATAAGAGTACTTTGTTTAATTTTTTTCGTAAGTAACGACAGTACAGTGTAATTACTGATACTAATACAGTCCAAATTATCACGATAGATCCTACAGAAGTAATGGTAGCAACTGTAGTAAGTTGTTGTTGCTGTTGTTATTAATTGTATTTATATCAAATCTAATAGAACTAACAAATATCTTTGAGAACAGTTTGCCATTGCAAGATAAAATGTTAATTATTATGGGCATCATATTTTAAATAAGCCTTATTGGTAGACATCGACCGTTACATGTGTAATTATTTACGAACATTAAGTCGCGGACAGTGAAAAATTAACAGACCATATACGCTCGGGCAGTGCCGAAAGATGTCGGGGCCAAGTCGGTTCGACTTGTGAATGAGTCGTTGCTTGCCCATGCGATCAGTTCTTTATTAAATAACGCGCGGCAGTTTGTGGAGTGCAAAGCGGCCAAGGTCAGACAAGGTCATTCGCCGGAAACACGTGACTGCAATGGCGGACAATTGAGTTGCGCTAGCAGCAGCTGCATCAGCGTCGGCGAAAACAAACGAACATGACGTCACGCCTGAGTCTTATACTCGCTGTTCTACACTACCTTCTCTCTCTTACTGACAACTATATTTTCCCGGAGGGTTGGCGCCACTTATGACCATAGTCGTTTAGGCTTGCCATTGTCATAATTGGTGGATTTTGACAGTTAAAAACCACGTCGTTTTATGAAACATGATTATTCGTCAGACCCATGTAGACGTATTCGGACAACTCGAAAAACACAACATGTCGTAGGCTTATTTTTTGTGTGTTTTTCCCTTATAAGTTTCCTGGTTGCTCGTTTATTTGTGTAGTTCCTTTTGTGAATTTTCTGGTTCCTTTTTGCAGTGTTTTTTTGTGTATTTCTTTGAGCTATCTTTTGTCTTTTGTAATTTCAAACACGTTCTAGTAGTGAACTCAGTTCGTATATGATTGTGAAATTCAGTGTTATGTTTTGCTGATGCCGGTTTGATATTTTGTTTGCTAAATAGTTTCTGCTATTTTATTGGCTGAAATTGACATTAGATGACTGTAGAATAGTTTCTGGGCCTGTCGCTAAACTGTAGGACAGACTAAACTGTTTGTTTTCGCTGTGCCTGATTTCTGTATTAATTGTTTTCCTTTGTATTATTGTTTGATAAAATTTTAAACGTTTTTTGATTATTATATAAACTGTCATACCGCTAATATTTGGACTTTCGCTTTGCTTATAGGCTTTTCTTTGTGTTTGTTTCTTTGTATGTTGTTCGTGCACTTGTGTTTTAATTAAAAATAATCTGTCCCATGCTATACTATAGCAATGGGACAGATAATAATGAAATTCGTGATTTGATTCCCTATTTGTGTTATTTTGTTGTTTCGACTAGTGTGTTTGCTTTGCTATTTCGAACTCGCGGTGTCACATCTCCAGTGTTGTGACGTCAACATTCAACTCAAATTGCAGTCCGACATTTTCCAGTCTTACATTTTTTACCCAGCAATTTTGTCCTTTATTTTCAGTCCTGCATTTTCAAACAATCCACTGTAACTGCATAATAGCTAAAATCACTGAAACGATTTATTAAAAAAACTATCTAATATTAAAGCAATCATATTTTTCATTGTTAAAACCAAAATATATCATTAAGACAATGACAGAGTCTACCGCTGACGAAAAAAGCAGAAAAACGATGAAAATAGTCATATAGATATATTCTGGTTCGCTTATTTTATTTTCATAATAGCAATTAACACAAGCAGCAGCAGTCAGTGATATGTGGATCCTGGAATTTTGGATCGCGTCCGCACATCTCTGGCAGCAGTAGTAGCAGCAGCAATAATGTTGACTAAAAAATCTGGTTTGGTATAGTAATTTACCACCTGAACTAGTTTTCACAATATTGGAAAACAGATGAAAGTTAGTTACTTACCGTACTAAGCCAAAACACAAGCTCCTTGTTATACATATTTAATCCGTTGGGCTAATGCATATTGCTGCAAAAACTGCTAGATTTATTTTGAAGTCATGGGCCTACGGCTACGGACAAAGCAAAAGATGCGCGAAGCCTAATTGCCGAAAGCGACGCAGAAGTCGCCATCAGAGGATTTCGGTCCCGATTTAGTAGCATATGCATACGGGATAGCGGGAGATGGGAGTGCTCTGAGCTGGCTATCTCTGCCATACACTTGGCGTCTAGTTGACATATCACGGCAGACCACGACGCAGACTTCTATGGCTGGAACAATGTGATGTTTTAAATTCAAAGCTTTTGGTCTTTTTAGGCGTAATCGCTGTAGCGCAAACAATTTCGCCTACAGCTACCCATTTCTGCGTTGCGTGGTCTGTCGTATGTCTGTCACATTCGTGCTGCGCCCCGCTTAAACCGTTCGACACGTTCAGATGTCATTTTTGCAGTTACAATTGCGGAGTCCTAGGCACATTGTGCTACATGGGGGTCTCTGCTCTCAGAGAAATGTAAAACATTTAGGAGGCTAAAGTTAAACTCCCCCTCGGCCAAACCTTGTACTGACTTACTTACGATTTACGAGAAAGTAGCACTGATCATCAGGCTTGCCGTGGATATGGATATCCATGGATATATCCATGGATATTATGCTGGCGCACCTGCTAACTAAATTGCCTATTTTTATACTTTGTGTGGCTATAATAATTATTTCCCTGTCTGTCGTTCTTACTCTTCATTTTCTCGTTCACTTACGTTATTGAGTCAAATGAATAATCAGTGACATCAGCAAAGTGTCACTGTCACTTTCACTCAAAGAGGACTATGCGCGCGACCGCACGCAAGGTCTTCTATAGCCGTCTTCTAGCCATCACGTCGTGCTGCACAGATGGTGTGCAGTTGACACTGCAGAATCTGGGTGGACATCTTGAGATGCTTTGCCGGCGGCTGGCCACGTGCATTCTGCAGCAGTGTCGTCGACGCCGCGGCCGCCTCCTGCTGCAGTGACTCGATGGCGCACCACACCGACGGGTGGTTACGACCGACCAACGCAGCGAAGCCCCTATTCCACGCCTCATCCGGTCGTCGCCGTTCAGCGTGGCGACATACACGTTCCAGGTGGACACCGGGAACAGCGGACGCAGCTTGATGCGCGGAACAGAGGCGCCGTCGTCGTCGTCGTCGTCGTCAGCCGCTGCAGCAGGTCGCTAGCAGCGTCTGTAGCTTGTCGGTCTCCTCTACGTCAGTAACGCAGCCGTGCAGCACCTAGCTGCATGCCGTCGACGACGTCAGACTCGGGGAGGAAGGCCACGCACGCGCTCGTCATACATAACGGGGGGAGATGTCCGGGTATGCCAAAAAATTAGGGGAAAACCTCCGGGGGGAAACTTTCGGGGGAAGTGTCTGGGGGGAATTGTACGTCTCCCCGGCGTAATGATGAAACGTACACGTACGTACATGAATGCAACCAGCGTCTAGGAAAACAAAAATCCCAGCTGTTGCTGGGGTGCGCCGATCGTACCGCCTATGTCCGAAGGCCAGCAATGATCCGACTTCGAGTCGCAGAAAGAAAACAATTTTTTCAGAGTGACTGCAGTCTTATACTCACTATGGTGACGCTGCTATATCAAATTCTAAAATAAACACTATTATACGACGCGGTAATTCGGCGCACGTGGGTGCCAACTGCAGGCGACAACATTGAATTTAAAATTGCGGCCAAACCGCTTCAGATAGAAACGTGGTATTTTTTGACAGCCTATAGGAAGTTGCCGTCGCTTTATCCAACTGTATCGTCGCGGACTTCTAGGACGTACCATTTAGCCACAATATATGCGTTACGGACAGACCGAGAACAGACAGACAACATGTCGTACCCATGGTTTGACCTAACGGTCAAACAAAAACAACGTCAATAAGATTATGTAGATTTTTACCAAACTTAATACATACTTAACTAGGATCATGTTTATTTTTTTTACTTTTGTTAATCTTTCAACAATTTCTAAAGGAAAATGTCTGCGCCATGTTTTTTTGAAGAGGAAGAGGAAATAGACGCTTTTGCACTGCTGTATTTTGCAAAATTTTGGGGCTACATGTATGCGGAATAGGCGTCTGTCGATCTAGATATCCTTGGATATCCACGGAAAATCTGTAGATATGGATAGGGATATGGATGGCAAATTTTATTATTCGCGGCAAACCTGCTGATGTTTGATCAACGATTTCGCGTGGTTGTCAAATTGTTTCGACCATTTGTTAAAGTTTGTTTTTGTTTCTGTTTAATACATGCCTTGAAAACATTTTGTTTCTTTGGAGGATGCATCTAAAAAGCAAATTTTTATACCGTCGCCTGCGCCGTACACAAAAGAGTCAGCAACGGAACGACGCATCGTGTAGACTAATTGCTGCTGGCCTGATTGGCCGGCAGGTAAGACAAGGTAGCGGCGTCTTTGAAGTCTAATTAGTAGCTGAAAGCAACACCTGCCCAGCTCACGTGGCTTAGAATCACGCTCTTTTATGATACTACCTGCCTACAGAGACGCGGCACTGTCTTCGTGTGTGAGTTTCACGACTCTTTCGGCTGTCACAGAATGTGTGCTGCGTGCGGACGAATTGATTATCTTAGCAAAGTTAAACCACACTCAGCTCGCACGGGTATTGTTACCTCCACCAAAGAGGTAACGTTTTTGCCGGTTTTTGTTTGTTTGTTTGTCTGTGAGTCCACGCGATAACTCGAAAAGTTATGGACGGATCTTTCTGAAATTTGGAGGATATGTCGGGCATGGCATAAGCTACCAGTGATTCAATTTTGGGCGTGATTCGGCAAGAATCATGGATTCTGGATCACTTTGAAATTTTCGTTACCATTGCGTTAAAAGGGGCATAAGCGAACCGCTGGCAAAACGAAGATGGTGACGACACCTGGAAAATAGCTTTGCCTTGGCGGAGGTACCTGCGCTCTCCGAGTGCTTTCTTTAGTTTTTTCTACTTTCAGCTGCAGTCCTGCGTCATGAAGCATACGACGGTGTAGTCTATGCGATCTGAACGTGGTCCAGCCGTCCAGGTGCGCTACAGTACTGTCTGGAGTGTAAGTAAGTGAGTAAGTAAGTAAGTAAAGTGTAAATTTGTATAGCGCATACTCAAAAAAGATCTCCAATGGGTGGTATAAGATCGTACCGACACATTCACCCACCTAATTCAACGTGGATAAGCCACATTCTGAGACACTCCACGCATTAAAGAAAGCATACATTTCCACACACAGTCCACCATAGTCACTTGCTTTTTAACTGTGACACGTTGCAAACTATAAAGTGAGCTGCTATAGCAGTCTGGTACGACTGTAATATAATATAATATAATTTAAAGTGAAAAAAATGTCAATGGAGCTGCAGTCACAGTCACTTTACGACTGTTACGTAGCTAGGCCAATACGGTAGCCTACTCCATAAACACAGTCATGTAGTCGGTCCATCGCGTGAACAAAGACAATTGAAAGACACCTGTTGGGCTTAATAATATTACTACTTAAAACGCGCTTCTTGATTCTCTGAGCTCACGCTAGTTCAGTCAGTATAATAAATTAATAACTGGTGTTCGACCGTTTTCACAGCAAGCTATGTCCATCTATCACTGAACAGTTCAGCTTCAAGATGACAACCGAAACATGGAAATGACGAGGACAAGACTTGAAAAGTTGAAAATGGAACGGCTAATAGTAGCGCGTTCCGTGTTCCAGGACTGAGGACCGACAGAAAAAAGTTGCACAAACTTTCAGTTTACTCTCTCTTAGACGTCATCTCAAACATTTTTACTTCTCGTTCTACTACGACAACGAGCGCTTTCAAGGTTATTTAACGCCCGTTATAAATTATTTACTCGCTTGCTTTCTTCTTATTGAGATACGTACGTGGTGTTATGGAAAAACTTATTTTTTATTAACATTCAGTGCCAAGCTGGGCAGTAAAACGGTTTCATATTTCGCGAAAAAATAATAAGGACAGTCTGGACAGACCGTTTTGTCGTTTTAAACGATCAAACACAGTCCGCGTATAGAAATCAGTCTAAATTTACTTTAGAATGAGCTGTAAAGCCAAAAAACTCAAAAGTACCAAAATAGATAATGACAAGAATTACCACACCGAGATTAAAAACATAAACGTCAAAAAGTAAAATGGCAAAGTAATGCAATAACTGCAAGAAAAATAATTAATGGAACGAGAAGTTATTTTCAAGTCCGATTTACAGTGAAGCGCAGCAACAACATTATGGGTGGATTTTTTCACAAAGTGGTCTTGTGTTTCTGCTAAGTCAGCGTTTCTGTGTGGCTGGGCTGCAGTTCCCACAAAGGTCGATTATTTCATCACTCGGCGTCCCAGACGTGGCATGCACAGCATTTGCGCGCTACGAGTTGGTTTTCGCCACTTCCGGTATCGCGGTCGCGATGAAAACGGGACACGCATCAGAAACCGGAATGCCCGTCGATGACGTCGGTGTTTCAAAGTTGCCGCTAGATGGGCCAAGGCAGGCGGGCGGGTACCGGGTTGGGT
>Ga0209671_1005708_pt1 | contig 12637 bp, 8 predicted proteins | sample WorMetHERISLAND2_2_FD_187401 | JGI IMG/M metagenome (GOLD analysis project Ga0209671, IMG submission 187401) | Marine gutless worms symbiont microbial communities from Max Planck institute for Marine Microbiology, Germany - Olavius geniculatus... | ecosystem: Host-associated > Annelida >... | reverse complement strand
TAGCAAAGAATATTTAATCAACTGCCATATTTTATTCAAATATTTTGAATTAGTATTTCTTCAGCTACAACTGTTAAAAATTTCATGTAAATTGCTCATAATTTGAGTAAATTATGAAAAAACAAAAAGGGGTTCTTTTTTATGAAACACCGTGTAGTAGTCATTAGCTGCAGTTTCAGCCTCTGTGAGTGTATTGCGTTGGTAAAGGTAAAAAAAGATAAAGGTCGTCAATTTGTATAGCGCATCGTCGCAAACACGCCTCTAATGCACTTTCGTCACTAACCAGAGCCGCCAGCCGCACGGCCACCGTGTGCAGCCTCCAGACATAGGCTGGCGCAGCGGCCGGCTAGGCAACCCCAGTCAGCTGTATTGGTGTATTGTCCAGGTGGAGTGTTTGCTGGCGTTGTGTCAGATTACCTCGGCGGTCGTGCCTTGACGTGCTTGATGATGTTACTCTTTGCTGCACCGTCTGTAAGTCATGACATCATTGTTGTCATTGGTTTGAAGTTATTATTGACATTTATTACTGTAGTGAAATTACTATGGTTGGAGCTAATCACGATTTTGTGCTATTTGTATTGTATAAATACAAGTAGATCTGTCATCTGTGAAACTAAATACAAAGCACATAACATGTCAGTTGATGACTTCAACCAGTATTTGTTGTCATACAGTCTCATAGTGCTGACTACTATTATGTGACTTCACTGTTTAAGCTTATTGTTACGTGTCCTTGTAGTCTTTTAGGACTTAACGCCACGATGAACTTTATTTGTCCTTCATCATCATCATCACCATCATATTGTCAGCATTAATATCCAGGGATGTGGTCTTGGTCGAGACGTCTCGGTCTCGAGATGGGTTCGAGACGTACTAACGTCTTGGTCTCATCTCAGACAAAATCCTCAACGTCTTGGTCTCGAACCGATGGGTCTCGTCTCGGTCTCGGAGCAATATGTCTTGGTCTAGGCCCAGTACCAGTAGGTCTCGTCGCCGGTCTCAGGCCATTGCGTCTTGTCGAGATGTTTTGTGCAGGCCGGCGCCGTGCATACTGTAGCTGCAGTTAGAGCGATACTAACCAGCATGACACTTGTGGCTTAAGACATATTCGTTTACATTGTTTTTACTCTTTCATTTACTTATTTATCATAAAGCAGAATTATGTCATGTCAGTCTTTTTTCATCATAAAATGACCTAGTCGCAATGAAGATAAAGTGTATGATGTCAGAATGAATACTATCAGCCAAATGTAGACGACGTATAAAGCTATAATCAGCTGTGACGTATTTTGCTAATTTCAGTTGCTTGCCAATTGAGATAAACATAACCTCTCATGTCTATGGCACTGCAGTTGCAATTCTTTATGGTGCAAGCCGTGAATTAAAATAAAATAAATAAAGCGTTAATATCACATACAAACTCAATTATGTATGTGTCCATTTGTTTGTATTTTCGTTTATCGGAGTGATCATTTTACTATTGTTGTTGTTGCGACTGCTGCTTTTATTTAAAAAAACTTTTTTCAGCCATTTAGTTGAGCAACTTTTTCTTGAATTACTACCTGATATGTAGGAACTTTGGGAGTTGTCAGATAATGTCTTCCTACAGGCTGAAGTTTGCTCCTCGTTGTCTACAAAGCACGCGTACTGTACTAACATCAAAGTACTGAAGGCTTAGCTCATTGTAGTCACGTAATACGAATAACAGGCAAATTTGTATTCGTGGTGTACTTTACTGAATCCGTGTTCGTTGTTGTGCAGATGTTCTTGTATGACGCACTTGGCAGTAGAAATCTGGCAGTCAATATCGGCGAGTACTAATTCTGTTTTTGCATCTGTGCACTATCATCAACAGTCGCTTATCATAGTGGTCATCATGCTAGCGGTTAGATAACTCACAATGTGCAGCGGATAGCAGACGTGATATAAAGTTCAGTGAAATAGCAAAACGGCTGTTATGAAGTCTTCTGCTGATCTTACGTTTGTGATCGGTTTTTACATGATACTGCTTTCAGCGCGTCTTAGCCATCACAATTCTGTCTGTCTATCCGTCTGTCTGTCACACGGGTGGATCAGTCAAAAACAGTGCAAGCTAGGATGACCAAATCTTCACCATCAGGTGCCTGGAAGACTATAGCTTCAGGAACCGTAAAGCTTTTCTATAAATTCAAAGAGGGCCACCCCGAACGAGGGCGCTAAATGAGGGGGGTGGGCAAAATTTGCGATTTTTGGCACATAAGTTGCTGCATCTCAGTAAAAGTGCGAGATAGGGTCCAGGTTACTATTAATCACTAACAGGAAGTCGTACACTGGCTCTCGATTGGTGCCGAATTCAATGACCTTGAACACCAAAATAGGGCGTTTTATGGATTTTTTTGGCGATTTCGGGCTGCGACACAAGTCTATCATTCACAAGGTGGTGCCACAGAACTATCGTTATGCGATCCAGATAGAGAATTTGGTATTTGTATATTAACTTAGCGTGAACACCTCAATTTTCAGCTAAACTACTGAACTGGAACTGCTATAGGCTTTCGTGCATCTCGTGAGCATTAGCCCAAATTTCTTGTTTACACTATAGCCGATCAAATGCTAACAGCACGTTAACTTGTTACAGTACGTTGCATTACAGAGTAGTTTGTGGTATCTGGCACGCACGCGGCACGCCAATTACAATAATGTTGGTTGTTTACGGAAAACCCATTGCGGAGCTGCGGATGCAGGTGATTGCGCCGCATCTCAACCCCCGCTAAGCAGTCTACACTGTGTTTCATAAAAAACGTTTTAAAAAACGTAAAGTCCTTCCCGAGCCTTACAGCCCATAGGGCGGCGCTGATCTCCATTTCCTAAGGCCCTCAGCCAGACACCAGTTTTTACACTGCAAGACCATGGATATGGGGCCAGTGTATCGCGCGGTGTGCCTGTTTACGTCCCAGCGGTGAAGCCGGAAACAAATTATACTGCTTGGTGACAGAGGCACATGTGTGTGAACAACTTGCCTAAGATCGTTACCCGGCAGTTTTTTTGGTGCGGAGTCGAACCTGCGCCTCCGAGTTACCTCAGGATTACAAGTCCGACACGTTACCATTAGACTACCGAGCCACACTTCATAAAAACTGGACCCTGAAACTTCTTGTTATAACTTCCAGAAAACAGCTTTAATATCGAAAAAACGTTGATACAAGCAATCTACGTGTACGACTAAAGTTATAACTGTCAGGTTGTAAATGTTCAAAATGTTGTCCTTTGGCCTTGACGCAGGCTTTAGAGTCGTTTCCTCCACTGGTCACTGGCCTCGTCCACAATCGTCTGTTCCAAGTCAGCCCAGACCTTAACAAGTCGCTGCTTCAGTTCAGCCTGCAGATCACAAATTGGTTTCTTATGCACGCGCTCCTGCATGCAGCCCGAGATTTTATAATCGACGGGATTCAAGTCAGGACTACACGCCGGCCACAAGTCCGGTGGAATGAAATCTGGCGTTTCATTACGCAGGAATTCATTCGGCTGTTGATCGCGCTCGGTAGGCTGGTGCGTTGTCCTGCTGGAAGATGTACATGTCTCCTGCCAGCTGACCGTGCAGCTGGTACTCGGCCAATACCAAACTTTTCAAGCACAATGAATCCGCAACTGAATGGCAGTGCACTGTGTGAAAAATCATTTCAGGCGAACTTATTTTGATAAATTTATGCCGACCTGCCTTTGGGATCCGTTTTTTTTTTATAAAACACTGTCTAGTACTTGATTGGACTGGAAGGATGTAAGGCTGAGTTGACCGTGGTCGTTGGTTATATACTGAGTGAGATGATAGCAGCTCATGTGGGAGTTGAACTCACAACCTTTTGATCATAAATCCAGCATCCTAAGCTTTATACCACTAAGGGCCGGTTTCTGGATCTTTTAGTTAACTGATCAGTTAAAGGTTAAAAAAGGTTAAAGGTCGCATATGGCTCCTAATGAGCGAACCCATCTCAGAGCTACGGAGCGTCACTTGTCATATGGGATCACACAGTGTTACCTGCCACCCGACAGAGGTGAATGCGCCCCGCCAGATAGGCCAGTACTCGATTTACCTACCTCGAAGGGATGGAAGGCTGAGTTGACCTAGGCGGTTGGTTACATCCCAAGATGGTTTACCTGCCCACAGGCAGTCACCCATCGCAGTATTAACCGGGCCCGGCTTACAGTAACTTCGCTGATCGGATCAGACGCGTTACCACTACGCCACGCCTACCGTCTGTTAATTGTAACTCACTAGTTGAGTTTGTGCACGTTTCTGAACAAAACCTTGACTGGCCGTTAACTAACTGAATGGTAAACTATAGCTGCTTAGCAATGATGCGCACAGTGCTAATTACTTCCGCCTAGCGCAGGCGGACAGCATGAATATTAATGAGTGCAAGCGCTCGTCAGCCAGCCCACGAGCCAGCCAACCGATTGCAGACGGCCATTTTGTTCATTGATGAATGGATTTTGTAGTAAAATTTGTAGCAGCAAACGTCTTCTCGAGCGTTTTTGAAGACTTTGCTATGCGGTAAAATCATTGTATAGTGTCACATTCGTCAATAAGCTGCTTGCAATATGGTACAAAAGTTGTGTTAAATACGATAACTACAATCGACGGTTAGCTAACTGGCCGATTTCGGCCAGTTAAATTTTTGGCCATTTTGACCGTTGGTTAGTGCAATGGGAAATGCAAGTTATGCAAATCTGTCAGTTAGCACTAACTTGACCGGCCAGTTAAGATCCAGAAACCGGCCCTAAGGTGTTATAGCAATTGACATGTAGTGATATATTGTTGCAGTGTTGCTGGCAGTGTGCGGTGCTCTGGTGAATGGTCCATATTGTCTGATAACGACAGCTGTATCAGCAGATCTTGGCACGCATCCGAGTCTACAGGGCAACAAAATGGCGCTGGCTACGGTCACTGCTATCATTGACGGCACTGGCTCCATGGGTCAGTTATACGCACGACTTAGCACTGGTTCATAGTTGTAAATGTTAGAGTGTCTTATCTACAGCAGTGAGAACTATACAGGGTGCAGCAAAAAAGTAGCCCTTAAAGTTTTTTGCTGTTCTCTCAGCAGCCGTTTGGAATTTTGATTCGAAATTTTGCACCTTTATTTCCGGAAACGTTCTACATTTAACTGCCAAGCAAAATCTGATTCTGTTAAAAATGATAAAGTTATACCGGTAGATTTTTTAACATGACCGCCTACCAATTTTTCAGCGTTTAAAATGTAAAAATGCTGTTAAAGCGAAAAACTTTAGGGGGTTACTTTTTTTGCTGCACCCTGTAGTGACCATCAAGATTTTGCAGAAACAGATCGGTTTTGAGAGCTTTGCCAGAGCAGAGCAGAATGAAGGCTCCTGGTTGTGTGAACTTTACTCAAATCTCGATTCATTTGAGTTCAATTGTGTTGTCAAGTTGAGTAGACTTTGCATGTGAGTGCCATTTGTACATTCGACCCTTAGTTTCTTCAGGCAAAAGGCTTTCTATTAGATATTGTGGATTTTTCCGAATAATCGGACTTATTCTGCGCTTTTGTTCATTTATAAGTTGCAAACATAAAGCATGCTGAAGCAACTTCGATTCCTAATCTCAGTTAAGATGCTACATGATTCACCTTATTTTACTTACTTTGTTAAAGGTTATAGGTTGTGTATATGTCATTATGGGGAACCAATGGTAGAGCTACAGTGCATCATCTGCCATATGGGACTGGATTACACAGCGTTACTTGTCACCTAACACAACCCCAATGAAGCAGACCAGTGCTTGATTTACATACCCCGGATGGATGGAAGGTTGAGTTGATCTAGGTGGTTGGTATACTAAGATAGTCTACCTGTCACCCATTCAACTAGAATGCAGTCAAAGCCCGCAGACCTCCGCCAAGGCTATTGATTCGATGCAGCTTGTCTGACAAGCGGAAGTTTTGATTGCGTTTCAAACTATAGTTGCATTTTCTACATTGACCTAAAAAACCCTGATTCAGTGCCATGTTGTTCGCCAGGTGCCAGCACCATAGCGACAACCGCGGTTTTCCTTATGCCCCATTGAAAGCAATGCTAACGAAAATTTTAAAGTGATCCAGAATCCAGGATTCCTTCCGGATCACCCCCAAAATTGAATCACTGGTAGTTTGTGCCGTTCCCGACATACCCTCAAAATTTCCATAACTTTTTGAGTTATCTTGCTAACACACAGACAAACAGACAGACAAACAAACAAAGTCTGGCAAAAACATTACCTCCTTGGCGGAGGTAACTAGTAACCACTTGATATTGATTCAACCAAGAGTCAAACTGGTGATCTTTGCATCATACTGTTACACCACCGAACTATCTATGTGCCCGACGACCTTTCAGCGCTGTGTTTGATGTGGTTTGCTGAAGGTGCTGCTCTGGGTCCCCTGCTCACCGGCATCATATCTCCCACCGGTTGGCAGAACGTATTCTACATGTTGATAACGGCTGATGTCTCTGCGCTGGCCGTCAGCCTCTACATTTACTTCAAGTACGACCGCAGCGCAGCGGCTGTGGTGGCGACGTCAATGGATGGCGGCACCAGCGACTGCCACTGTAGGGTCAACGTTAAGCCGCCGTGCTGTAGACTGACACTCTATCACTGGTTACTTATCACTGTTAGCATTCTCGTCCTCATGGTTGTCGTCGTTCTTCTCCCCGATGTATATTATCACACCCATCCACGGTAACCCCCCTCCCTCCAGCACACCTGTTAGCTGATTTTATCATGTGGCCGACCTGGTTGATCGTATTGTGGCTTTTGCTGCTCCATCTGTTTCTATCTCTCACATTGGCTTCTGACTCGAACGCAAATAACAGAAAGGCGTCAAAAATCAAAACTGGTGTGAACGTCCCATGGCAGATGTAACCAGTGTGCCAGCTTTTAGTTCAATAAATGTACAAAACATTAGTTTATACACTTGTTAACGGCAACATTTAAGGACTTGCACATCGAAAACAGCAAAAATTACAAAAGGTGATATTATTCAGTAGCACATTGACACACAGTCAGTGTGATGCGGGCAATATCGCCTTTTGTAATTTTTGCTGTTTTCGATGTGCAAGTCCTTAAATGTTGCCGTTAACAAGTGTATAAACTAATGTTTTGTACATTTATCTTAGTAACGGTGCGAGATAGGGCCTAGGTTACTATTAATCACTAATAGGAAGTCATAGACTGGCTCTTTATTGGTGCCGAATTCAGTGACCTTGAACGCCAAAATAGGGAGTTTTATGGATTTTTTTGGCGATTTCGGGCTGCGACCCAAGTCTATATCATTCACAACATGGTGCCACGTACGGAACTGTGATCCAGATAGAGAATTTGGTATTTGTATTAACTTAGCGTGAACACCTAAATTTTTGGCTAAACTACTGAACTGGAACTGCTATAGGCTTTCGCGCATCTCGTGAGCATTAGCTCAAATTTCTTGTAGTACTCACGAAATGGATATTCTTTTCTAGTTTCCAGCCTACCTGCTCTTTCAATTTCTGTTTATGCCCGCACTGGTGTCAGTTCTTAATAGCTCATATGGTATGGATAGTGGAGTTAGTTACGAAAAGTCTATTTTAGGAATAGTCCATGAATTGCACTCATCATATAGTAGTGCAGTTGTGTTGAGAAAACTTCATGGTCTGTTGTTCTGCACTCTTTCTTTGCCATAAATTTACAATATACAGTCTACACGTCATAATCATTATCATCGTCATCATCTGATAGTACACTTTTAATGTACTGTGTTGCATGTGTTGGCAGACATTATAAGGGAGTCACTTTGTGCATATTGTGCTGATGATATGCCGCAGTTCAAAACCGTTGTTGCCTTTGATTGCCGTGGTGTAGAACTAACTGATTTTGAACCTCGGGTTTGTTACTTCTACATATTTGATCTGTACGAATTTGTGGTTAAAAAATTACTACAAACAGCTTTATATGTGTGGTGTCTAGCTTAGGGCTGAGGAGATGAGAGCCACGTTATGGGCCTTGTGAACGTTTTTTGCATTTTTTTGTATTTTTGCTGTTTTGCTGTGGAAATATGCAGGATTTGTACTACTGGTGTAAAAAAGCAAATTCATTTACAGTGGTTGTGCTGTTAGGTCTTTACGCGCAACAGCAGCTACTGCTGTAGCGCATCTTAGCTATCGCAATTCTGACCGTCTGTTTGTCTGTCACACTGGTGGATCTGTAAAAAATGGTGCAAGTTAGGTTCACCAAATCTTCACCATCGGCTGCCTGGAAGACTCTAGTTTCAGGAACCATAAAGCTTTTCCATGAATTCGAAAGGGCTCACCCTGAACTAGGCTGCTAAATTAGGGGGGTAGGGGAAATTTGTGATTTCCAGCCCATACGGCGTTGGCAGAGTGAGACAGGTCACACCCTCTGGCGAGTACATGTAAAACACTATAGATAATTACTAAATAGCTGCCAGTCATCTGGCGCCCTCTGGCGACTGTAATAGAAACGTAGATTTTGTTTTGCTGGGCTTTCAAACATGTGCCACTGTTGCGCATTCCCCTTTGCATTAGCTGAGCTTTTCTTGTTGTAATAAACTTGATGGATTGCTTGCTTGATTTACGGAGTTCAGCCTGCACTGTGCGTCAAGTTTTAGCATCAAGTTGAAGTATATGTGGCATGGTAAGTGAATAGTCAGAGACGTCCTGTTACAATGATGCAGTGGCACGTTAACTTATTATACGAATTGTGTTGCTGAATTTTCAGTTAAATTGCGAATCTTGTTGCTTTCATGAATATCCGATTCTTTGCATTTTCTTGATTCTGTGTCAAACAGGTTGGCTGGACAGCACAAAGCTCAGAGTCTTCATCTCGGTTTGAAGATATAAACTTGTCTGAGAGGGTCAATGTCTTTGTTTTTTACAGTGTTTGGCTACATGTTTCACAGTATATTTACTACATGTAACTATTTTTGCAATATATTCCCACTATCCTGAAGAGTTTTCAAGAACAAATTTAAATGAAGTGGCTGAAGGAGGGATGTGGTCTTGGTCAAGACGTCTTTGTCTCGAGGCGTCTCAGTCTCGAGATGTACTAACGTCTCGTTTCGGTCTCGTCTCGGACAAAATCCTCAACGTCTTGGTTTCGGCTGATGCGTCTCAGGTCTCGTCTCGGTCTCAGAGCAATATGTCTCGGTTTCGATCCAGTAGGTCTCGTCTTGGGTCTCAGGCCATTGCGTCTCGTTGAGACGTTTTGTACAGGCGCGTACCGTGCATACTGTAGCTGCAGTTAGAGCGATACTAACCAGCATGACATTTATGGCTGAAGACATATTCGTTTACAGTATTTTTACTTTTTCATTTACTTATTTTTCATAAAGCAGAATTATGTCATGTCAGTTTATTCATCATAAAATGACCTAGTCACAATGAAGATAAAGTGTATGATGTCAGAGTGAATACTATCAGCTAAATGTAGACGACATATAAGGCTATAATCAGCTGTAGTTTACTAATTTCAGGTGCTTGCAAATTGTGATAAACATAATGGCTCATGTCTACAGGGTGCGGCAAAAAAATTAGCCCCTAAAAGTTTTTTTGCTGTTTTTTTCGCAACCTTTTAGGATTTTCATGTGGAATTCCACAGTTTTATTTAGTGAAACCTTCTACGTCTAACTGCCAAGTAAAATGTGATTTTGTTGAAAAACGATGAAGTTATAGACTTTTTAACATTACCGCCTACTGATTTTTTAGCATTAAAAATGTTTAAGCTAAAAATGTTATTTAATTTTCAAGAACCGGTTACCACGTTAATGATGTTTTGATAAACAGTAATTTATTTTGTTTATAAATTATCACTTAATTATCGTTCTTTTAAAGCAATCGCCGTCTGCCCACTGGGTTCATCTTCCAGCAGGATGGTGTGCCAGCACACACAGCGCGCAGCGTACGGAACGGGCTGCGGGCCAACTGTCCAGATTTCATTACAAAGGACCAGTGGCCTCCAAATTTGTTGAATATAAACCCAATGGACTATCTCGTGTGGGGTGCAATGTTGGAAGCTTACTCCAAGCTTAAAACAAAGCCGAAAACAATTGCTGAAGTCAAGGACGCACTTCAGGTTATCTAGGGCAACCTGCCACAAGGACCAATCGACAAGGCTGTGAAAGGACTGAAGGCTTGTGTTGGAGCTTAGAGCTGGTGGTGGACACTTCAGTCATTTACATTGACAATGAAATTTTGGCTTCTGATCATTAGTTAACTGTGTTGTTTTAACGATGTTATTGCATTGGTGTAGTAGCTTGAACATTTTTAATGCTGAAAAATTGGTAGGTGGCCATGTTATAAAGTCTATAACTTCATCGTTTTTTAACAGAATCACATTTTACTTGGCATTTAGATGTAGAAGGTCCTTATAAATAAAGCTGTAAAATTTCAAATTAAAATTCCAAACGGTGGCTGATTAAAAGGGAAACTTTAGGGGGCTACTTTTCTGCCGTACCCTGTACAGCACTGCAGTTGCAGTTCTTTACGGTGCAAGCCATTTATTATTCAGTGAGAATTGTCAAAATAAAGTGCAAAAACCCAACATATCACAAACAGAAAGTGCTTACCATGGTGCAAGTTAATTAATCTGTATAATTTTTTTATTCTCAATGTGTTTCACCATACGTCACGGAAAACGTATCGGCGAGATGAAGCTCTCGAGACTCTTGAGAGTCTCGGGAGTGTCAAGGTCTCGGCCAGCGTTTCAGAAGCTGCAATGTCTCATTCTCGGCTCAGAAGGTCTCGTGCACATCCCTGGGCTGAAGCAGTGTGTAGGATGTAAAAATGATGCTAGAAAGACTTTTCAATTGATGAAATTGTAACTGCATTGTGAATCGTCATACAAAGTGTCTAGTTTACATTTAACATATGCTGTTAATTGGTTTGCTTTTGTTTAACAGGAATGGGCCGATTATGATGAGAAGGCGGCGCAAGCAGTTGGCATTTATGAGTTACAGCATCGGTTTGTGAAAGGATAATGATTTATGATGTGAAGGCCTTTATTGTTTGCCTATCTTCATCGCAAGAGCTGGCGATGATCTGGGACAACCTGTCACAGTTACCGATTGACAAGACATGACTGGCAAGAGACAATTTCACCAAGTGACCAAATGCCTGAGTAAAGCTGGCGTGGATTCCAAGTATTGTTATGTTTTCAACTGATGGCGGTCTTTCTCTGTTTCGGTGCAAATATGATATGATGCATCTTTCGTTCTGCAGACATACTGTGAATGTGAAAATGACTTACAGGCAATGTGTCTGTGGATACTTTCTCGTTTACTTTAAAGGTCCATGGACACCAAAATTAACATATATATTTTAGCCACTTTCATAAAATTCCATAATGTTCTGATAATTTTACAGTAATGTCAGCACCCAGCATTTTGTCAGAATGGAGAAACTTACATTTATAGTCAACGATTTATAGACATGATCTAAAAAACGTGACGCCATATTGGCTAGGCTGCACATCCGGTGACGTCAGTGGCGCGGCCCATCAACATCATGAATATTAATGGCCTTAGCCTTATCTAATGACGTCACCGGCTATGCCATTAATATTCACAACGTTTATGATGACGTCACTAGATGTGCGTGTCACAGTGCGTGGCATAACGTAACGTAAGGCCATATTTTTATCATAATCAGGCATTAATTGCGTATATTTATTAAGCTTATCCAGCGGCCTCACTTAACCGTGATCCCGGCATGGATCTCGGCTGGGATCCTAGTGAGTGGGGCCTGTTGCACTTATCTCCAGTCCAGCGTATCATTCACCGCTGGGATCCCAGCCGGGATCCCAGTCTGAGTGAACATGTTCATTCTGGCCGGGATTCCGGCCGGGGTTTTTTTGGTTCCAGCCAATCAGATGACAGTTGTTTATGGATAGCCACGCCTCTAGTGCAAGTGCATTGAATGTGCAATGAACAAAGATAGTTAAGTGAAGGAAACAGAATTTTAGGACTATTCATCCTGATTTCCCTATCTGAACTAGGTTGACATGCATCTGCCAGGTTTCTAGTTTTTTTGCTGCCTTTTTGTTTCGGATTATTTCCATGTCCATTTTCGTTAGTAAGCTATAGGCTTTAGCGCTGACGTGTAGATTAGATTATAGCAGCACATTTTGCAGCTAGCTATAAAGTTGACAGGCTTAGTGACTGCCCTCAAATTTTCCCCACCGGGATTCCGGCGGGGATAAAAAAATCCCGGCTGGGCTTACATCAGCATGTTATATATGCAAGGTGAAATGTCTCGTTAAGAGCTGCATAAATTGTGCGAGTGAGTTGGACTGTGGCCATGGACCTTTAAATATTCAGCAGTTTTGCATGGTACTTTTATGCATGAGTAAAAGTTACAAGCACTAGCTTAGAAGATGGCAAACATTGGGCAGTTGTACTTTGCACAGCACTGCACATTGTACACTAGAGATCTGTGCCAAGAAAGTTTGAAATTGCATATCAGATTCCTGAAATTTGTTCGTGTGTGATTTTGTATCTAGATGGCAGATGCATATATATGCAGGGGTGTCTTATTGCAAGTAGACAGTTTGTGGCCACATCAGCCTCTCACATCTACTTTAAAGCCCCCTCTCTATACCCCACCCTTCAAGTGC
>Ga0209671_1005706_pt1 | contig 12641 bp, 4 predicted proteins | sample WorMetHERISLAND2_2_FD_187401 | JGI IMG/M metagenome (GOLD analysis project Ga0209671, IMG submission 187401) | Marine gutless worms symbiont microbial communities from Max Planck institute for Marine Microbiology, Germany - Olavius geniculatus... | ecosystem: Host-associated > Annelida >... | reverse complement strand
TCTTAATAGTAGGATATCGTATAGATCGGTTATATCCTCGAAGTTGACTTAGCACATCAGACTTAATCAAAACTATTTGTGGTAGAAATACAACAAAGTCAGCAATATATTGAACATGTTGAGCACTAACTCCGAAGAAGAAAGCCAGGAGCTCCTATCCCCCAAATCTAGAATCAAAATCGAGCTCAGGTTCCTCTCCTTCTTCCCCCCTTTTCCTGCCCCATTTTTTCTCACCACTCTCCTCCATATCCTTAGTCCCAATTTTCTCACTATTTTTCCTTCCCCTCCGCTTCCCCTTTTCTCCTTCCCTTCACGTCTCATCCTCCCCTCCGCTTGCAAGGGGTGCACAGACTAAGTCCAGCTATGGGCTGTAGGAGATCTATATATATCCATGCTGTAAGCTCCCCAGCGGGTCTGGGCAGAGCCCGGAAGCCAAACGTTTGTGGTGCATTCGGAGCCTAAAACAGCGCTACTGCTGATAGCAACTTTGCACAGTACACCCTTAACAAATCTTTCCCCCCATTTTTCACAGGGCACAAGCTGTACCCACCAGGTATGGAGACAGAAGCTCCTGAAGAAAGCATCACTACGACACACAAGCAAGCAACGGTTCTAGGACCAGTTCACGAAACAACGAGTATCAATTACCCTTGCGATGGATAATAAATGATAATTTAAAGCAAAATTAAGACGACCACAAATACGCCAATAACTATTAACTAAAGCACAATGGAATCTTTACTTCAAAACAACTGACAGGGTTTTCATAATGCGTACAGATCAACAGAACTTAACTAAAATGAAATGAAAATCACGTGTTGCTGCTCCTCTGTAAGAAACACAATTGCAAAAACTATCATTTCACTATAAATGATAAATTGAAAACATTCGCTAATGCAACCGCGTTTACTACCATTCTGTCAGAAGTGATATAACGGTTTGCTAACTCTACTCTACAAATGAATGACCTAACAAAAGCAAGCGTTCACTATCAACGGTCAGCGGCCATAGAATAAGTGCATCAAACCACTGTCTAGAGCGGTATAAGTTCATTTGACCAGGGACATTTACGAGGGCGAGGGTTTGTGCCTGTCACTGCATGTGCAATACTAGGAAATGTTGTATAACACTTTTTGAAAATGTATGCCTAAAATATAAGTCCGCTCCCTTTTACATTTTACATTTCTTTAAATACACCTATGCATTTAGCAGTTACTTATACCACTCCAGACACTGGTATATAAGCCTGTGCATTACAAATGTAGCTCCACGCTAGCTAGAAAAAGATACCCTAGAATGCTGTGCATAAACTAAGCTTTGTCAGTATAAATTCACCGAGTCACTATCAAGATACATATGTACAATATAAACTTCACATTTCACCTGTCATAAAACATTTCCAGCGGCCGTGGAAGCCCTGAAAATGGGACAGAAAACGTACGCTGAGTGGGAGGGAAAGCATAATTCTCAAATAAGTATGTTCAAAGTTATTGCCCTATTTTTGAAAATATAGGTGCAAATCTGTGCAATTTGGTGCATTTTGGGAGCGATATGTGCCACATTTTGCAAAAAAATGTACCGTTCTTGCTGAGCGTCTTCCGCGACCCATGGACATTTCATCAAAGAAGTCAAAATGTCACTCATGACTGCTGATTAACAAGTTCAAACTTTACGTTCACGAAGCACCAAGTGACAGTCGAGACAAAAATGCAACTTTGTCTTCCTGTGTCATCTGGTCGACAAAATTTTCCAGGTCGTGATTTCCCGAGCCTACGGAAATACTGGAAGTTTCCGGTCGCTTGGGATCTCCGAGGTTGGCCAATCGGCGACATCGACTGCAGGGTTGGACAAGGTCGGCACACCGAAGGTCATCCATTCTTCCGTCCTGGACTCCGTTGAGACGTGGTTGAAAGACTGGAATGCGAACAGCATCTGACATTGCCACGTGGAACACGATGTGCTGGCGAAGCAGATGGACACTCGCAATGGCAAAGAAACAGTACGGACACTGTAGAGAGCATGAACATACTCCATCGGTCAGACTTGTCTCCACTTCCAACTCAACTCTGGCATTATTTGAAACTTCTCCAGCACTTTGGTCTGCTGAGCAAGTGCATGCTCCATCGGTGGTCGAACTTCTCTCCACTCTGCTGTGTTTTTCGCCAATATCCGCGATCGAAGGATTGTATTCAGACTCGATTTTTCTCCCATTTAAGCTGGCACTAGACGCATCCAACGTTGGAAAATCACAAACTTCAAACACCACATGCAATTCTTTTGGTGGGGCTTCAGCGACAGCATACGGGCTTTCCAGCGATTGGACTCTGCCTCCTGCATCGGTACCACTTGCACTGGCTTCGACGTTTCTCAGAATTCTTCTAGCAACTGGACTCAGATTATCCGAAAGCTCGGTGTTTTCTTGCAACCCTCTGCATGCACAGAAGCCCGTTGAACAAGTACATGCTCCATCATCCCGACTTCTCCCCTTATCACTGTCACTGCTTTGGCCTACATCTGCAATTGGATTATTTGAAATCTCAACCTCTGCTTCTGAATGTCCACTTTCAAACTTAGTGTCTGCTAGGTATGTGCATGTTCCATCGCTCGGACTTCCGGGAGCAGCTTCTAACTCTCCTTTGCTGCTGCTATCACCATCATATGGAAGACTTGTAATCTCTGAGTTTACTTCTAGCTCCCCACTTTTGCAGTTCTCTGCCACTTTGCCATCATCTACCCCAGTAATAACCCTCGACAAAGCTTCATCGCTGGACACCGGTGCTGTGATGGATGACAACTCAGCAGAAAGAGGTAACCCAGTCGTTGATGTGACTGCCTTCAAATCTCCACCTGTGGGCATTTCACTGCTGGATTCAATCATACTTTTTGAGAAAACTGCATCTACCATGTCTGCTACGTCTGAATCTACCATGTCTCTTTCTACAGCCTCGAACGACAGCTTCAATAATGCAACCTCAGTGCAGACAGGTACAGTTATTTCACTGTCAAAATCCATTAAGTCGGTATCGTCTGATGTGCTGGCCTTCAAATCTGCACTGGTGGAATCAGATAAGTTATTGTCAACCATCGCCAAAGCTTCATCACTTTCTGAAGCTACCAAGTTTCCTCCTGCAGCCACAGATGATGGTTTCAGTACGGCAGTGTAAACACACAAAGTGGTACAAGGGACGGCCTCCGAAAGGCTGGATGGCTCCACCGCAGAAGGTTCACATTCCGGTTCCAGCAAAGGACAACTTTCAGATACTTCATAATCACTCACAGCAGCCAGTGTCTGATCAACTGCCTCCAGCTGTGGACATTCTTCGACCTCCATGTCCAAATCACCACCGATGATTTTCTCTGACTGGGTCTCAACATCTGGAACCATTTCAGCCTGCAAAATATTTGCCGATGTAACTTCTCCAGGTGTGGTTATTTCACTGGTGCCGTGGGCTAAGTTATCATCAATCTTTGATGGTAAATTTTCCTCACCTGCCTTCAGCTGAGCACATCCTTCGACCTCCATGCTTGAATCACCACCAACGGAACTGATACTCTTCTGTATCTGTGTATCAACATCTACCATCACTTTGGGCTGCGACAAAACTTCATCGTGGTGATTTTCACCATCATTTCCATGAGCCTTCTTCCGGTTATTTTCTTTGACATTTGGTGGTGTTTGATAACGACTGACGATGGGCACTGAGAGGCGAGGGTAAAAGCCCTGCATGTGAAGCGCAAGATGCTCAGCCATTGTCCGACGGTCGGCTGCCCAGAATGGACACATATCGCAAGAGTACTGGATGTCAACTCTCGGCACAAAATGATGCCGACGATGCAACCAGAACTCATTGCGGTACATCGACACAAACGGACATCTCTCGCACACATATCGGGTTTTCCCAGGGCCACTGCAGGAAAACAGTTGGATTCCGGCAATGATTTCTGGAGAAGGTTCGCCATTGTGGGGCTGGACAGGGTCCTCGTGAAGAGCCATGTGTCGCTCCAGTTGTCGCGAGGACCTGACAAAGTATGGACAATGAGGACAGCTGTAGGTCATGCTACCAGCTGCTGCAGGCGGTGCCCGATGTCGCAGCTTGTGAAGCTCTAGCAGACCAGTTCGATCCGTCTTAAACGGACAAATATCACAGCACTTAGTCTCATCATTTTCGTCATCTGGATAAAAGAAGTCTTTGTACGCGTGCTTTCCATTGGCGAAGTGCTCCGATTCAGCAACTGATTTTTCGCAACTTTCGCCAACTTCCACCTTTTCTTCTGTTTCCTCCACTTCTGCAGATCTGCCCCTGGTCTGACGACGTAACTTTGGTGGCAAAGTTTTGCCGGTATCCACACTGCTAACATCTGTCACTGGTTTTGACCACCGAGCTTTCTTCCGATTCCACTGGCGCCGGTATGCATGAAGGGTGGAGGCGGCAACGTCAGCACCCAGAATGCTGATGGTGCAGTTACCGCGACCATGTCGCATGCGGATGTGCCGGCCCAGATCACCTCGGTGGTTCGACCGGTACAAACAACCGGAGCACTGGAACCTCTTCAGCTGCAAAGTGTCGATCATTCCAATGGACTTTGCCACAGTCGGGGCACTGGCCAGAGCCCTCTCCAGTTCCGACACTGGCTTTTTACCATCTCCACTGGATTCCTCCGCATCAAAATTTCCATTGTTGGAACTCTTCTGAGGATTCACAGCCTCATGTCGGGAAAGCCGGATCCCGTTCTTGCCACCGCGAGATGAGTAAATATCGTCGAACGTTGCCCGCGCGACGTCCTCGTTCAGTTTTATGATGACGGCATGCTTATGCTCTGAGTGTATGTGCTTCTTCAGGTCGAAGCGCCAGTTGGATCGACGCCCGCACTCTGAGCACTTGTAAGGCCGAAACCTCTCGACTGATTCTGGCTTAAACTGAGTTTTCTTTGACCCAGCTGCGGACGCCAATTCTCCAGTGCAGCCGGGAACATCTGACGACATACTCTTGACTGATCTGGCTCTTGTCCTGGGCTCACTTTCAACTGAAGCTGCTTCTTTCTCGGATAATCCGGAATGCTCCGGAATGCTGTTCCGAAGTTTCAGCAGCCTTCGGCGCTGACGCTTGGACATCTTGAGTACTCTGACCATTTCTGATGGGGACGAGCTTTCTGTCGTTGCCACCGCCAATGGCAAATCAGAAGGAGCGTCGTTTTTCAGTTTGCCGGGTTGATACGAGCGCTGAAGTAGGTCATAGCAGTTCCCATCCTGACGTTCGACTTCTTCTGGGTGAAACTTCTGGAAATGTCTCTTCATATCGCAGCGCCAGATGGTCCCGTACGAGCAGTCACCGACGGTACACCAGTAATCTCTTTCTCCAGTATGTATCTTCATATGCTGTTTTAGCTGTATGGGAATCTTAGCTGTGTATCCGCAGTACTTGCACATCATTTCATTGTTTACTCCGTCGATGGTCTCCAGAATTTCCTCGTCACCAACGCCTGACTTGCGTCGAATCACAATCTTGAAGTGATCCGACTTGTCTGTTGACTGCACCATTTCTACCGTCTCTGTGCACCGTTTACGCTTCTTCTTCCTGCTGATTTTCTCATCAGAACCAGACTTTGCCACACATCCCGCATCATCCGCTGTTTTCGCTGCATCAGCAGATATCTGCTTGTCGGGTTTTCCTTTTAACTGGCTGTCAAGAGAAGACTTTCGCATCCTCTTCTTTTTTGGTTTCGGCTCTTCTGCATTGTTGACGTCAATTTTCTCCGCCTCGGTGGTTGAAATCTGTTCTGCTGTATCTGTCTCCATTGGAGCATTTTCATTGGGCGCTGGCTCACCCGACATATCAGTGCCGTTTGCTTTGTGCTTGCGCTGCTCATGCAGATAAAGTCCAATCTTGTTCTGGAAACTCCGTGAGCATTTCTCGCACTCGTACAATTTGTCTCCAGTATGCTCCAGCAGGTGGCGCCTCAGGTCTGGCAGCCGGTAGGAAGTAAACCGGCAGTGGGCGCACTTCAGTGGAGACGTTCGCTTCAACCCAAGTGGTCGCTGCTTCTCTGGAGTTCTGGCTAAATTTTCATCACTTGGCTCTAAAGTTTCATCAGTGGGCTTTGCAGAGGTTATGTTGTCACCTTCGCTACATTGTTCATTTGGCTCCAAAGATTGGATACTGGAAAGTGCTAGGTTTGAGTTTGTATCTTTATCAGTGTTGGAAGATTCGGTTAAAACACTGCTGCAAGGTTCTTCTTGCAACACCTTGCCAGTGTACTTAGCTCTCAGTATCAACCTTCGCTTCTTCTTAGGAAAATCGAGTGACTCCAGAATCAAACTGGAACTAGGATCAGTAGCTCCCGAAGCATCATTATTCTTCTCCGCAAATTGCTGTGCAGCAGATGGCAGAAAACTTTCCTCCTTATCGGCTGATGAAGGTCTTGGCTCTGTCCTTGCAATATCAGATGAACTCCCAGCATCTGAATCTTTAACCACTGATGAGGCAGACTCCACAATACCACTGCATGGTAGCTGTAGTGAGACCATAGACATCTGCTTCCAGCTGCATTTCGGCAGCACAACCTGTCTCTTTGGGTTCATAACTATGGTTGCAGGGGTCTGGCATGTAGCTGTAGCATCAAGCTGGAGCGGTTTTGGAGCAATCTTCACGAATGTCTTCGACTGAAACTTGACTCCGCTGGATGGCTCAAGACCCGTCTTTTGCTGCTCCGAAGGTTTATCAGAACTGGCAGCGGCCTGAGACTTAGCTACCAATCGGGCTTCCCGCAGTTGCCGGATTAACTCGATAGCAGCCGCAAAAGTTCCGGGAGAGTTCTGCGTTGGTGGTGGAGGTGGGGTTGGGCGGTAGTCGATGACCTGACATTTGGTCAGTGCAACCTGGTGTTTACTTTTGACGTGACGTCGAACTTTTGCTCGCTGATTATAGCGGGCGCTGCATGCAAGGCATGTCCACCAAGTCTCATCTTCACCTCCATTCTCTCCTGGACACGTCTTCACCTCAACCTTGATCATCTTATCCCCGCTGGTCTCGGGCATGGCAGATTTCTCAGCATTGATCTTCGTTCCAACGGAGTTTTCGGCTGAATCAATATTTCTGCAGCCGTCTTTGCCAGAAGCTGCAACATCATTGGAGCCCTCATCCTGCTGTTTCTCGCTGTTATTCGAATCGAGTGGTACATCAGTGGCAGAAATCTGATCCAAAATTTCTTCGGATTTCAAATCGTCCACACCCGATGGCAAAATTTCCATGACTGGAGTCTCTACTTCTGTCGATCCAGCAGTGCCATCGCTGTCAGCAGCCGTCTTATGCTGAAGGGTGACGTGGCGCTTGATCGAACTCTGAGAGGTTGAAGAGAAGCTGCATTTGTCACAGCAGAATGGCCCAGCAAGCAAATGCCGCAACAGATGCCTTTCGTAGTTCTTTCGCTCAATGGAGCAGTAGCTGCAGTCCGGGCAACGAAAGAGCGGAATCTTGTCTGGGTGTTTCATCTGCAGATGTCTTTTGTAGTTCTTTCGCTCAATGGAGCGGTAGCTGCAGTCCGGGCAACGGAAGACCGGAATCTTGTCTGGGTGTTTCATCTGCATGTGGGTCCGACGCTCGATCCTGCTCGAAAGCACCACTCTGCAGTGCTCGCAGCGGCGCTGGCTCGACAGCGGCGAAAACTTCCGCCCCGAGTATTTCTTCTTTGGTACTTTTCTGCATGTCGACTCAGCGAAGGTGCTGGCACCAGAATCATCCGTGGTTGAAACATTTTTCACTGTCTTTCTTCGTGGGGATTTCTTTGATGGAGTCCGGATTTTCAACTCCATGGATGTGTCCTTTGTCATCGCGGTATTTTCCACCACAGTCATCAACTCAGATTCATTCTCGGTTTCAGAGCCATCAACCACTTTGCTATCAACTTTCATCATATCTGGCATATCGGGAGTTCTGGCATCCACCGGGCTGGCTGAGTGGGACCTATTCTCAAACACATCACTAGGATGCAGCCTGTTGGTATCATCAACAACGCTACTTGCCGAATCAAGCTGTGGTGATGACCACATAACATCTCCTTCCTTCAAACAAGCTTCTGCTGAATCCACATTGTCTGGATCACAACTGCTCGCTGGCTGAAAATGAAGAATATCACCAGAACAGCTGGTATTCCCTGGAGCCAAGTTACTGCCAACTTCACCTATCAAAGTTTCTACCAGTAGTCCACTTCTGTCCTGTCGGCTTTCAAGGGAAACTGTCTGTTTTACCGAACTGACTACATCTGCTTTGTCTCTATTGGAGGTTTCGGCAGCAAGCAGCTTGTCACTGACCAATGTAGGTGAGCTGATGTCTGGGAAACCCTCAGAATGCTCACTGCTGACAACGGGAAAATCGGAGTAGACTTCAGAAAAACCCGCTGAGCATTCAGAGCTCACGTTGGGGGAATCATTGGCCACTGAGCTCTGTGATGGTGGCTGCCTGCTGCAGTGGCGACTGTGTCGGCGATATATCGATGGTGAATGTGTGGAAAAACCGCAGGCTCGGCATTCCCAAAGTACGGAGCTCTCGTTCTCGTACAGCAGCCACGACATGGACTTCATTGCTGACCTACAAATGAGTCACACAAAACATCCGATGGCCCACATATGAGTCATGCAGACAGCTCACTGGCTGCATGAACCTGCACATTCACTATTCACCAATCAGGTGAATCTCACTTGATTTTTCAAAGCATCTGCACCCATGATTTTGCAATTAGATGTGGGCAGTATCCAACAGCGCTCATTCCATATTTCTAGTACCATAAATGGAAATGAAAACCACAAAAGCCATCAAGCTGGGCCTTGTTAAAACCTGTTGTTTAACCCCCCCCCCCAAAAAAAACTCAAAACTCACCTCACCGAATTGGGCTTTAATAATGGTTTTTAAATCCTAAAATCATCTGAGATTTATGAGCAGCTGCCAAAATTCTCCACTTGACAAAAATCTGACTACTTCTCAGAAGACAATTTCAGAAAGAAAAACATTCATGTAAGTAAAACTTAATACAACAAGAAATTTGAGCTAAGGCTCACAAAACGTGTGAAAGCCTATAGCAGTTCCTGTTCGCAAACTGTCAGTCTACTCCAGCTGTTTTCACGAAAGACTGGCCAACAACGGTAAAATAATGACTTTTACTGGGGTACCGCTTTTGATGCCCTTGTGCGCAGGTTTCCTAGAACCTAGAAAATCGACACTTAGACCATCAAAATCTACGTTCAATGCTAAAAATTTTATATGCAGCTTGTCTATGTCTATCTCAATTGGTTTCAGCGCAATTCGCTTTTGAAAAGTGTCTCGCAGCCCAAAATCTCCAAAAAGCCATAAAAACCCCTATTTCAGCGTTCAAGGTCATCCAACGTCATTGAAATCAGTGACAATCGAGAGCCAGTGTATGACTTCCTATTATTGATTTGTACTGGACGGCCTGCAGCCAATCAGATTAGCGAGCAGCCACTGCAGCAGCGCGTACAGCGACGCGGCAGTGCTAGCAGTCAGTCGTCAACAGTCAAGTCTGAGTCGTCAGTAGCGAAGTTGTTGAATCAACATGTAGTGAAGCGGTTAACGTTCGTAACTGTGGTGACCGTGTTGTCACCGTAGTCGAGGTCCCGATGTGTTGTGTCAGGCTATGTCTAGTGTTTAATTAAAAGAATGAAAATGACATAATTTCACTCGCGTTGACCCCATGTAATCAGAAAGACCCTGTTACCTCCAGCTAGGTGAGTGGCTCTTAAGTTCCAGTAAAGGAGAGGATAGAAGATGAGAAATCAGAGACAGAAAATAAGAAGAAGAACAAAGCTAAGAAATAAAGAGAAAAACAATATAGCTAATAACTTCCCCCAAAATCCCCCTTATCTAGAATAATGAAGAAAACAATAAATAACCATAGTTCACCCTAAAATCCCCTCTATTTCGTAAAACCTATACGTTGCAGGCCGTCCAGTACAGATTAATAGTAACATAGGCCCTATTTCGCACCGTTATTGAGATACAGCGACTTAGTGGCCAAAAATCACAAATTTTTTTCCACCCCCCTCTCATTTAGTGCCCTTGATCTGGGTGACCGCCTTCGAATTTATGGAAATGCTTTACGGTTCCTGAAACTAGAGACCTTCCAGCCAGCAGACGGTGAAAATTTGGTAATCCTAGCTTGCACCATTTTTGACTGATCCACTTGTATGACATATGGATAGACAGACAGACAGACAGACGGACAGACGAATGGACGGAAGAACAGAACTGTGACGGCTAAGACGCGCTGAATACAGTAGCTGCTTTTACGTGTAAAAATGCCAAAAAATCTGGAGTACAGATAATACAAATCACAATAACACAATTAGCACTTATCGACACATATAAGCAGTTCTAAACAAAGAGAAAGACAAAGAGAGCTAAATAGATATAGAGTTAGACAGACAAATGAATATAATTCCAAAATTAAATGCCAAAACGCTTGAACGCCAAAATAAAGGGTTTTATGGATTTTTTTGGCGATTTCGGGCTGCAACACATGCAAAAAATGCAAAGTGCATTGATTACGTGCTCATCTGCAATATTCACAATTCACTGTGGTACAAAATTTTTATTCTTAATATATTTTAACTTTCAAACTCTTTTGTACTGATGATACAATTTCAACAGTCATCTTTCGACAATGGGAATCTGCACTATAATACACAAAATAACAAATTCTATGTCAGCTCCACTGTAATTAACTCGATTAATAAGCCAAAGATCAACATTAATCCACTACTGGAGGTTTGTATCAATCCTATTTACTTAGTTATTTATCACATAATTACTTGAGTTTTTATGCGCGAAAGCAGCTACTGCTTTCAGCGCATCTTAGCCATCGCAATTCTGTCTGTCCGTCCGTCTGTCAGTCACACAAGGTAGATCAAAAATGCAAGCTAGGATCACCAAATCTTCACCGTCGACTGCCTGGAAGACTCTAGTTTCAGGAACCGTAAAACATTTCCATAAATTTGAGGGGGTCACCGCGAACGAGGGCGCTAAATGAGAGGAGGGTGGGCAAAATTTGCGATTTTTGACCAATAAGTCGATGTATCTCAGTAACGGTGCAAAATAGGGCCTAAGTTACTAAAAAATACTATTAATCACTAATAAGAAGTCATACACTGGCTCTCAATTGGCGCCGAACTCAATGACCTTGAACGCCAAAATAAAGGGTTTTATGGATTTTTTTGGCGATTTCGGGCTGCAACACAAGTCTATATCATTCACAAGGTGGCGCCATGCTACTATCGTTATGCAATCCAGAGAGAGAATTTGGTATCTGTATATTAAGTTAGCATGAACATCCCAATTTTCAGCTAAACTACTGAACCAGAACTGCTACTGCTATAGGCTTTCGCGCATCTCGTGAGCATTAGCTCAAATTTCTTGTTTAGCTACTTGCAGAGTAAGCAAGTAATAAATTATCTGCATAGCACATACAGCTCAATTCTGATTAAAACGTACCTGTCTCAATTACGTCGAGATAAAGATGCCTCTGCCCACTGAATTCATATTATTGTCATATTCATAACTGCAACACACATAATGCACAATGATAAGCCTACCAACCGAATTTATGTCAACAAGTAACAATATATATTAATTGTGAAAATTATCAACTGAAAACAAAACTAGCAGGTATGTGTGATGGGATTCTCAAGGACAGTCCTTGACCTCAAGGACAGCTCAAGGACAAAAAGTCATGACCTTGGTCTGGCCTTGGCTCCAGAATTGGCCTTGCCCTCGATGCCTTGTAATAGAATGTGCTTTGTGCAATGAGTTTTTGGTATTTACAATACAATTCAATACAATACAATACAATGCAATACAAAGTTTGCACTTAAAAACTGACAAACAAAAACTGACAGCTTAATTCAGCACAAAAACTAAAAAGACGTAAAATTTTGTAAAGAAAAAAAAAGAAATGAGAAATACTAAGACAGAAGTACAGCTATAATGAAAAAACTTAAAAAGATCCAGAAACTAACCAAGATCAGAAAAAATCTAAAAAGGAGAGAAATAATGAAAACTAAAACTAGAAAAAAACTGAAATGAGCAAGACTTAATAAAAACTATTCATGAGCAAGTCCAAATAGCCATGGAGTCAGTCTGGGGGAGGGGGGAAAGGCGTAGCATATTTGTATGACATATCCAATCAAACATTAAAACTGTTTCTCTGAGCACTGTTATGGTCCTCCAATATGGTTTAACTAAGTTTAAGCAGGCTTTTGATGCACACCACAAAACTGTCATACTTAATTTACTTACTGACTTATTTAGTAGCCTTAGCTCTAGCCTTGAAAACCAGTGGTCTGGCCTTGGCTTGGCCTTAATGGCTTCGAAGTCCACTTTCTTGGCTTTGGCCAATGGCTTTGGCCAAAAGATAACTGACCTTGGCCTTTAAAATGCTGTCCTTGAACCCATGCCTGAAAAAGACACCCTATCTCATTTTCACAAAACTCTTCATGTCCAATTTTATTACAGTAAACAAAATTTATAATCAACACAGTTCACAATGGCAAAGTTCTAACAATTTATTTATTATTAAAATTATTATCCATAATCAAAACTGACCAAAGTTTTAAAAGTTTCTCTTCTATAAAACGC
>Ga0209671_1005705_pt1 | contig 12642 bp, 8 predicted proteins | sample WorMetHERISLAND2_2_FD_187401 | JGI IMG/M metagenome (GOLD analysis project Ga0209671, IMG submission 187401) | Marine gutless worms symbiont microbial communities from Max Planck institute for Marine Microbiology, Germany - Olavius geniculatus... | ecosystem: Host-associated > Annelida >... | reverse complement strand
CGTACGCGTAGTCCATTAGTCAACGACGCTGTTATACGGTGCCTACTATAATGCATTACTGCTTGCAAATGCTTTGCCCTTTGGTCAATACATTAAAAACCAAATAATGTCAGTTCAGTTCAATTCTGTCGCTTTGTGCACTCTTATATGCAACTGCATTTATGGCTAAAATCCGGTGGACAACGAATATTTTAATTCTAAAGGAGAAATGCCGCTTTTTGGCAATTACAACTGTTAGCTTTTAATCGAAACTTTTAAATATTAATCAGTCTTTTTTCAGCCGACCGTACTTAAGCTATTGGCATGGTTGTCGTCTGTCCGTTCGTCTGCAATGGATGTACTCTGGCTAACGGGTAGGTCGTAAGAAAAAACTTTTTGCACGAATAATTAGCGATGTGTGTTAAACTCAGGCGCGCAAAGTTTCAGCCATCTAGTGCGAGGGGAACATGTTCAAATTATGGGTTAAATGTAAGGGGGTAAGAAATTTAATAGAAAACTGGCCATATCTGGGAAATGATGAGAGATACGGCCAATTACTATAATGTTGAACGAGAAGCTTTTAGTCGATTGGTTTGTGTGTAGGCAGTAGCTTTTATTTCTGTTTGTCTATCTCTGTCTCTTTTTTACTCTGTATATTGTGATATTGTGTATCTGTCTGTTTTGTCTGCCGTTAAGGCGAATAAACGTGTTTATAATAAAAAAATCGCTTACGGCCTTTTAGATAAAATAAAAAGATCATCGACCTTAGATGACCTTGAAGGTCACTGACAACCAATACGGTCGGCAATCCTAGCGAGAGCTGGTTTTTTGTTGTAAAGTTAATTTTTTTAAATGTAACCCTTAGGGCCCTAGGCCTACCAGCTGTAAAAATATCGTACAAAGTGGATCTCTAACCCTGTCCGGCTTGTCTGGTATCAACGAAGACGTCTGACGGAAGGTCGACGTAGAGGAACTGAAGACCTGTTCCTGAACACATCACCAGACGTGCTCGATCGTCAATCGTAGGTAGCACTGTTATTTCATTACTGTCTGTAGCCATGTTGTCTCTTTACTGGATCAATCTAGCAACATCTGGTTATCAATAGGCCTATAATCAGGAAAACGGTGTTGTGTTTTTCAGTTGCAGATTTGTAATGTAACATGCATAACTTATTATTTCCGTATGTCTCGTGGTTAAGTCAATCCAACGGCATTAGCAGGAAACACGATGGAGTACTGTTCGACAGACGTACAGACCACGCTACGGCAACATCAGTCGCAATAGTTGCTTCGCATGTCGCGCGCACGCTTCACTCGTTGGCAACGTTGAGATCTGATTTCATCATTTGCAGCCATCCAGACGCTTCATTGCGAAGTTAATCGTACATGGAAACACTTTTTGAAGCTTTTTCCACTGAGCCCTGGAAAGTGCCGAACCCCCTTCTTATGAAGCCGCCTTACTGTTTAAACCACGTCACATTCAGCTCACACGGGTAATGTCTTCGTAACTTCCGGCTGTATACCCGCGTCATAAAGCAACCGACGGTGTAGTCTATGAGATCTGAGCGTAGTTCAAGTGCAATACCGCACTGTCTGGAGTACTGCGTACTCGCTTAACCACTCCAGCAGTACAACAGCCGATAGGCATATCGGGTCGGCACTTCGATTATTCCTCGTTTTAGAACGTGACAGCTGTCAGAAGAAAAGCCACGTATACCGAGCACGAGCAGACAACCGTCGAATAAGCAAGAAAGCGATCAGTATCTTTCCTTGAGTTGTAGGCTATATAATTATCGTAAGCAAGTTAGTTTTCTGTGCGATATGTCTAACTGGCGACACGCAGCGCAGTCACCCCATTATATTCAAGCACGTCGTCTGACTGAATGTAAGCCTACTATACGCGGGATATCACGGGCGAAAGAACGGTATGCGCCCAGACGCAACGTTGACAGTAAACACTCACTTCAAACCGTCGTGAGGTTAGCCCGTTCTATTATTATGACTTCAGTCGGCGTCATTCATGATCTGTTATAATATACAAGGCGCTATGCGTATATACGACTGTTGTTTGACGCTTATGGAACTGAGCTCTATTTCAGGGTTATTATGCGGTCGTCCTAATAGTCCGCATTACGGGCATTGCTTGTCTGCTCGTCTCTTTGTCTGTTCTGTACGCAGGGATCGGGTCTTCACCGACCTCAAGGAGTGACTGTTCTCGACGTCGAGCACTGTCCTCAAGGAAAAACAATCGTGGAGTTATGGGGTGTTTACACGATCGAGCGAACATCGAGCAAATATGACGCATGCATAAAGCATAGCCTATATGAAGCAAACGTCGAGCAAACGTCGAGCAGGCCTATTGGAACCTTGCCCCCTGGCTCAAATGTAGGCCTAGGCTTAGGCTCTTAGCCCACAGCTGATCAGGTGTTATATAGACCTTCCAATTACAGCCCGCCCGCCCTCTTAATTAGCATGTTAATTACCATAGAACGTCGAGCTAGCTGCTCGATGTTTGCTCGATCTTGTAAACCCTGCATTAGCCTTGGCCTCGACGTCGACGCCTTGGCTTTTAGTCAGTGTTGTAATAAATGTGCTCTGTGCAGCGAGTTTACGGTATTTGACTTGCAGGTCTGTGATATATTCACTAGTCATGAAGTACATCAAAACTGTTTATCTGAACTTTTTTGTGGTTCAGTGCGGTATGGGTAATATTAAGCTGGCTTTTGATGCGAAGTATATAAAATTGGCCTTGGCATTGGTCTCGAAGATCAGTGGCATTGGCCTTAAAATGTTGGCCTCGAATTCACCTTTATCGGCGCTAAAGAAGGATAAAAACCGAATTTTCTGTGAACGTCGTCGTTCTCCAGGGCAAAAGTAACAAGTGTAACAATTTTCAGTTAACATCGTCAAAGGTAACCGGACGTCAAAAAACTCCCGAAAATGTCGCATATCTGTCTTATATATTACACTTACGACTGCAGTGGCGGCTCGCGCGCTGGGTACTTTGCCCACTGCACACTAGGCGCACTGCAGTGGGTAGTACAGGCATAACTACGAGCGGACGGCCGCACACATATCGGTACAAGGCTTGGCGACATGTGGTTGGGAAAAGCGAACAGTAATGGCGGTATAGGGTAATGATCGTCTGCAGACAGTTTTTCCCGCAGTGTAGAGTTTACTATTCCCAAGATGTCACGTAGCGTAACAACACTGTCACTCCGGTTAGCTCGGCGCAAGCACGGTAGGCCTATTACTGCGTGTACTGGTATTGCATGATCATTATATAGGCAGCGCAAAGCGACGATTTTAAGTACGTTATTACAAAATGATCAAACGCCTATAGGCAATACGCACTATAGTCGCTAGATTCACGGGTCAGAAGTGAAAACCCCATTAATCCCTTAATAACCCATGGATGGATTGGTGGCATACGCTTAAAAGGTCGTGGGTTCAACTCCCGCGGTAATTAAAGGTTAAAAAGGTGGTGTTGTAGCTTTTACTGGAAGCCATTTTAGAGCTACGGAGCGACACCTGCCGTATGGAATCTCAGTATGTTACCTGCCACCAGACACAGGTGAACGCACTCCGGCTTATAACCCCAGCCAGTAGTGGTTAGTGTTTGGATGGCATATCTTTGACTTTCTGCTTCAAATCGAAGTACTGTAGTAGATTTCTGTTTTGACAATATTCTCGACAGTAGTACGTGCACGTCGTGCATGTTTGATTGACGTGAGCTAACGGCATAATGCGCATAGGCCTACCGCAGAGCACAGTGCAGCGAAGAGATCCGTAGCAGGTGCAAACGACCGATAATTGCGATGAGCACACAGCTCCACTTAATGCATCAAATTTATAATTCGCCAAAACAACACAGATGAACACTCATACAAGCACGCGCAAGACACAAGTAGCAATTTAATGAAATAAAACAACATACTTGGGAATCAGGCTATTTGTAACGCCTCTGTATCTTTACACACGTTTAGTTTTTATGGCGCTTTATAAGTTCGTTTTTAACTTTAACTTTTTAACTCACAGCATGCGATGCTAGATGTTTTTCAATACAGTTCCTTATAAACAGCATGGATGGCCTTTATACACTTTTCCGATGATGCACAAATCCTCAGAGTTGAGAATGACTTAATGTCATTCATGGCAGGTGTGCATTAAGTGCTTGTAATGCAACCACACGCAAACCTATATAGCCTGTAACTTAATATTATGTTAAACATTAAAGATTAAAACACATGACAAAATTTACGCTTATATTCACCTAAACACTAATTTGAACAAGGTGAAAATACTGAAGTTTAGGGCCGACGCAATGCAAGCAGGTGAATCGGATCAATTCGGCTTAATTCGTATGTAACAATTTCTCAGGTTCTCTTTGGTTAAATTCGACTTGCCGTGAATCTGTGTTACAAAGTATTGTAGGGCAGTCTGTGCAACAAGTCCGCAAGAAGGGTGGAGTTTTGGCAATACCGAGCATTCATAAGGCACTCGCAAACCGTTGATAAAAAGTCAAATACACATCAACTGCTCACAATGAAGAAACGTGCTATGTACAGTGTAATGCTTGACTGAAGTTACACATTATAAGTCAAAAGTACCGTACACGCACACACCCCACACACAATTACCGTAGTCTGTCTATACGCCAAGTTGGTGTTCCGATAAAAAGTTGGCATCCGTTGCAGCTATGCCACGTTTTTTTTTCTTAAGTTAATTGCTGGAGTAGTTTCTATAGCTCATTTTTTGGCGCAATTTTTGCAGTCGTGTCTATAGGTTACAAGTAGTTATTTGAATTTAACTGCACAGGATTGCAGTTGCTGACTGAAAGTGAAATGGACTGGAATCGAACACACGACCTGACGATCTTGAGTCCGACGCGACCCAATTCACCTCTGCGACGCAGACGCAACTCGACTGACGGTAGACATACCACGGCCTCAGTGTAGTCTACATTATGGTTCGTTTGGTCACACATGACTGTACCCGTGAATTATCAACACGTTATGATCCTACTGTAAACTAAACAGTGTGGTAGCATTAGGCAGTACGAGTGTCTGTGTGGTAGCGTCGATTAGGCCTAAGCCACTGTCTTATGTGTATAAGTTACATTTGCACTTACAGTTAATCGACTGAGAAACACTAGCTGCTTATTAATGTTTACGTTTCATTATCCTAACCTCAAATGCATTTACACTGCATGCTCACGCAAACTCATCTGCCCGTCTATTTCAAGCATCCACAACCCTTTGACTGAAGAAGTGTTCACTGCAGTCTATCTTAGTGTTTTCTTATATAATTTACAAGAAAACCCAGCTATCGTTAGTGAAAACGCGCCACAGCGTATACAGTTCATGTTGCCGTACTGACCTTCAAGATCATTCAAAGTTTATGATTCTTATTTTATTAAAAAGGATGCACTTTTTATTAATGATCAATGGTACCTTTGGCATTATCTCTCACCGTTTCTGAAATATGGCCAGTTTTCCGTTGAAAAACGCACATTTTTCTTATATCCGTCTATTCAACTCCGAATTTAAAAATGTTTTTTGACTAGATTGCTAAAATTGTGGATGCCTAGGTTTAGAACAGAGAACTAATTATTCGTGTAAAAAATTTTCTATCACCGACCGTTTAGCCACAATACATTCGTTACACACGACGGACAGAGGATTACAGACAGACGACACATCGTGACATAGACGCTTTACAGCATAGCTATAGCGCGTCAAAAACTATTTCTCTTTGATACGACAGAGAATGATTTAGTGAAAAACATGCTGCAGTCTACATTGTCGGAACCGTGAACTAAATTAAATTTATAAGTTTCATGAGTTCGATAAACATTCACTTTAGTTATCCCACTGCGGGCAGTGGCTTGACGTGTACCCACGTGCATACGATGTGCACCTGTGTGGAAAGCAATCAACGCCAGCAACCAGGTAAATAGACGGATCGATACGGTTACGCTTGATTGGTTGTGCATGGGGCGGCGCCTCGGCCGTTACGCTTTAATGCACGCAGGTAACCAGGATATAAGCTTACCTGCTACCTGGGCTGCAGCAGCAGCAGCAGTGGTAATAGCAATAGCAGAAACGAGCGCGTTTGAGCAGGTAGGGATGGCGTGTTAAGTTTGTGCGTTTTCTGCTCGTTATAATCGACATAGCTTTGTATATAGGCCTGTTAGCCTAATGCACATTCGGAAAAAAACTAGTCGGTTTGTGTTGCGAACATAGTCGATGGTCAATATTAACAGCGGCGTCGTGTGCTAAAAAAGTAGGCAGGACAGAAAGTTGCAATTTTCCGCTGACAGACACTCAGTACAGATTTGCGGCAAAATTTCGACAAACAGCTGCATATTTTCGACCAGGTGTTTAGTCTTTCAACTTGTTCCTAAATTTTCCCAAAAAGGGAAATTTTCAATTTTAAATGCAGCATTTTGGACGAAAATCCCCAGACAAAATAAAGATTTTTCGACAATTTTAAGACAGTCTAAAATTCAGAGAGAAAGAGGGGCAATTAACCCTTACCCCTCTTTTCTCCCCCGTTTTCGGCGCCACTTGCCGACCCGCGTTGCCAACCCGGCTCATTTAGCGTTATGGACAGCCGCAAAATGACTGTGTTTAACATTGAAGACAGTCGATCCCTGGATGTCTTCTGTCATTGAGACATAGATCCACGTGCAGCATAATGTTCTCAACACAGCGTTGCTGCAGCTAAAACTATTTTGTGTAATAAAGCCTTCCAGTGTTGTATTCTTGTTTATAAGCTTGCCCCTTAAAGAAATCTCAGCTTAATGCCGTTGATTTTGCTCTCAATTGCACCTTTAGGAAAATTTTCTCCACGCGCTTTCAACAAGTGGTTGAAATGTGTAAACAGGTATTCAGCTGCCAAACACTATTCGATGCAGCATCAAACAGAAAGTGTAAATTTTTGAAAAAGTTTATGGTGTCAGATAATGTGTTGTGTAATGTATTTAAGGACGTGGCAATGAAAGAACTGTTGGTTGTTGATAGCAATGCTAATTATTAGTTTTGTTTTTAGTTACGTTCTTTATTTTTTTCTTGTATTTTTGGCATTTTTTGTTTACTTGCTGTCAACGTTTTGACGAATAAAGTTGTATATATTACTGTATTACAGCGCGTAGCGGCGGTCGGCGGTCCGTCTAAAACTCGACAAGACCCGGTCTAAACGAATGGAGCTGATCGTGGACGGGAAACAGCGGCTCTGTATGAAGGACCTAGTAGACCCAGGTGTCAGTTGTCGGTCTAAGACATGTTATTTATTTATTTATTTTATTACTTATTTAGTTTATCAATCAACATAGTGTAACATGACATGGAAGTTCCGAACAAAAATGAGAACATGTTGTCCGAAAAAAACCGCTTGGGTTTAACCGATAAAATATATAATATAAAATGATATTATAGGCCTACATGATATAAAAACACAAAAGCAAAACACAAAACACATTAATGTTAATGCATTTGAAACTTAAACCATGTAGATACTTGCCAAGCATAGAGCATACGACAAATTAAGAGTTCGCAGCACAGTCCTTAACACAGATAATTTTTGGGCCGACTCTTAAGCTTAGTTAAGCTTAACGGTCGGCCCTATGACACGGGCTGGTGTCTGTCTGTCGTCTGTAACGGATGTATTGTGACTAAACGGTGAGAGATAAAGCATGAGTTGCTATTGATCATTAATAGGAAATCGCAAATTGTCTTTTAAATGACACGACAATCATTGACCTTCAAGGATAACCTTAAAGAGTCATTACGCACTATTGTGGCTAAACAGTAAGTCGTAGGGGGTCGGCAATGATGTCATTAAATACGACGCTGGCGACTTTTTATAGGCTGTTAATAGTAACCATGTCTCTATCTGCAGCGGTTTGGCCGCAATTTTCAATGCAAGGTTCCAACCTATAATGGCCGTATCATAAAAACGGTGAAGGATAAGGCCAAGGTTGTTAGTCTTATTAATTACTAATAGGCGTTCACATTTGCTGCCTTTCGGACACCCACCGGCATACGGTCGGCCCATCCTAGCGATCGCTGTGCTTCTTGTTTCTTTTTCAGGTTGGTGCTGCCGCAGTACATCGGACATCGGCTGTCGCGGAGCCGGTGATCTGCAGCAAACTTCTAGCGGCAGGGAAGCGCCGCGAAGTCAGCGCTCCGCCATGGTTGACCTACTGACAGCACCAGCATTCCGACATTACTATTCACACCACGTCAAGGTACCTGTAGGCAGGCCCGTCGAGAGTGTTGGATAGGGAAGTTGGCTAAATAAATAAAAATAAATATAAAGTACGCCAGAATGTACCATTTTGAAAAGAAACATTCAAAAATTTGCTCCTCAGAGGGGCCCCGTAAAAGTGTTTGGGGGCCCTGCGAGAATGTTTCCCCAGGCCCGCTGTGGCTCTCGACATACAAGGATGGGTCCTCGATGACTGCGCTCGACTTCAAGGACAGCTACATGACAAAAAGTCGTGGCTCTGGCCTTGGCCTTAGCCTCGAAGCGGTCTGCCTTTGGCCTTGGTCTCGAAGATCACGGGCATTGGCCTTGAAAATGCTGGCCTCGGAATTCGAACGAATCTTTGACTCTAGTGTGCAGCGATAAACTGCGATATCTTTTAAACGGTGTAACAATTTTGTACGGAAATTTCGGCGATCATAAGGGGAGAAAATTTGCAACAGGCGAAACAAGTTGTGTGCAGTATTTCGTGACAACTCGCGCAAATGGCACGTTTTGTTTTTTTTTGCAAGATGTACGCTACTTTACGGGATGCTCGTAAAATGCGTTGTCGTCGTCCGTTTTATTCTTATCATTTCAAGGTAGGGGGCCTCCGCTATTGACAGCAAGCCATGCAGGGCCTAAGATACAGGTATCTGACAGTCCGGCGTGTGTACATGTACATCCCCAGGTAAAGGACACACAGTCGATGTCGAGGGAGCAACTGGTAAAAGTTCTGAAAACCAGCTTGCTCAACTCAGCTTGTAAACACGATCCAAGTCCATACTTGGACAGCTGCCGCCGGCTGGGACTACCCTCCTCCAGGCGATACTTCCCGAGCCACCGTTGTGACGTCACGCTTACGTCATCCGGAGAAAATTCCCCCGCCGGCGATGACGTCATCAGGTAGGGTCGGGGCTTCATCGACTGGATAATATTATTATCTCGTGTTCTCGTGCACAATCTGGTGCGTCGTGGGCGGGAGCAAGAAGGAATTCTCCCCTATTAAATTTTGGGTTGTTGGAAAATTGTCCGAAAATCTTTATCGCGTCGGAAAATGAGCGTCCAAAAACGCAAAATTTGGAGTTGAAAGACACTTATTTCATAAAAAGGAATAGAATTTTGAGCACCCGTAATTTTCTCCGTCGGAAATTTGCGGCTGTCTGTTCGGAATTCTGTCCGAAATTTGCATGTCTGTTGGAACATGTCATCTTCATTTTGCTCCGTCTACTTTTTTAACCAACGACGCCGCTGTGCACGTAGTAACTTCTTGGTCGTCACTTATTGTCAATATTATACTGATGTTATGCACTCATCTTTGCAATATACACCGTGTCTCAATAAAAATGCGTGCCACTTTTATTTTTTTTGGATAACTCCGTGTAGCATTGACCGATTTTAACAATTTTTGGCACACAGCGTTACGAAATGAAAACTTGACGTAACGAGTATACGTTAACCAACCTCGCCTTAATACAGTCGCTACACTACCTTGTGAAATGCAGAAGTCATAGTTTGGCCGTATACAACAACGAATTCATACTCGGGAGCGCGTGCGTTGGCTCAAAAATCACTGCGACCACAAAATCAGTGAAAATTTGTTACATATTTAACACTAGTTGTGTTCATTTTAAAATCGTACGTCGACAAACTGAAATGATGCATCAACAGCGAATGAACCGCTCTGGGTCGCGCGTTATAGGACGTGTTGTTGGCGAGTCGCGTCAACGTCCACCGCTTGCGTTCGTGCTGAAAGGGACATTTTAACCACATGCAGTAATAAAAATAACGCGATGTAACAAGTAAGACTTTTGAGAAATAATAACAAATACGTGCCGCTTTACTTTTGTCCATTTCTTCGCCAATTATTGACCGATATTCAAAATTCTTTCACTGGCACACTCTGCAGACAATTTGCAATAATGTGATTATTATAGATCATACCACACCGTAAATGCGTCTCTACAATACCTTGTAAAATATCAATGAAATATGCATACATAACGATAATAACTAACAAACATTTTGATAAAATTTTAAAAAAACATTTCAGACCAACATTGCAATACTCTGTGTGACACTAGACTGTGTTGTTATGACACAGTTTAGTGTCATACGAATCATTCATCGCAATGTTAGTCTGAAGCGTTTTTTATTTACTTAAATTTTGGTTATTATCGTTAGTTTTTGCTTACATTTATAAGTTATATTTTACGAGGTAGTGTAAAAACGCATTTACCCTGTGGTGGGATATATAATAATCACATTGATGCAAATTGTCTGCAGAGTATGCCAGTGAAATAATTTTGAAAATCGGTCAATAATAATTGGCAAAGATATAAACAAAAGTAAAGTGGCACGTTTCTATGGCCCACGGTTTACAGTGTATATTATTTCAAAACCTAGGCCTACTTTTGTCGCCCATTTCTCACCACAGTATCTGGAGTATCATAAGTGCTCATAATCTTACTCCACTCAAGCGAGATGAGTGATAGCGTCTCGCGTTTGTATATCACACGTGCGTCCAGGTAGAACACGTTGTCGATCACGGACGTGAAATAAGTACGCTTTAGCACTTTGTACTAAATATTATGCTTCGTTATATAGGGCCTGTACATTTGCACAGTACAATTTTGAAACCGATACTAAAATAATGCAGGCTAAACTTTAGTTAGGAGGCCTAGTACAACTGTGGTTTTTTATTCAGGCAGCTATTGCGAGACGGCAAGCCTGGGGTTTACATCAGTAACGGACACGGTGACGGGACGTTGTTCCGGATGCCGACTTTTGCCGAGTTCCTTGCCGACAGTGGCGTCACCGAGCGGCGACGAAACCGAACTGACGTTCACAAGTCGAATTTCAAGGTACAGCGCAATACGGTAGACCTATTCTGCTAAATCCTGATAAACCTTTGTCTGTCGGCCTCCCTTCTTGTATACGCTGTACGTTTGCCAACATGCTGTTTTTTCCACTTGAACATTGTCCATTTTAGGGAAAATTAAGCCACCCAGGCAAACTTAAAACTTCAGGTCAATGACTACCAAAACTTTCCATAAGCCCACAATAAGAAAATACGTTTTCTTTGGTAATTAGGTTAGCTTTTGATGCAAATTAATGCCTTAAATTAATGACTAATTAATTTTTAATGTCTGTAAAGTTAGTTGTTTAAAAATTAAAGTTTAATTAGCTTTAGCCTACGCATTTAGGCTCTATAAACAGCAAATACGCTTATTGGCAAAAATGCAGCTGCTGCGGCAGAAAGACGCGCACAATATCATATGTTACTGTAGAAATGCAGAAATATGACTAGAAAATCACGTCAGCCCTGTGACGATTATTATGCGGCCGTCTTCCTAGAGTTACTCGACGCTGAGCCAGGTTAATAGTGAGATGGGTGACCGTTTGCCAGTATAATGTCTTCCCATTTAACCATGCAAACTCAGCCTGGTTATCCCTCCTTCGTTATGCGAAATGTGGATGGATACTACACGTTTATATTAAGTCGAAAGCTTGCAACTAATCCACAGCATCTGACTTGTCAAGATGTCGTACAGCTGTTCAGAGCCGGATTAACGCATAGGATAACGAGGGTATAGATAGGCCTCGGGCCCCGCGCTTTTAGAAGCCCCGCGCTAAGCTGCACTAAATGTGGTCTGTTGATTCCTAGGAAAAAAAATAATCAAATTAGTTGCCGCCAGATGTCACATTTTAAGGCTAAAATGCACCAAATTCGGTTTCGAATGAAGCTCTGCCCCAGATCCCGCTGGAGGAGCTCACAGCGCTCACCCTAGCTGAATTTAAGGGGTTACACACAATGACACATAGTTTTTAAAATCTTGGTTATTTGACGAATGTTGAAAGTAATGGATGGTTTATTGTAATTTACACATGTATGTGTAAGAGGGATCCACAAAATATTTGGGACGGGCCTAGGCCCTTTGAAGCCTTAACTAATCCGGCCTTGCAGCTGATCCACATTAAATCGAAATAGTGGCGTTTGAGCCCAACTTTGTGCAACAGGAAACATCAGGAAACGACATGCTTGAATGCCATATCCGAGAGAACGGTTTTCAAAACGCCGACAGCACAGAAACGGACGACCAAGACAAGAACAACGGTCTCGTGAACGGTCACGTGATGCTTCAGAGAGCAAGTGGCCCTCCGCCGCCACCAGATGTCGTTAACGACGATAGCGACCCAACGCCACAACTACAGGTCAGTTAATCAGTCAATCAGTTGAATCAAATGTCGAACATGCGACTTCTTGATGGTAGGTTCAACGCCCTGTCCGTTTCTGACAAGGCTGCAAAACTGGTTCGAAAAACCAAGTTTTTTTGAAAAACTAACAAAAACCTTTTGAAAAATACAAATTTTAGTTTTCTTGTGGGGATTTTTATGTGATGCATAATTTATAAC
>Ga0209671_1005703_pt1 | contig 12643 bp, 6 predicted proteins | sample WorMetHERISLAND2_2_FD_187401 | JGI IMG/M metagenome (GOLD analysis project Ga0209671, IMG submission 187401) | Marine gutless worms symbiont microbial communities from Max Planck institute for Marine Microbiology, Germany - Olavius geniculatus... | ecosystem: Host-associated > Annelida >... | reverse complement strand
GTTGTATTTTGTGCCTTTATATGTTATAATTTGTGTACAGTTTTGGGTAATAAATAATGTATATCAATACATTGGGTGACTTCACTTTTTGACTTAGACTTTCGCTGAGACTTTCGCTGAGCTTAAACTTTGGTCTAAGTACCTACTTAAGTCAAAAAGTGAAGTGATTTCGCTGAGCGAAAACATGGCGACTAACATGGATAGTTTAGAAAATTAAAACAGTCTGGTGCCAAAAATAAACTACATAATGGCTACACAGTGACGTTAAGACGTTACTTAATTACGTCATTTGCGTGTGCGGCGCAATTAAATAAGCAAGTCAAAGCGTAACTGGTTGATTTTTTTCCTGTTAGGTTTACCGGTTTTCCGCCATTTTTAATCGTTTAGTTGAACTTTGGTCTAAGTACATACTTTAGCCTTCAGCTTTAGCTTTGGCTCAGCGAAAAAGCTCAGCGAAAGTCTAAGTCAAAAAGTGAAGTCGCCCATTGTCTTGTTGATGTTTGCTGCAGACTGTGAAAGCAACAGTTGCAGTGTGGAACGTGATAGCAAACTTGTTTGTGAAAGCGCACGCAGACAGCAAACTCGCTACAGAGATTCTTGCTTCAGCAACATTGTTTGTTGATATGATCATCGTCCCACCGAGCGAATTTCTCAGGTGAGTTGATGGCTGATGTTCGATGCTTTGAATTTTAAATTGTGTTGCAGCATACTTAACAGGTACTTATGCTGTGATTGTACACCATTAGTGATGGTTATCATCATATGCATATTACCTGTACAGGGTGCGGCAAAAATAGTAGATTCCTAAAGTTTTTCGCTGTTTTCTCAGCAACAGTTTGGAATTTTAATTTGAACTTTTACATTATTATTTACTGAAACGTTCTACATCCAAGTGCCAAATCAAATATGATTCTATTGAAAAACAACTAAGCTATAGACCTTTTAACATGACTGCCTACCGATTTTTCAGCATTCAAAAATGTTTCGTCTAGAACACCAATTTAACATCGTTGAAACAACATAGATACATCACTACAACAGTGTGTTAGAGCTTTAGAGTGTTGAAAGCAATCTTTATAAATGTCGCACTAATGGAAATGTTTAGCAACATGCAGCTCTTGTGGTTAATAATTTTTTCAGTTTTTTTTTGCGTTTCCCAGATGACCATGTTAGCATTGGTGATGATAATAATAGCTGCTGCTGATGCTGGTGATTTTGCAGCTGCTGTGTTGCAACGGAATCTACCATGCAGCTTTGGCTTCAGCAGGTTTGTTCATTTTGCTGTCTTTTATAAAGCAGATTCACTTTTTTGGATTTTTGCAGTCTGTGAACTAACGTATTTGCTGACTTGGTCGACATGTATTTTGCTTGATTGACTCTGCATTAATGATTTAATTTTGACAGTTTTTAGTTTTGTCCACTTGTTAGTGTTGACAAGTGCCTGTGCTTATTTAGTCATTCTGCATGGGTGGGACATTTTATAATCTCTAGCGTACTGTGCATGATCATTAACAATTTTTACGCGCGAATGCAGCTACTGCTTTCAGTGCATCTTAGCCATCGCAATTCTGTCCGTCTGTCTGTCTGTCTGTCTATCTGTCCGTCCATCTGTCATATTAGTGGGTTAATATTTAGTGTCACGGTCAGTACAAAAATTTGTGTAGCATAATTTTATTTTTCTATTGTATTACATTGTTCTAAAAAGATTACTCTGAGATTACTTGGATAAACGTGATTTGTGTGATTTTGTTATTCATATCTCAAGCAGTTGAAACATGGAGCTGGTTTGATGCTTATTGTCGCAGGCTGAGAAGCTGATACTAAGTGACATGCTACACTCTCTGGTTGCATTCTGTCGGACGTCGAAGCACGTTGAAGTCACTCAACTGTTTCCGCTGCTCTCTGCTTATATTTGCTTTTATGCTGATGATGATACCATGCCAGACTTGCTGATGAACTGGTGGGAGCTTTTGTTTACTCTAATTTTACTTTGTATTTGAAAATAACTGCAGAGCTATTGTTGAATGCGAAGGCCTGGAAAATGGAATATTGCGGTCATGCGTTGACGTCTAAAATTGAGATGTCTGCTCATTAGAGGTTTTTAACAGTATGTTTTTAAAAGTCTAAACCATATAGCTCTGTATGGGAAACCGATCTCAAAGCTGCTGAGCGTCACCTGCCATATGGGATTACAGAATTTTACCTGCATATATATGCATCCGATTTACCAACCCCAGAAAGATGGAAGGCTGAGTTGACCTTGGTGTTGGTTATATGCCGACATGGTTTACGTGTCTGCAGACAGGCACCCGTTCGAGTAGTAAAGCCCAAATTCCGTTACGCCAACTTTGCGACAAAGTCACGGACACAAGTCATGAAAGTCCGCGACACAAATCATGTCGCCGACTTTTATGATTTGTGTCATGGACTTTGTTGCCAACTTTGTTGCCGACTTTCCCCGTGCATTGCAATGGACTGAATTCCATTAGAACGACACAAACGGGTTCGTTGCGGACTTGTCACAGACTTTGTCGCAAACATCTCGACATGTCGAGATAGTTTGTGTCAGCGACTTTCATGATTTGTGTCCGTGACTTTCACCGAAACTTCATGATTTCATGATTTCTCACCATTTGAGTCTGCGACTTTTCCCACGGGGAAGTTTCGGTGAAAGTCAGCGTAATGGATTTTCGGCTTAACCACTTGCTAGCAAGCCAACCGGGAATCGAATTCTCGACCTCTATATCATAAGTCCAACACCCTGTCATTACAGTACCAAGCAACTTTACATGCTATGTCGTCACCATTTGTTTTTCATTGTTGCCAGCGATATTTTGTTGATATTGATGATATGTCTGTCACTCTCGCTTACATTGTCAGTTTCTGCTTATCTACTGACTTTTAGTTGATTAGAAAGGCGCAAATGATACTCTAGTTATTATTTGATGGCTATTTTATGTTTAATAGGCCTAACTTTACCTTACCTGACACGATTAGTTTGCTTGACATTTTTTGTAGTAGTTGAGTTGTTGCATATATGTTTATTGGTTTGTTTGTACTTCAAGTACGATTTCATAATACAGGGTGGGCCAAAAAAGCAGGCCTGTTTCAACGTTGATAACTCAGCGATGGTTACCTGTAGAAAGGCGTGTGATATGTCAAATGTTTTAGAACGTTGTAGACAAAAAGGGACGAACTTGCTTAACAAATCATTTAAATATTCTTTGCTTAATTTACATAAATTTTTATTATCCCTGAAAATAGGCATTTGCCTGCACACTCATGTGCCCGAGTTCATTGAACTCAAGAACTCACTGCCAAAAAGTCCAGATTTAAATTCTGTGAACTATTCAGTGTGGGGCATTGCAACAGATAGCGTGGTCACAAAATTTCAGTAACTGACCAGCTAAAACGTGCGCTGATCAAATGCTGGGCTCAGCTGATTCTGAACACATTGACTCCCGCAATCGATCAGCTGCATAAAAGAACTGATGACGGTTATGAATGCAAAAGCTGGGCAACTGCCTATGTCGAATTTTGTCTAAACTCAACGTATGTGTTAATGATTGTTGATATTTTATCGCATGCTGAATGAAAATCAACTGAAATTTATGTGTTGCTGCCAATTTAGCATGATTTTAGCGGTGGGGCAGATTTGTGTAAATCAGACAAAGAATATGTAAATGCTGAGACATGCAAGTTGTACACTTCTTTTGTACACAATTTTGAAGCTTTTGGCATATTACATGCCTTTCCATTAATAAACATCGCTAAGTTACAAAAGCTCAAATATCCATGTTAAATCCATGTGTTAGAGTCAGATTTGGCAGAATTTCGGGGATGACAAATATTTATGCCAATTAGGCAAAGAATATTTAAATGCTTCACTATGCAATTTTGTCGTTTATTCTTTACAGTATTTTGAAACTTTTGACATATCACGCGTCTTTCTACTGCTAACCATCGCTGAGTTATCAAAGCTCAAACAGGTCCGGTTTTTGGGCTCACCCTGTATATATATAAACGTGATTTACTTGCATGCTAAATAACGAGTTTGTTATTTTCATATTGAGCCTGTGTGTTGTAGCCTGAATGCAATGCGTCCACTGCTAGTTGATAACCTGCTCAATCCAGTGGTTATGAGACACGTTCAGCTTGGCATTGCACAACTTCTCTCAGTTGTTTTACTCAAGGTTATTGCATTGCACTCATTCGTCACATTTTTCTTGTTTAAGACATGACATAAAATTTAAGTAAGCAATTCATGTAATTGTATTGGTATTCTACTTTTTACTTATAGCTCTGTCACTGATTTTCATTTTTTTCTGTCTTTTCCCTCACTTTCCAGAATTATTTTCTCCCTGACCTTTTATTGACTTTCTCTGACCAGACCACTCAAATTCCCTGACTTTTTTCAGTTTTCCCTAACTGGTGATATGATGCGATGTGACAGACAGTAGAAGCGTCAATGATGAAGTCCGTGCTGGACTTGCTGCGTAGCTTGGTGCTGCTTGTTCAACCCATCGATTCTGTCATCCCATCAGCACTTCAAGTCATCTGCGCCAGACTCCAGACCATCGTGAGTGCAGTAGCCTAACAGCAATCACTCGCCTGACTGATGTTGTGTTTGTCATTTGTCAGTTTCCACTGTATTCAACTAAAGGAATTCTCCTTTAGTGAAAACACTTCAGCAGCACTTATTAAGTAAGTAAGTAACTAAGTAAGTTTGTATACTGCACAATGTCACTGGGGTGCGTGGGGTGGGGTGGCTTCAAAGCTAGGTTATAGAAAAATGCAAAAAGTACAGATGACAAGCATTATAATACATGAACGTATTCTGTTTATTTTTGTTTTGATTTTCTGACGTGATCTTGGATGGGTGACTGTCTCCAGACAGGTAAACCGTAAACTCTCTTAGTACATAACCAGCCAACCAGATTAACTCAGCCTACCTTCACTTCAGGTACCGTAGTTAAATTGAGTGCCGTCTTACCTGTACTGGCTATGGGTGGTACGTGGTACACGTTTAGCTGTATTGGATGCCTGGTACCACTGTGTGATCCCATATGGCAGGTGACGCTCAGTAGCTGTGTGCAGGTGATTGATGTTCGTAACTCGTTGTCGGCTGGTGCGACGTCGTTCAACGACCTGACCCTACTATCCAATGACATTCCGGCAATGACGAGGCGTGAAGACGAGCTGGAACTACGCATCTCTGACGACGATGATGACGCCCTCGGTCGGTCGGAAGCAGTTTCGTCTTTGCTTTCTTTGCCTTTATGTTACCACTAATGCGGCTCAATGCATCGTGCAGTGGTAGCGGGTCAAACTATCAATCACGAGGTTGCTGGTTTAACTCCCGCCTGGCGGGTAACAACCCTGAGCAAGTTGTTTAGAGTTTCACACACATGTGCCTCTGTCACCTAGCAGTATACATGTAATTAGGTACCGGCCTTATCGCCGTGAACGTATTGGCATCGTATGGGAGAGGTGTGGCCTACCAGCCGGCACTTATATAGCTGAGTTTTGTTTGCACTTAGCCTACTGCCAGCTTAACGTCATTTAAACGGAGATGAACACTGACCTCAAAGTCACAGAGCTGTGGGAGAGCATGAAGACAATTGGGCCAGTTTACGTTTTAGTAGTTTAATGTCAACTAGAAAACTACCGGTATGTCTGCTGTCATATTGTGTGGCCGTTCGTCTGATATTTGAGCTGAAAATTGGCACATCGGTCGCACCTGCTGTGTAGAACTTTCGCACAGTTTTCCGGTTTTTCTACATCATTTTGTTTTCAAGTTAGGAGCCCATATAGGATGGATGGACTGGACATGTAGTCATGTACTGTGTCCTGTTAGAATGGCCACACAACAGCTACCTATTTCCGGGGCGCTGAAATTGCGAGACCTGACATTGCGAGACCTGACAATGCGGTACCAGATCAAAAGTTAAAATTACCATGGTTATGCATATTTTCTCATAGACAGCATACGATGGAGACGTTTAACGTTTTACTGCTGGAATGTTTTTTCGTAATACTGATGTGTTGTGCTATTTTGCTGATATTTTTCTAACTAAACGCATGTCACAGTTTATGCAGTGTTTAACTGACTACGGGTTACGTGGAATTAAAGTTACTTTTATGCATCATTTAGCCTTACTTTATGTTGTCAGAAGCATCATAAAACACTAAAACGATACAATAAGATACATGAACAATAAGAAAGTCTTGTGATGTCCACCTTTGCTATGTCATGCAACGTTGTCAGGTCTCACGATTTCTACCCTTGCAAGCTGGTGCTACATTGTCCATTCTCGCTATGTCAGTCCCCACAAATATGATGGTCTCGCGATGTCAGGTCTGGCAATTTCAGTTGCCCCCCCTATTTCCATGCAATCTGAGTGTGAGTATTAACAGCAGTAGCGGTCTAGTGATGATAACTATGATGGTAAAACAAGGCGATAATGAGAAGTAATGATGAGTGTGATCAGCGCATTATTATATAGGGCTGCGGAAAATGATGATTAATCACGGGATTAACAGTTGAAAGTTTTTTTAACAATTGAGGAAGTTTTAATCATCGAAATTGAAAGTTGACACCGATCATTCTGTGACTGACAGAGCGATCTCTGAGCACTGCGGAGATGCAGCTGCTGAGTCTGAGCAGTAACAGTGGTGGAGGTGGCGCATCACCTCGCCTCTCAGCATCATCATTTGTTCGCGCTGCCCATCATTCCACCACGGACGTGCCAGATACTACAACAATCACCACCACTAATACTACAACAACGACTACAACTACGACAACCACGGCAGGTGCTGCCACTAAAGCTGAAGTTGATGTGGCATTTTCATCTTCATCGGAGTCTGGCTCAGACTGGGACGAATGGAGCAACACTGAACAGCTGGTATAGTTATCGTTTAACTGGAAATTAGGGGCAGGGCCCAACGTGAGGCCGCCCTGTGTCGTAAGTTCGATTAGGGGAATCTAGAATGCTGCTTTCTCCTTAACCCTTTAGCGGATGTCACTAAAATTTGCCCTCAGTTCCTTTCAGGTAAGGATTTTTGCCCCCTCCAATTTTAGTCTTGGTCCACTGCTCGGTTTGGAGAAGTGGAAAATAAAGAAAAAAGAAAATAAACAAAGTGATAACATTTGACTTCGGATATGGGTGGCCTTATAAACTCACTGGTTGAAACAGTCAGTAGTAAACTATAAACTACATAAATACATCAATTTGCATTTTCTATTAACTTATTCATTAACGTTTCAACAACTGCTGCTGCTGTGTGATAGAGATTAGGAAGGCAGCGGAGGTTGCCGAAACTTGAAATTACAGAAACAAAATTTAATAAATTTTTTATAGTTTATTACATGGTATGGTGTCTACACTTTTTTGGCTTCAGATTTATGTTTCTGACAACATTAAAGAGTTATCTTTTGTCTATACATTTGATCTGCATACATATAAATTTTTTACTCCAATCTCTGATGTTCATAACCGTTTGTTTGAAATAGACATGTTATCAATAGTTATAACAGTTACTTTATTGTGGCTGGGCTTTACTTATCTGTCTGTTTTGATTGACACATTTTAGTGCAAAATCTTGTGTGTAGATAATACTTTTTCTTTTCTTCTCTTGTGTTACTCAGCTATCTTTGCACTGAATAAACCTGATATTACATAATTACAGGCAGCAACGTAGAGCTGAATAGTCATTCTGTGTAGACTTTTTGCATTATTTGCAGTGTTGAACTTAGTGAATTGAGTGGGTAACACTTCTTTTCAAACGTTAACAGATCAAAAATTGAAACTTTGCATGTAAGTAGTCGATGACGAAAGGAGCTTAGTACAATTGTATTGTTAGTAAAAATCGGTAAATTTATTTGATACATATGTGCCCAGACCGCTTAACACAGTTAAGCAGGAAGCTACTGTATGGTTATTGTTAGTTTGGGATGAGGCATAAATTTTTTAAGTGCACTGATAGTTGAACACGCTTTTGCTGCCGAAACGGCGTCGAGGACACTGGACATGTAAGAACGTTGCTATATATATGTGTGATGTATGAGTTTGTGATGGACGTCTGCAGGATCCGTCTGAAGTGACTGACGTCCTGATCGGATTCGTGCGACGTCTTCGCGAAGAGTCGTCTACTAGAGGTTCTCATCCACATATGCATACAATGTGCAAAAATATCTGTCAAATTGCAGAATCATTTTATCATTTCAAAGTTCTTGTTTATGTCACTGAGGACATTCAGTCATAATGATTAGAATAAGTGAATACTGAATAGACAGCAGATAATTTCAATTTCAATAATTACGTGTTTTATTTGTCATTGCATTGTCATTATGTAACGTTAAGCAGATCAGTATTATTTTAAAATGAACCAGTTGAGTACTTGGTAAAATGCATACCTTTGCAAATGTATAGAAGGTCGGATCCTTTATTCATACAAACAACGTCTCTATCTAGCTGTTTCTTGCTATGTTGACAATATTATCCATTTATATTACAAAGTTACATTGCAATTTGCAGTATGTCAATTTATATAATGCAACAAGTTCTACATTTGAATTTTCTCCATAAACTAATCAGTTTATTTCTATGGTGACTTTTGTCACTCTGTTTGTCAAACAGGATTTGCTTAAAAACGTCACTTTGATTTTTTTTGTGTCATTTTTGTCTTGTTTTCCCTGACTTTTGTTCTTATTAATTATCAAAAAAGACACCATTTTAGCAGCTATTTTCCAGTTTTCCTTCCGATTTTGCCAGGGTGGGTGAAGAGATGGGTTTGAAATTATAAGTTTTATGGGCCAGATGCCTATCATCTTGCTGCGTCAAAGAACTGCAAGAATTTTGTTATCGTTGTCGTTAACAAAATTATTTTTTCTTTTATTTTTGGTTGGCAAGTTTTTTTGGTGTAAAGTATGAATGACTTGCTATACTGTGATATGTTGAAGGGTGTTCGTCGGAGTTTGCTGCATGTGTGAGTCAACTGTCGGAGATGGAAAAGAATCAAATCAGCAACATCTTGGCTTAAAGCTATCTGCCATGTGAACTGCTGTTCCACACTCATACTGGCTATTTCTAACACTATGTCTGCGATGGTATAATGCGTTAATAACTCTATGGGTGAACTGAAGCGTGACCAAATGAATCACCATTCGCAAGTGTGGAAAAAGTGTCCGTTAAACCTATGTTTGGAGTGTACGAATTCATTTAATGCTCACTTATCTCACAACCTACTCGAGACTGTTGTTTAACATACATGTAGGCTGCTAACTGCTGGTGTTGATTCCACGTGGACATCTCTGGTGTCTGAAAGCTCTGAATCTACACAGGGAGACAAATGTCGGCGAAAAAAGGTGACGGATGGCCCGGGTAATTGACTGTTTTATTCTCATGTCCCAAAAAAAAGAAAACAACAAAATGCTGAACTCAGAAAATTCGTAAAGGTTCGAAAGTGCTAAGGCAGTCGAGTACGTGTTTCCTTCGTTACATAATAGCAGGAACGCTAGACTAAACGTTTCTTTGCCAAATAGTTTTTATTTCATCTCTCTTTGTTTCACCCTGTAGTTTGCAGTTAGTTATTGCATCACTGTTCGTGTTTTATTCGTCGTCGAACAACTAGAAGAGTAGAATTAGTTAGCACAGTATCGTGGCCTGTATGTAACAAAGAAACTATTGAACTTTTCTCAACTTTAAAAGGTGGCTGCTATCCATTATAGTGACTTGGTGGTGTAACGGTAGAGTGCCGGACTCATGATTGAGAGGTTGTGGGTTTGGCTGCTGGTCGAGTCACTCACTATCAAGTGGTTACTACTCAGATGGGTGACGTCTGCAGACAGATAAACCATTTTGGTATATAATCAACACCATGGTCAACTCAGCCTTCCATCCCTCTGGGGGAGGTAAATCGAGTGCCAGCCTGTCTGACTGTGGTTGTGGCGGGGCACGTTTATCTGTGTTGGGTGGCAGGTAACACTGAGTGATATCCCATATGGAAAGTAATGCTTTGTAGCTCGGATGGGTTTTCTGTTGAGAACTATAAACCGTGTTTACTTTTTTACTTTTATGTCACGATAGTCATCTTAGCTTCAGGGCAGGAGTAGGGGCCTAAGTGATTATTTTGATCTACGTTATGTCCTATACTATCCCTTGCTAAACGGTTTTAGAGTGTTTTCAGGCAGGCCTGATCCCATAACATAATATTGGGATGCTTATTTTTGTTTCATTAGCACATTTTTTTCAGTGCAACCGTGTGGCACACTAGACTTTTTTTCTTGAGTGCATTTGATTTACTCATTGTCCCAAAAAATCGGGATTTACGCTCGGATATATTTAAATCCAGTTCAGTGATACCGTTCTATTAAATGTCACATTTTCGATGGGCTTTGATCAGTGGTGGGTAGACGTTTTTGAGGGAGGGGCCAAATGAAGCCTGATCGAGGTGCCAGAAATTGAGCCAAGGTAGGGAGGGACAGCGAGACCCTTCTCATCAGTTAGGGATTTGACTGTAAGCTTTCCCAGCAGGGTGTAGGAAAAAAGTAAAGTGTTTTCTGCAATTTTAGCAGTCAGAATGGCGTTTCTAAACACTCTAAATGGAATCTTTCTGCTGTGCCAACCAGAGCAATTTCAGTATTTCCACAGTCTGCGTTCTGACAATAGTCGTGACTAATGACCGTCTGTGTGGCCTGGGGCCATGGCCCTCTCTAGCCCCTGGATCCGCCACTGGACTTGGTGGTATTTTTGCTAGTCAGTGTGAAAAGGAGTGGATAATTGCAGCCATTCTTGCTTATTTTGTGCATGTTATTGTATTTTTAATTCAACTATCTGCACTCTAGTCTGCTGTAGGTAGGAAACTGCAGCGTGTTGTTAACTTGTTACATGTTGTTTTGCTTGTATTCAGTGTCATTCTAAACACAGTTATAGCCGTCTTTATGCATTCGTGATCCTGGTTTGGTTGATCGTGTGATTACTGTAGTTTTTCAGCCAAGAGCTGGCGGAGCTATAGCTGGTTTGCAAAATTTTGTTCTGGTCTTTGCTATTACATTCGTAACCTGCTGATATACGAGGGCCATCTCAGAAGTTTCCGGCCTCAACATATTAGACAACAATATTTTCCACAGTCTACAAATTAACGAAACGTGCATTCTTTACTGACTCATGTGAGTCTGCTCTGGATATGACGTCATTGTAAGTTATGTAAGTCATAGAGCACTAAACCGAAACGATTTGGAGTGCTAACGCAAACAGCATAAAATCCGGCTCGCTGTTGCATGACAATTTTCCAACCTGTAGCTGGATTTGTGACAGTGGGGCTCTGTGGCATCTAATTTTGTGAAAACCCTGACAAATACTCTTATGATTTTTTTTCATTTGCATATGCAAATAAACGATACCTTCAATTTGTGCCAGCCAAGAATAAAAGCATTTGAGTGCATTAAGATTTGATTCAAATATGAGGGGCGGTCAATAAGCTTTGAGTCTCAATATATTAGTCTAAAACTTATTATTATCAGTAAAACGTATCTTTTTTGCATATTCATGTGAACAAAGTGTGAATGTGACGTCAATGTAATTTATGACATGATAGAGCATTAAGCTGAAACGATTTGGAGCACTAACGCAAGCAGCATTTGAATCAAGCTGGTAGTTGCATGAAACTTTTTCAGTTTGTAGATGGATTTACTAAAATGGGGCTTCATGGCCTTTGATTTTACGAAAGCCCTGCAAATACGTTTATGATTTTTTATTTGGATCTGTGAATATACTATAAGCTAATCGGTGGTAGCCGCAAATATGAGGATTTTAGCCAAAATACGATGTAATGCCAATATTTGACGGTTTCAGAAAGATTCTATTAACAAGTTAACTGTTAGTTATATCAGTTGTGTTAATGAAAGGCCAATCAGAATTTTTGACTAGTTACATGGGCCTCTCATGGGCTGTGGGCTGCACCATCCCCTAATTTTGGCACTGCAGTCCAGTTCAAAGTCTACAGTTATCCAGCTGGCTGTTCGTGACTATGACTTCGTACGCTAAGACCACTCTGCACGAAGTAATGATCAGATCTCATCTCCAGTGACTATTATCTGTTTTGAAGTCTGAAAATCGACCATGGTGGTGTCCGCTGTCCTCGATGATGAATAACTCAAGCCTCCTCTCTCGTTGACGCTGGAAATTGGTTTTATTTAATGCTGCGTGATGACATAAATTACCATGACGTCATATCCGCAGCAAACTTACATGAATCGGTAAAGAATGTATGCTTCACTGATATATAGACTGTGGGAAATAATATGTCGAGACCAGAATCTTTTGGGATGGCCCTTGTATTTGACTAGGCTATTTCATTGAATCACCCATACAAACCTGAGACTGTTAAGGCGTGCGATACGAAGCATGATGCGCTCGAGCAGCAGTTAATTTGTAGTTGAACTTAGTCCACCAAAGAGAAGAGAACTAAAATTGGTCATCAGCGGTGTAAATTTTGTAATTTCAGGCCTAGACTCTCTATATTCTAGTAGATGTTTTACTTGTATTGAAACAGTTATATCAAGATGTCTCAAATTCTCAGTACATGTTTCTCTATTGTATTAAGGTATCGATGTATGCCCCAGTGGCGGTTTTAGGCC